>Ga0123336_10005166_pt1 | contig 10450 bp, 9 predicted proteins | sample SSSSmetaG_FD_96466 | JGI IMG/M metagenome (GOLD analysis project Ga0123336, IMG submission 96466) | Glacier valley bacterial and archeal communities from Borup Fiord, Nunavut, Canada, to study Microbial Dark Matter (Phase II) - ​SSSS metaG | ecosystem: Environmental > Aquatic > Freshwater > Ice... | reverse complement strand
CGCTGAGGCAGACTTAGCCTCCGAAGGACTAGCCAAAATCCTGGCCCGGCAGGGCAAAACCGAGCGCGCCATCGCCGTTTACGAGCGGCTCATGGTGAAACACCCGGAAAAAATGGCGTACTTTGCAGCCCAGATTGACTCACTACGGCCTTCGGCCTGATTTATCAGCCCTCCTTTTATTTTTCTCATGTACCTCGCCCTCGTCATTTTTATTCTCCTGATTTGCTTTTTGCTGGCCGTGGTCGTGCTGGCCCAGAACCCGAAGGGCGGCGGCCTCAGCTCGCAGTTCGGCGCGGGCGGCGCGGCCAACCTGATGGGTGTCAAGCGCACCGGCGACCTGCTCGAAAAGCTCACCTGGGGCTTCGCCATCGGGCTGATGGCGCTCTCGTTGGGCACCCACATGATTGGCACCGGCACGGCCGCGCCCACCCGCAGCATCAACCAGCAGCGCGCCCAGCAAACGGCGCCTAACCTGCCCGCCGCGCCCGCTGGTCGCCTCGGCGCGCCGGCCACGCCGGGCCAGGCTCCGGCTGGCGCCGCGGCTCCGGCCACTTCGCCGGCCCCGGCCACCGCGCCGGCTCCGGCCAAGAAATAACTCGTTCACCGAGCATCCTTAAGAACCCAGCGGCCCGTGTCGCTGGGTTTTTTGTTGGGCGGCTCACCCGATTTCGTTTGCGCGCTCCAAACTGACCAGCTTGGTTCTTAAATAGAAGCTTTAACTCCGCGAACCTCTGCGTTTTGCCCCCGTGAATCTCGGCTCGAAGTACGCTAACTTCCTCGCCCGCGCCGTCGGGTTTCTGCCAAAGCGGCCCAATAAATGGCGCATTCTGTCAGGTTGGGGGCGTTGGCATAGGATGTGTGAGCCGGCGCCACCAGGAAACGACAAGCTTCCACTTTCTCCTAAACACCCTTTTATCCCTTTCCCAACCCCATGGCACTGAGCATTAAACCGCTGGCCGACCGCGTCATCATCAAGGCTGCCGCCGCCGAAGCCACTACCAAATCGGGCATCATCATCCCCGACACCGCCAAGGAGAAGCCCCAGCGCGGCGAAGTCGTCGCCGTTGGCGACGGCAAAACCTCCGACAGCGGTACGCTCGTCGCGCCCCAGGTGAAAGTCGGCGACCACGTACTCTACGGCAAGTGGACCGGCACCGAAATCACGCTCGACGGCGAGGACTACCTTATCATGCAGGAGAAGGACATCTTCGCGGTATTGTAAGAATGTGCCAATGTGGTTGATGTGCGAATGTGCTGATTGATTCTTTCGACTCAGCAGCTTCCATTAGCACATTAGCACATTTTCACATTAGCACATCAATTAAAAACATCTTTTCTTTTACTCCAGACAACCATGTCGAAGAACATTCAATTTGACACCGACGGCCGCGACAAGCTCAAGCGCGGCGTGGACAAGCTCGCCAACGCCGTTAAAGTTACGCTTGGTCCGAAAGGCCGCAACGTCATCATCGACAAGAAGTTCGGCGCGCCAACCATCACCAAGGACGGCGTAACTGTCGCCAAAGAAATCGAGTTGCGCGACCCCATCGAGAACATGGGCGCCCAGCTCGTGAAGGAAGTGGCCTCCAAGACGGCCGACCAGGCCGGTGACGGTACCACGACAGCCACCGTGCTGGCCCAGGCTATCTACACGGCCGGCTCGAAGAACGTGGCCGCCGGGGCTAACCCGATGGACCTCAAGCGCGGTATCGATAAGGCCGTTCACGCCGTGGTGGCGAACCTGAAGGAGCAGTCGAAGCCGATTGGTTCGAGCGCTGAAATCGCGCAGGTGGGCACTATCTCGGCCAACAACGACGCCGAGATTGGGCAAATGATTGCCGATGCCATGGACAAAGTGGGCAAGGAAGGCGTGATTACCGTCGAGGAAGCCCGCGGCACTGAAACCGAAGTCAAAACGGTGGAAGGCATGCAGTTCGACCGCGGCTACCTCTCGCCCTACTTCGTGACGAACCCGGAGAAGATGGAGACGGAGTTTGAGAACCCCTACATCCTCATCTACGACAAGAAGGTGAGCACGATGAAGGAGCTGCTGCCGGTGTTGGAGCAAGTGCTGCAAACCGGTAAGCCCCTGCTCATTATCTCGGAAGACGTGGACGGCGAAGCCCTCGCCACGCTGGTGGTGAACAAGCTGCGCGGCTCGCTCAAAATCGCGGCCGTGAAAGCTCCCGGCTTCGGCGACCGCCGCAAGGCCATGCTCGAAGACATCGCCACGCTTACGGGCGGTACGGTTATTTCGGAAGAGCGCGGCTACAAGCTCGAAAACGCGACCCTGGAGTACCTGGGTACGGCCGAAAAAATCATCGTGGACAAGGACAACACCACGATTGTGAACGGCAAGGGCAAGAAGGAGGACATCGTGGGCCGCATCGCGCAGATTAAGGCGCAGATGGAAACCACGACGTCGGACTACGACAAGGAGAAGCTGCAAGAGCGCCTCGCCAAGCTCTCGGGCGGCGTGGCCATCCTCTACATCGGCGCTTCGACCGAAGTCGAAATGAAAGAGAAGAAAGACCGCGTGGACGACGCGCTGCACGCCACCCGCGCTGCCGTTGAGGAAGGCGTGGTGCCCGGCGGCGGCGTGGCCCTGGTGCGCGCCATCGAGGCGCTGGCCAACGTGCACACGCTCAACTCGGACGAGCGCACCGGTGTGAACATCATCCGCACGGCCCTGGAGTCGCCCTTGCGCACCATCGTGCAGAACGCCGGCGGCGAAGCCTCGGTGGTGGTGCAGAAAGTGCTCGAAGGCAAAGGGGATTTCGGCTACAACGCCCGCGAGGACCGTTACGAAAACCTGACGGCCGCCGGCATCATCGACCCGACCAAAGTAACCCGCCTGGCGCTCGAAAACGCCGCTTCCATCGCCGGCCTGCTGCTGACGACCGAAGCCGTTATCTCGGACGAGCCCGAGCCGAAAGACAGCGGCCATAGCCACGGCGACGGCGGCATGGGCGGGATGGGTGGCATGGGCGGCATGATGTAAGAACCGCAGATTCTAACGGATTTGACGGATTGAACGGATTGTTTTTCTGACGAAAAACCCTGCTGGCAGTGCCGGCAGGGTTTTTTTGTTGGGTTGATTCTGGTTTGACAGGTGTTTGTTAGCTCGCCGCCTGCTGACCTCACCCCCCTAGCCCCCCTCTCCCGTGGAGAGGGGGGAACTAGCTCTAGTTCTAGTCTCTAGTCCTAACGTCTGATTTAGAACCAGAACTAGCGACTAGTTCCCCCCTCTCCACGGGAGAGGGGGGCTAGGGGGGTGAGGTCAGCAGGCGGCGAGCCTACCCCGCTGCCGCATCACCGGGCGCGTCGTCCATCATGTTGCTGAGTTTGCGGTAGATGACGAGTAGCAGCAACGAGGTGGCCCCGCACAGCCCCACGAAGACCATGAAAAATTCGAAGAGGCTATTGACCGTGATGCCGGCCATCTTCTTGGGATTGGGAATGAGCGCGTTGTACACACTTTGGCTGAGCTGCTCACGGACGCGCTCGTCCTTGATGGTTTCGAGTTGCACCTTGTCGGCGGCGATGACGGCGACGCTGCCAATTTTGGGGGCTTCGGCTTTGTCGAAGACAGCAGGGAAAAGCTTCTGGCCCGAGGACATTTCGAGCTGTTCGACCTGGGCGATGGGCACTACTTGTTCGGGGTAAAGCGTGCCGAGGGTGCCCGAGAACTTGTTGCCCGCCGCGATGGCCAGAAACCAGACGGCCATCATCAGCGACGCGAAGCGCACGGGAGCGAGCTTATTGACCAGCGCCAGGCCGATGGGCGACAGGCACAGCTCGCCGAACGTGTGCAGCAAGTACATGGCCGTCAGCCAGAACATGCTCACTTTGGCCGTCGCCGAGGCATCCTTCACCCCGAACGCGATGATGAGGTAGCCCACGGCGAGCAGGGCCAGTCCGTAAGCCATTTTCAGCGGCGACGACGGCTCCAGGCCGCGCTTGCTGAGCCAGGTCCAGAGCACGGCGAAGACCGGGGCGAAGAGAATGATGCCCAGCGGGTTGATGGTCTGGAAGAACGAAGCCGGCACGAGGTACGACCCCAGGTGACGGTCGGTTTGGCGGTCGGCAAACGTGGTGAGCGAGTTGCCGGCCTGCTCGAACGCGGCCCAGAAAAAGATGACGAAAAAGCCAATAATGAGTACGACGTTGATTTTGCGGCGCTCGGCGGCCGTCAGCGACTTGTCGGTAATGATGCTGATGGGCACCACGACCATCGCCGAGTAAATGGCCGCGCCGATGGGTTCGTGGTCGAGCAGCACGAAGTACCACACGGCGAACACGGCCGCGAACAGGGCCAGCAGCAGCAGATTCTTACGGGTGTCGGCGGCGCTGCTCGCCGCGTTGGTCGGGGCGACTTGGCGGGTGGGCCGCGCGCCCATCGCTGAACCGTCGGGGCCGACTACGTAACGGCTCTTATAGAACTCAAACGTGGCCGTGCCGATGAGCATGCCGATGCCGGCCAGCAGGAAGCCCCACTTGAAATCGGCCGGGTTGCCGGTGTCGCCGAAGCCGCCGCAGATGAAGGGCGACACGAACGCGCCGATGTTGATGCCCATGTAAAAAATGGTGTAGGCGACGTCGATGCGCTGGTCGCGGGTCGGGTAGAGCGTGCCGACCATGCTCGAAATGTTGGGCTTGAAGAACCCATTACCGAAGATGAGCAGCGCCAGCCCGGTGTAGAACAAGGTGTGCGACACGCCGACATTCTGATACAAGCTGGCCGAAACGAAGAGCACGAACTGGGCCACGGCCATCAGCAGGCCGCCCACCAGGATGGAGCGGCGATTGCCCCAGTAGCGGTCGGCGACGTAGCCACCGAGCAGCGGGGTCAAATAGACTAAGCCCAGGTACGAACCATAGACTTCGGACGAGGCCGCCTGGCTGAACAGCAGCGCCTTAACCATGTACAGTTTCATGATGGCCCGCATTCCGTAGAACGAAAACCGCTCCCACATCTCGGTGGTAAACAAGACGTACAGCCCTTTCGGGTGGCTGGTAGCGGAAGTGGTCGGGGCCGGGTGCCCGCTCAGGGTGGCGGTAGCTGGTTGCATGAAACGGGAGAAGGGAAAGAACGGAAAAGCTAAAACCCCCGGCCAGCGCGGGCCAGGGGTTGGTAAAGGGGTTGGTAAAGCTAAGGAATGATTAACAAAACTGCCGGACGGCCGCGAGCCGGTAGCGGCGGCAGGCGGCAGGCGCGGCTGAGTAGCAGCCGTTTTAGCGGAATAGCGGAAGATGGGCCGGCAGCGGGCCGCCAGACCCGGACCAAGCTCGACCAGCGCGCTCGCAAAGGGTTGGGGAATCGGATTGGCGACGCGCCCTTACCTTTGCGAGAACCTACTTTCCCACCCCTTCTCTATCCTATCGCATGGCTGATACCATAGCCCTCGCCTCCCGCCTCGCCCCCCTCGGCTTCGCGCAAGCCCCCGCCCTGGCCCACCTCAACCTTACGCCCGCTGAGCTGGTCGAACACGCCCTGCGCCGGCAGGAAGGCACCCTCACCGACACCGGCGCGCTCATGGCCGACACCGGGCAGTTCACGGGCCGCTCGCCCAAAGACCGGTTCGTGGTGCAGGACGGGAACACCGCCGACAGCGTCTGGTGGGGTGAAATCAACATTCCGTTCGACCCGCAGAAGTTCGAGCAGCTGCATCAGAAGATGGTAGCCTACCTGGCCGACAAGGAAGTGTTCGTGCGCGATGGCTACGCCGGAGCTCACCCGGACTACCAATTGAAATTGCGGGTGGTGAACGAGCTAGCCTGGCACAACCTGTTCTGCTACAACATGTTCCTGCGGCCGGCCGAGGGTGTGGACACGAGCTGGACCCCGGATTTCAGCATCATCTGCGCGCCCGGCTTCGAGGCCGACCCCGCCGTGGACGGCACCCGGCAGAAGAACTTCGCCATCCTGGATTTTACCCGCAAGCTGATTCTGATTGGCGGAACGGGCTACGCGGGCGAGATGAAGAAGGGCATCTTCGGGGTGCTGAATTATTTGCTGCCCCACGAGCACGACACGCTGTCCATGCACTGCTCGGCCAACGTGGGCGAGGCCGGCGACACGGCCGTATTCTTCGGTTTGTCGGGCACGGGCAAAACGACGCTCTCCACCGACCCGCACCGCGGGCTGGTCGGCGACGACGAACACGGCTGGCTGCCGGGGCAGGGCGGCATTTTCAACTTCGAGGGCGGTTGCTACGCCAAAGTCATCGACCTGAGCCGGGCCAAAGAACCCGAAATCTGGGATGCCATCCGCTTCGGCAGCATTGTCGAAAACACGCGCTTCGTGCCCGGCACCCACACCGTGGACTACGCCAACAAGTCCGTCACCGAAAACACGCGCACGGCCTACCCGCTCAATTACATTCCGAACGCGATTGAGCCGTCGGTAGCTGGCGTGCCGAAAAATATTTTCTTCCTCACGGCCGACGCGTTCGGCGTGTTGCCGCCCATCAGCCGGCTCGACAAGAGCCACGCCATGTACCACTTCATGTCGGGCTACACGGCCAAAGTCGCCGGCACCGAGATGGGCGTAACGGAGCCGCAAACCACGTTTTCGGCCTGCTTCGGGCAGGTTTTCCTGCCGCTGCACCCCACCAAGTACGCCGAGATGCTGGGCCGCAAGATGGACGAGAACGCCGATGTCACCGTCTGGCTCATCAACACCGGCTGGACAGGCGGCCCCTACGGCATCGGCCACCGCATGAAGCTGGCCTATACCCGCACCATGATTACGGCCGCGCTCAGCGGCGTGCTCAGCGAGGTGAACTTCCGAACCCATCCCATTTTCGGCGTGTCGGTGCCCGGCGCGGTGCCCGGCGTGCCGGCCGAAATCCTCGACCCGCGCAACACCTGGGCCGACCGGGCCGCCTACGACCAGACGGCCGCCGCCCTGGCCGAGAAATTCGTCAAGAATTTCGAGAAGTACGCCGATTTCGCTAACGCGGAAATATTGGCCGGCGCGCCGCGCGTGGCGGTCGAGGCATAGATAACGCAAAGCCAAAAAAGAGCCGCGCCGACTTTCATCAGCGCGGCTCTTTTTTGCAAATTACTTAGCAAATTATTTAGCAGATTTATCGGCTAACCCCTTCACCGTAAACATTATGCCACTAACTAGCAAACCGGATAGTAACACAAGGTATCCGCTTTTGAGACCTAGGTAAGTCACCACACCATAAGCAAGACTGCTAAACACCAGAACCGAGCCTATTAGCAAAAAATAATTTGCTTGTGTCAGTTTTCGTTTTTGGTGGTAATTGACAACAAATTCATAATTGGCGTAGTATTCGTCAGCCAGCGCATTTGCACGCTCACCAGCGCCTTCCCGCACCAACATTTCAACAACGACTGCTTTAGGCTTACCCAATCTGTACAGATTTATGGCAGCCTGTTTGGCGTATCGCTCCCGATATTTCATAGTCCTGTATCTAAATCAGATTACTACGGGGTCGGCACGACGCGCAAGCCGAGCAGGCGGCCGGGCGGCCGGGGCCGGAACACCGGCAGCACGAGGTAGGCGGCCGCGTTGGCTTGCAGCGAAGCCTGGCCCATGAGCACGTCTTCGTGCGGGCCGAGCAGCAGCAAGTCGTGGACGCGGCCGCTGCGGGCATCGTAGTTGGCCAGCAGCAGCAGCCCGCCAACCTGGAAAGCAGCCACTGAATCGGACTGCTGGCTTCCGGCGTAATTAATGCCGGTGTAGGCCGACGGGTCGTAGAAACCGGCCGGGACGCGGCCGGGCGGCCCCAGTCGGGCGCGCAGCTCGCTGATGGTCGCGCCGACCAGCGCCGGCACGTTGGCCGTGGGCGCGATGGCCGGGCGCGGCGAAGCCAGGGCCGTGCCCTGCGTCGGCTCGTGCGCACCCGAGCAGGCCGTCAGCAGCGCCAGCGCCGGCAGCAGCCGACTACAAAATCTGGAGTAGCGAGTTGAAATCAAGCGGGTTCACAAAGCTAAAACAATACTTTTAATCAGACTAAAAAGCCAACAACCGACAGCCAACGGTGAGAATTTAAGTGGAGGTCGCTTTGGCAGCCTTGCCACTGGCCATTTCGCTCAGGTAGTGGCGCACGACGAGCGCGATGGACGCGTACGACTCTTCGAGCCGGGCCAGCGCGTCGTGCGGACTCATCCAGCGCACTTCCTCGATATATTCCTCCGTCTGGGGCCGCATCACCGAGTCGTCGAGGCAGCGCATAACGTACCAGCTCGTTTTCTTGAGCATCTTGTTGCCCTTGTAGGCGTAGGAATGCCAGGTGCTGGGCAGCTCTTCGCTCAGCTCGACCTTGATATTGCACTCCTCCTCTACTTCACGCATGGCCCCGAGCGACACGTCCTCGTCGCTTTTGAGCTTGCCTTTGGGCAGGTCCCACTTGCCGAGGCGGTAAATCATGAGCACCTGCCCGTCCTTGACGACGAGGCCGCCGGCAGCTTTAGCAATCTTGAACTGGTCTTTGAGGTGCAGGATGAGCAGGCTTTTTTTGCGGGCCAGCATGGTCAGCGTCTTGAGCTTCTTGAGCTTCTTGACTTCCATGAGCCGCAGCAGACGGTCGAGAAAAAGCGGTGTCGCGTCGCGCACGAGCACGTCGCCTACCAGGTCTTTGCTGGTGAAATCGGCTTCGGCTTCGAGCACGAGGTCGTATTTGTGCTTGTACACTTTGTCGCTGAGTTTTTTAATCAGCAGCGGCACGTCGTTGATAAAGACGTTCATCGGATAGATTGAGTAGAAAGAGTTGCCCCAGCGCGCCCGCCGGCCCGGCGGGCAGCGCCGAAAGATACGGGTCATGTTAGTTGTTGGTGGTTGGTGGTTGCTTGTTTACCCGTCGCCGCCACGGCCCTCCCGGCGGGCAAACAAGCAACCGTCAACCATCAGTTAGAAAGCCTATGACCCGTATTGCCCTGCTCTCCGACACCCACGGCCACTTCGATGAGCGCGTGGCGCACTACCTGGCCGGGGCCGACGAAATCTGGCACGCCGGCGACTTCGGCTCGGCCGCGCTCGTGGACGAGCTGCGGACGCTCGCGCCGGTTTTTCGGGGCGTGTACGGCAACATCGACGGGGCCGACGTGCGCCGCACCGAGCCGCTCGTCCAACAGTTCGAAGTCGGGGGCCTGCGCGTGCTCATGACCCACATTGGTGGCTATCCGGGGCACTACGCGCCAGCCGTGCGCCCGTTGCTGACGGCCGCCAGGCCGGGTTTATTCGTGTGCGGCCACTCCCACATACTGCGCGTCGCGCCCGACCCGCGCCTCGGGCTGCTGGCGCTGAATCCCGGCGCGGCCGGCCGCCACGGCTTCCACAAGGTGCGGACGCTGCTGCGCTTCGGCATCGAGGCCGGGCGCGTGGTGGACCTGCAAGCCGTAGAGCTGGGACTCAGAGCGGCTCTTAGCTGATGGCTCCTGGCTGTCAGCTTCCTGAAAGCGCAATTACGGCTGTTAGCCGATAGCTCTTGGCTGTTGGCTTTTCGAAAGCGAAACTGCCGCACAACAAAAACGCCCGACTGGAAGTCGAGCGTTTTCAGAAAAAGCTAACAGCCGATAGCCAACAGCTATCAGCCAAAAAAACTACAGAGCGATTTCCGGCTTGGGTTTGTCGCCTTGCTCGCCTTCTTTGTTCACGGGCTTGGTTTCGGCTTCGGCGGCATCGAAGCCTTCGGTGCCGGTCTGGTTGGCGGCGGTCGCCTGGTTTGCTTCGGGGCTTTTGGTTTCGAGGCTGTGCTTGGCCCCTTCCACCAGGTTATGAGCGGCTTCCTGCACGGCCTCGAACGCGCCGGAGTGCGTAACGGCTTCCACCGCGTTGCTGGCGGCATCCTTGATTTTGTCGAGCAGACCGCCGTGCGAAACTGATTCTACGGCCTCGGCGGCCGTCTCGCGGATTTTGGCCACCAGGCTGCTGCCGGCTTCGGTCACGGTTTCGACGGCCTCGCTGGCCGCCTCTTTGGCCCGCTCCACGAGCGGCGCGGCGGCTTCGCTGACGCTGGTCGCGGCTTCGGTGACGGCGGTTTTGGCCCGCTCTACGACCGGGGCCACGGCCTCGCTTACATCCTCGGCTGCCCCAGCCACGGCGGCCTGGGCGCGCTCCACGAGAGGGGCGGCCGCGACGGCGGCGACTACGGCTTTGGCTTTATCGGCCACGGCACCGGCGGCCTGGGTAGCTTTTTCGGCGGCCTGGGCCACTACGCCTTCCGCCGGGGTAGCGGCCGAGGTCTTCGCCGAGGCTGCTGATGGGGGGAATTTAGCCTTCAGCTCGTCCAAATCCACGTTTTTGAGCACGGGAGTACGCAGCAGGTTTTTGATTTTACGCACTTCGTTGTTGGCACGGGCAATGTTCTTGCGGTGCTTGCGCTTGAGACGGGTAACGGACATGATGAAGCTTAACGCTAGAGGGTTCGGGCAAAGGGAGTGCAAAAATACGGCTTTACTTTTGAAATTCCAAAGG
>Ga0123336_10005165_pt1 | contig 10452 bp, 10 predicted proteins | sample SSSSmetaG_FD_96466 | JGI IMG/M metagenome (GOLD analysis project Ga0123336, IMG submission 96466) | Glacier valley bacterial and archeal communities from Borup Fiord, Nunavut, Canada, to study Microbial Dark Matter (Phase II) - ​SSSS metaG | ecosystem: Environmental > Aquatic > Freshwater > Ice... | reverse complement strand
CGAACCCCAGCTTCGCGCCACTATCCTGTCCATAGCAGGTGCCAAACGGCGCAAACGCAAGGCACGGCCTTGCCGATGTAGTTGCATCTGCAACATGGTACGATATGCAAATGGCTTGCAACGGTGGCGTTGACGGGCCAGGATGACACATGGTTCGGCGGCGGCGTCAGTCCCGGCAACCCTTGGACTGGTGCTGCAGCTGCCGCCCTGGCGCGGTCACCGTCCCACTGCAGACGGGACGCTTTGCTACCCGCGCCCTGCACAGAATGAAGCAGCCCAAGGGAGGGACGGCGGTGTTGGACGAAGCCCGGCTAAACCAATTCATCGGCCAGGTGCTGGGTGACCTCGGCGGCGCGTTGAGCGTTGCCCTGGTGCGGATCGGCGACCGGCTGGGACTGTACAAGGCGCTGCAGGCGGACGGGCCGATGACACCGGGCGAGCTGGCGGCCAAGGCCGGCATCGCCGAGCGCTATGCGCGGGAGTGGCTGTCGCACCAGGCCGCGTCCGGCTACGTGACGTATGATCCCGCCAGCGGGAAATTCACCTTGCCGCCCGAACAGGCGATGGTGTTCGCCGATCCCGAAAGCCCCGTCTATATGCAGGGTGGGTTCGACCTGGCCGCGGCGATGATGGAAAACCAGGCGCTGATCGAGCCTGCGTTCCGCAACGGCAAGGGCGTGGGTTGGGGCAGCCAGTCCCAATGCCTGTTCTGCGCGACCGGGCGCTTCTTCCGCCCGGGATACCACAACAACCTGGTAGGGTCGTGGCTGCATGCCCTGGACGGCGTGGCGGCGAAGCTGGACGCCGGGGCGGCGGTGGCCGACGTCGGATGCGGGCATGGGTTCTCGACGGTGCTCATGGCCAAGGCGTTCCCAAACTCGACCTTCACCGGCTACGACTTCCACCCAGGCTCGGTCGAGCAGGCGCGGACGCACGCCCGCCAGCACGGGGTGGCGAACGCCCGCTTCGAGGTGGGCACGGCCGCCGGGTTCCCAGGACGGGACCTGGATCTGGTGACGTTCTTCGATTGCCTGCACGACATGGGCGATCCCGCCGGCGCGGCGCGGCATGTGCGGCAGGCGCTGAAACCGGACGGGCATTGGATGGTTGTCGAGCCGGCAGCAGGCGATGCACTGGAGGACAACCTCACCCCCGTTGGGCGCCTTTACTATGCGGCTTCGACGATGATCTGCGTGCCGGCCTCGCTCGATCAGCCCGGGGGCGCGGCCTTGGGCGCACAAGCAGGCTTCAGCAGGTTGTCGGCAGTCATGCGCGAGGGCGGCTTCAGCCAGGTGCGGAAGGCGGCAGCGACACCGTTCAGCATGGTCCTGGAAGCGCGGCCCTGAGACCAGCGGAACCACGCCGATGGACGACGGCGTCGAGGCAAGAGTCCCATTCAGGCCGCGGCCGCAGAGCAGCCACGCCGCCCAACGTGAACCTCCCGCCGCGGCGTGGCCAGGCCGTTGCCCGCCCCACCATGCCCGACCCCTATGCTGGCCGGGGTATGCATAACCGCAACAGGCCGGTGGAGCCTACGGTCCCAAGCCAGCCGCCCCAGAGCATCATCGGATCAAACGTGTACACGTTCCGATAAAGATGCTCGTAAAAACAAAGGCTAGGGCATGATCGGTGCGTCTAACCGCACCGATCATGCCCTAGAAGAACACCGGCTTCACGATCACCATGATAACCGCCACTACCATCAGCACCGTCGGCACCTCGTTGGCCATGCGGTAGTACCGGTGCGGCTTCACGTTGCGGTCCTCCAGGAACTGCCGGCGCCACTTCCCCGCCGCCCCCTGGAAGCCCGTCATCGCCAGCACCGCTACGAACTTCACGTGCCACCAGTTGAACCCCGACCAGTCCACTACCCCCGGCGTCAACACCAGCAACACACCAAAAAACCAAGTCGCCAGCATCGCTGGCAGCATGATCTGCTTCAGCAACCGGCGCTCCATGACCTTGAACCGCTCGCTCTCGACCGAGCCACGCTGCAACGCGCAGTGGTATACGAACAGGCGCGGCAGGTAGAAAATGCCGGCCATCCAGGCGATCACGCTGATGACGTGGAAGGCCTTGGTCCAGAGATAGACATAGGCCAGCGCCTCGATGGTCATTGCATCAACGGCCAGGCTGGCGTCAGGCGGCGGCGCGCAGGGCGGCGTGGAACAGGGCCGGGCACTCGGCCAGGGCACGGATTGGACGGGCGCCCGCAGCGCGCAGGGCGGCACCGTCCCCGTGCGCGTCCAGGCCCAGGACGGGCATCCCCGCGGCCACCGCGGCCGCGACGCCGGGCAGGCTGTCTTCCACCACCATGCAGGCGCCAGGGGGCACGCCCTCCGCCGCAGCGGCGGCCAGGAACACGTCCGGCGCCGGCTTGCCTCGGGCCACGTCCCGGGCGCTGTGGATGCGCCCCTGCACAAGCGGCGCCAGCCCGGTGCAGGCAAACTTTACCACCATCTCCTCGTGTGACGAGTTCGACGCAACCCGGTAGGGCAGGCCCAAGGCCGCCGTAGCGCGCAAGGCGTCGGCGGCGCCGGGCATGGGGTCCAGGTCGTGGCCGAGCGCCGCGATCATGCGGTCGCGCAAGTGATCCACCCAACCCGGCGGCACCGGGCGGCCAATCTGCGCCTCCACTAAAGGCGGCATGTCGGACAAGCGCACGCCCATGAACAGGCGCATGGCCTCGGCCGGGGTCATCACCCAGCCCAGCGCAGAGCACTCCGCGGCGGTGACACGGGCAGACGGCCCCTCGCTGTCCACCAGCACGCCGTCGCAGTCCCAGATCACCAACCGCAACGGCAGCGGAGTCACGCCACTTCGCCCAGCACGCGCCCAGGGACCGCGGTGCCGGACACCGGCGGGTTGGGCGCGCTGGCGCCGGCCCGGGCGTGCGGGCAGTCCTTGTGCGGGCGCGGGCAGGTGCGGGCGCCGACGAAGCTGCACAGGCCGGGGCCGCGGCCCATGCTGGCACGGACCAGCTCGGCCAGCGCCTCGATGAAGCCTGGGTCGCTGTTCTGCGCGGGGCAACGGAAGTAGCCCGGCACCCCCTCCTTCTCCGCCAGCTCCCGGTACTCCACGTCCAGCTCGACCAGCGTCTCCGAGTGCTCGGACACGAAGGCGATCGGCACGACCAGGATCGCGGTCTTGTCGTGCGCCGCGCGCTCGATCTCGACCTCGGTGCTGGGGTCTATCCACTTCTGCGGCGTGGCGCGGGACTGGAAGCAGGTGGTGTAGTCCAAGTCCGGCATGTCCAGCGCCCGGACGACGCCGGCCACCGTGCGCTCCACCTGGAACTGGTAGGGGTCGCCGGCCTTCACGATGCTCTCCGGCAAGCCGTGGGCGCTGAACAGGATGCGGAGCGGGATGGCCGGGTCAAGCTCGGCGCGGGCCTTGTCGTAGCTGCGCCGGACCTCGGCCGCCGTGGCGCGCAGGTAGCCGGGGTCGCTGTGGTAGCAGCACAGCGTCGTGGTCGGCTTGATCAGCCCGGCCTGCGCCGCGGCCTCCCGCCAGGCGGACAGGCTGCTGCCGGTGGTGGTGGTGGAGTACTGCGGATACAACGGCACCAGCACGACCTCGTCCGGGTCCCAGGCCTTGACCTCGCGGGCGGTCGGCAGGCTGAACGGATGCCAGTAGCGCATGGCGACGAAGCACTTGGCGTCCAGGTCCGTCAGCGCCGCCTGCAACGCGCTGGCCTGCTCCAGCGTCAACTCCAGCAACGGGGACTTGCCGCCGAGGATGGCGTAGTTCTCGCTGGCGGCCTTGGTGCGCGCGAAGGCGATGATGCGCGCGAGCAGGGGGCGCACGAAGAACGGCACCCGCAGGATGGCGGGGTCCTTGAACAGGTTGACCAGGAACGGCCGGACGGAGGCCGGCTTGTCCGGGCCACCTAGGTTGAACAGCACGACGGCGACTTTGGGCTTGTACATGATGCTCAAAGTGGCCAATCCCGGGGCGAGGTCAAGCCGGGCGTGCGGGGCTGTGTTGGCGCGCAGAAGAGATCACGGCCTGCCTGGAGCCTTGTTGCCCCCTTGCCTGCCCCCATCCCCGGTTTGGGACTGGTTTCAGACGTTCTCGACGCGCATCATATGATGCCGGTGTGTGACTTGGAGAGCGGCCTGCGATGCGCGTAACAACGGCTGAGTTCATCGAGAACTATGGCACCCTGGCCGACCAGGCGCTGTCGGAGCCGCTGACCATCACCAAGGATGGGCGGGACCGCCTGGTGCTGGTATCGGCAGCGGATTACGACAGGCTCAGGAGCCGCGACCGGCGCGCGATCCGGGCTGGGGAACTGACCGAGGGCGACATGGCCTTGGTCGCTGCGGCCGAGACGCCTGCCGGGCATGACCACCTCAATGCAGAGCTTGCCGACTGGCAGCCCTAACCTGGCCGGCGCCGCAGCCGGGGCTTGTTGTCCGCCACTCGTACTTGTGGAAACGCGAGGCCGCAGCCGGACGCGAGGAGGGGACCAAAGACCGGCCTTGCGCCATCGTTTTACCCTGCAGTTCTGACAAAGGGCAAAATGGCTGCCCCCTACGCCGCCCGCACCTGCCGCACCAGCGCCGCCACATGCTCCGGCGGCGTATGCGGCACGATCCCATGCCCCAGGTTGAACACGTGCGGACGCCCGCGCACCGCGTCCAGCACGCCCTGCGCCTCTGCCCGCAGCGCCTCCCCGCCCGCCACCAGCGCCAGCGGGTCCAGGTTGCCCTGAGTCGCCACCCCCGCCGGCACCAGCCCCGTCGCCACGTGCAGCTCCGCCCCGGTGTCCAGCGCCACCGCGTCCACGCCCGTCGCCGCGGCGTAGGCCCCGACCTGCACGCCCGCCAACCTTGGAAAGCCGATCACCGGCAACCCGGGATGCCGGGCCTTCAACGCCGCAACGATCCGCCGCGTCGGCTCCGTCACATATCGCCCAAACAGCAGCGGCGACAGCACCCCAGCCCAGCTATCGAACAGCATGATGACGTCCGCCCCGGCATCCACCTGGGCCGACGTGTACTCGACCGTGCTGTCCACCAGCACATCAATCAGGCTGCCGAACAAGGCGGGGTCGCCATGCGCCATCTCCCGGATGCGCGCGAAGTCCTTGGACCCGCCGCCCTCCACCATGTAGCACGCCACTGTGAACGGGCTGCCCGCAAACCCGATCAGCGTCGTGTCCGCACCCAGCCCGGCCTTCGTCCGCGCCACCGTCTCCAGGATCGGCGCAATCGCCCCGGCGACCCGGCTCGGGTCCAGCGCCGCCACGTCCTGCGCGCCCGTCAGCCGCGGCAGCACCGGCCCTTCCCCCTTCTTGAACGCGAGTCCGTAGCCCAAGGCCCAAGGCAGCATCAGGATATCGCTGAACAAGATCGCGGCGTCGAAGCCGTAGCGCCGGATCGGCTGCAACGTGACCTCGGCCGCCAGGCGCGGGTTCGTGCACAGGCTGATGAAGTCCCCGGCCTCCTTCCGCAGCTCCCGGTACTCCGGCAGGTAGCGCCCGGCCTGGCGCATCAGCCACATCGGCGGCGGCCACACGGCCTCGCCACTCAGGACGCGCAACAGCGGCTTTGTCATCGGCGGGGTGCGCCCTTCCTGAAAAGAAGAAAAGAGTCTTGTAGGGATGTAGGAGTCATAGGGGGTGTGAGTCCTGTGGTACCCGGTTCTCCCCGAGTTATGCACCGCGTGTCCACCCCCCCAGACTCCGGCAAGCCGTTGATTCCGGCTGTGGGTTACCGGGGTACCCCTGACTCGTACAGGTTGCACGCCCGTACTATCCCCCGTACCGGGATTCCGGCATGTTGTCCCCGCTGGCACAACCGGCTGCAAGGCCGCCACGACGGGACTCGGGCTTATCCCCGACTCACACGTCAACCGTGAGTCACGCTGGAGGGCGCGCCCATGAACCTGCACCTAGTCTCGGACGCCACCGGCGAAACCCTGAACAGCATCGCCCGCGCCACCGTTTCCCAGTTCGAGCAGCCGGTGGTCACCTACCACCGCTGGAGCCTGATCCGCACCCGCTTCCAACTGCACCGCGTGCTGGAAGGGATCGAGGCCGAACCCGGCCCCGTCCTGTCCACCGTCATAGACAAGGCGCTCCGCAACGACCTGGAGACCACCTGCCTGCGCCTGGGCGTCCAGGTCGTGAACGTGCTGGACCCCGTGATGTCCCTGCTGCAATCCCACATCGGCACCCAGGCCCAGTCGCGCCCGGGCCGGCAATACGTGCTGGACGCCGACTACTTCCGCCGGATTGACGCCATGCACTACGTCCTGGCCCACGATGACGGCCAGGCGCAAGCCGGCATCGCCGAGGCCGACGTGGTGATGGTCGGCGTCAGCCGCAGCAGCAAGACGCCGACCTCGTTCTACCTCGCCAACCGCGGCGTGAAGGCGGCCAACGTGCCCCTGGTGCCCGGCACCCCCGACCCGCCGGGGCTGGAGGCGCCGGTGTGCCCGGTCATCGGCCTGACCCTGGACCCGCTGGCGCTCATCGAAATCCGCCGCCACCGCCTGAAGCTGATCGCCGCCGGCAGCGACACCGGCCGCGTGCGCCAGGACAAGAGCGAGTACGTGGACATCGAAGCCGTGAAGGCCGAGCTGCTCTGGGCCAGGCGCCTCTGCACCCGCCGCGGCTGGCCCGTCATAGACGTGACCCGGCGCAGCATCGAGGAGACCGCCGCCACCGTCCTGCAACTGATGGATGCCTGGCACGACCGCCGCCGCAAGGAAATGAAGGCCGCCCAGGTGGCCGCCCCGTCCCATGCTTCAAGCTGAACACCCGCGCCTCGTGCTCGCCAGCGGCAGCACAGCGCGCGCCGCGCTGCTGCAAGCGGCCGGGCTGCGCTTCGCCGTGCAGCCCGCAGCGGTGGACGAAGCCACGGTGAAGGCGTCGTGCCGAGCCGAAGGGCTGGACGCCGGCGACGCCGCGCTGACGCTGGCCGAGTTGAAGGCCGCCCGCGTGCGCGACCCCGACGCCCTCGTGATCGGCGCCGACCAGATCCTGGTGTGCGAGGGCCAGTGGTTCGACAAGCCAGCCGACGCCGCAGCCGCCCGCACCCAACTGCAAGCCCTGCGCGGCCGGACGCATGTGCTGGAAACGGCGATGGTCTGCCAGCGCGGCGGCCGCACGGTGTGGCACCACCTGGCGTCGCCCCGCCTGGTGATGCGCGCCGTCAGCGATGCCGTCCTGGACGCCTACCTGGCCGCGGAAGGCAACGCCCTGCTGTCCTGCGTCGGCGCCTACCGCCTGGAAGGCCTGGGCGTCCACCTGTTCGACCGCGTGGAGGGCGAGCACGCCGCCATCCTGGGCCTGCCCCTGCTGCCGTTGCTTGGCTTCTTGCGGCAGCACGGGGTCCTGGCAGACTGAAGCACTACCGGGTCAACCGGTGGTGTTTTACCCAAGGGTTCGGCGGTCTTCATCAATAAGCCAAGGCATGACCGGCGCGTCCGTCTGCACCGGTCATGCGCCTGTCCTACTTCAACGTAAGCTGGATGCCATCCGCCGATCCCGACAGGCGGGCACCCCGCGTCACGTTGTCAATCCGCAACTGCACCCCGGCGGCGTTGACCAGGATCTGCCCGGCTAGTCCGCGCCCCGCCGTCGCCTCCCCGGTCGAAGCCGCATAGGTGCCCGAGAAGTCCTCGACCCGCTTGAGGTTATAAACCCGGCCGCGCCCGCTCAGCCGGCCGAAGCCGACGTCGGCGATGGTGATGCCCTTGACCTCGAACGGGTACCGGCGCCCCCCGAAGGTCAGGGTGCCATCGCCCCAGGTGAAGCCGACGCCGAGCGCGGCGGCCTTGGCCTGCAAGGCGACGGTATCCACGGGGCGGCCGGGCGCACCGGGATCTTGTGCCGCAGTGGCCGGGTCGGTCCAGGTCAGGGCGGCCGTCAGGAACGTGGCGGCAAGGGTGGGGATTGCCCGGCGGCGGATCAGGGTTATGCAGCGTTTCCTCTGTGGTGTCCCGCAGCAACGCCCCAGGGATGGATGGGTTCGCCGGATTGGTCCGGTGGCGGATGCGATCCAAGGGCTTGATCCCCGGGGCGCGGCGGGTGTAAGGACGCGCCTTCCCAAGCGGGGCCTGCAGTGTGGCCCGGCACCGGCGGGGCCGTAGCTCAGTTGGGAGAGCGCCTGAATGGCATTCAGGAGGTCAGCGGTTCGATCCCGCTCGGCTCCACCAACCATCGTAAACTACTAGCCCCTTGAGGGCGTAGAAAGCCGATATGGGCTGATCTACGGCGGACCCCGAGCGGACCTGGCGGGGAGGCAACTGGTCTTGTTGCCGGGCATCCTGTGTCAATGTCTGGGATTGACCCACCAGAGCGGGTCAACTTCAAAGGCCTTGGTGCCCTGTCTGCGGCCATTGATCGTTCCGTCCATCCCGGACCCCTCCGTGCCGCCAGCGCGGGTTTCGACGCATGGCTGGATGCGGCTTAGCGACGCGTCCCGGCTCTGCGTAAGGGTCGGAAACTACGCATGCCCTGGCCAGCGCCCTCCTCGTCTTGCCCAGTGCCTGCGCCGGGTGCGTAGTTTCCGAGCCTGCCGCCGGGCCGCCCGGGTTCCCAGTATCCGGTTGCTCGCCGGCGGACCGATCACGCCGGATGCGGCGCAACACCAGGAGGTCTCTGATGTCTCAAGACAGCAAGTTGCAACAGGCCGTTCTCGCCGAGTTGGAATGGGAGCCGAGCGTCAACCCGGCCCACATCGGCGTCACTGCCAACGCCGGCGTGGTCACCCTGACCGGCCACGTCGAGGACTACACGCAGAAGCACGCCGCCGAGGCCGCAGCGGGCCGGGTCAAGGGTGTGAAGGCTGTGGCGGAGGAGCTTGAGGTCAAGCTGCCCTTCGACGTGAGGCGCGACGACGAGGCAATCGCCGCCGCTGCGGTGGACCGCCTGGGCTGGGACGTGTCCGTCCCGCGCGATGCCGTGAAGGTGCGCGTCGAGCACGGCTGGGTGACGCTGTCCGGCGAGGTGGATTGGTGGTTCCAGGGCCAGGCGGCCGAGCAGGCCGTTAAGCACTTGATGGGCGTGGTCGGCGTCTCGAACGCCACTACAATCAAGCCGAGGGTGGACACCGCGACGCTCAGCGACGACATCACCCATGCCCTGCACCGGTCCTGGTTCTTCGACCCCAAGACGGTCCAGGTCACGGCGGAGCGCGGGCAGGTGCGCCTGACCGGCACGGTGCATTCGCAGCACGACCGGCAGCTTGCGGCGGAGACCGCCTGGGCCGCCCAGGGCGCGACCGGGGTGCAGAACCTGATCACCGTCGTCTGACCAGACCGTGCTCGGTGCGGATGGACGCACCGAGCACGCCCTAGCCTTCGTTTTTACGAGCATCCCTATCGGGACGTGTACACGTTTGATCCGATGATGCTCTGGTGTGCCGGATCAGAGGTTCGTTGGCTCTTGCCGACGAGCTTCTGATAGGTCGGCACGCTGGCAGCAAACGGGATGGTGGCCTGAAGCTGGTGTTCGCCACCTCAGCGAACATGGGATTCGGGATACTTGGGTGGTTGCCCGCTGCGCCAGGCCCACGGCCAGCGGGCAGCCTTCCACGTCACGCCGGCTGATGCCCTTCCCTGCCCCACTGGGGCAGGCGCCTACCGTCCGGCGGCGCTTCCTGACACGGAAGGCGCAACCGGCCTGTCCGCATCAGCCGATGCTGCGGCCAGTGCCAGGCGGGCCAGCGCGGGCAGGGACTTCGTCCCGGTCTTGTGCATGATGGACGCGCGGTGGTTCTCCACCGTGCGCTGGCTGATGCCGAGGTCCGCGGCGATGTTCTTGCTGGGCTGGCCGGCCAGCACCATCGCCATCACGTCGCGTTGCCGGGCCGTCAGGCCGGCGATGCTGCCGGCCGCCGCCTCCCGCCACGCGGACCGCACCCCGGCGTCATGGGACTGGTCGAGCGCGCGGCCGACGCCCGCAAGCAGGTCCGCCGTGCTGACGGGCTTCTCGATGAAGTCCAGTGCGCCCGCTTTCATGGCGCTCACCGCCAGGGCTACGTCGCCGTGGCCCGTGATCATGATGGCCGGCAGGCTGTGCCCGGCTTCGTGCAGCCGCCGCAGCACCTCGAACCCGCCCATGCCGGGCATCGCCGCGTCCACCAGCAGGCACCCCTCCTGGTCCGGGCGGCAGGCCGCCAGGAACGCCTCGCCGCCCGGGAAGTCCTGGACGGTGTGCCCGCGGTCCTCCAGCACGCTGCGGAGCGCGGCGCGGATGCCGGCGTCGTCGTCCACGACGAAGATGACGGGCTTGCCGGCCAGGGTCGCAGCGTCCGGGATTGCAGCGCCTGGGGCCGTGGCGTTCCCGGACGGCTGCACCGGCAGCAGGTCCAAGACCATTTGCAGCAGACCAGCGGGCGTCACGGGCTTCTTCAGCTGCTTGCAGCCGGCTTGCGCGACGTCATGCATCGTGGCGGCAGAGATGTCGCCGGTCAGGATGATGACAGGGACCCCGGG
>Ga0123336_10005163_pt1 | contig 10453 bp, 24 predicted proteins | sample SSSSmetaG_FD_96466 | JGI IMG/M metagenome (GOLD analysis project Ga0123336, IMG submission 96466) | Glacier valley bacterial and archeal communities from Borup Fiord, Nunavut, Canada, to study Microbial Dark Matter (Phase II) - ​SSSS metaG | ecosystem: Environmental > Aquatic > Freshwater > Ice... | reverse complement strand
TGCTGGTTTTCCAAAAGAGAATTGTGTACTCAGAATTGACCCTATTTTACCTATACAGGAAGGATTTGATAGTGCCGCGAAAGTTATTACGTATGCTTCAGAAATAGGCTTAATTCCAAGCTCATACGACCGTGAGCAAGGTGTAGAGCCAAACTTACGCATCAGAGTATCTGTTATGGATGAATACAATCATGTGAAAGAAAGGCTTATAAAACATGGTCTGCCGCCGATTTATCTAAACGGTTTTCAGGCATCTGATGAGCAATTAATAAATACGATTGAGTTCTTAGCTCAGTATGACATTACCTTTGAATGTTGTGCTGAAAACAGATTATACGACATAAATCGACAATCTGGAAAGTACAATTATCTATTTGATAATGTTGGCTGTATTTCAGAAAAAGACCTTGTAATAATGAAGATTGACGGCAACACAGGTGCATGCATAAATCCTCAAAACCGCAATGGGTGTCAATGTTTATCATGTAAGACAGAGTTACTTAAAAATAAACACCAGTGCAGCCATGGCTGCTTGTATTGTTACTGGCGTTAACTATTGTTCAGAAAATGGGAGGGTACAAATATGATTAAAAAATTAAAATACGCAATTGTATTATCAATCGTAATAATTCTAGGATTTAGTGCAACATTGGCTATTAATTTAAAGAATGTGACGAATAGAGATATGGACGTTGTCGATTATGACAACGCAAAGAGCCGCCTTACGCCGTTCAAAGATTTGGAATTCGAAGAGGATTATGGTGAATTTGCAAATTGGATGACTGAAAACAGAAACAATGATTTTGTGTACACATATGGTAGCATAAGCGATGAGAATGCCACAAGACTCAGAGATGAGCTTTTCAGTACATATATTGATTTTCCTACATCTTTTGAAAAATACATTAATGATGGCGGAATAATTGTAATAGCATCCACATGGGATGAATTCAATAAGATGTCAGACGATTTATTTTATAGTAAAATTAAGAACGAAAACAGCAGCCATGTAGCCGGATATATCTTATATGATAATATTGATGAAACACCGAACGTAATATGCTTATCTTATGGCCGTATGACAAAAGATGCTGTCGGTGATGAAGATAAAGACATAGAAAATAGTATTATAGAATTTATGAACTGGGGTGCAACCTTAAAGCATGAGTTTGCGCACTATATAGACATTGTATATGGATTTTCAGATACAGATGAATTTAATAGATATTTTAAAGAATATGCCGTAGATTATGTGCCTCGTGGTGCAATAGCTGAAGACTACCAGCTTAAGAATGAAAAAGAGTTTTTTGCAATCCTTACGGCTGATATAATGGGTTATCAGGATTCTGTACTTAATATACCAGCAGACCTTTATGATTATATGTATAATTGTTTATATGAATCTGACGGAATAATAAAGGAATAGTTGAGATTTACACTAAAATTAGTTGAGAATTGGAGGAAACAATATGAAATACATTAACAAAAAGAAAGTGATAGAAGCATTTCAACTGACAGCCTCAAATATGACTTTTGTAGAGAATTGGTGTCGCGGTTCTATAAAAGGCATTTTGCTGCCTGTAACACAGAGGGTAATTGATATCCAAACTCTTAACGGAGAGTTGAGAGTAAGCATTGGCGAATATGTTATTAAGGACGAGAACGGAGAGTTCTGTACATGTGCACCTGATGCATTTGAAAAAACATATACGCCGATTAATTAGACTAAAATTTAGCGTTAGCAAATGCAATTATGAATAGCTCATCTAAAAGGTGAGCTATTTTTATAAGAAGGGGCGTTTAGATGAGATTTAAAAAGACCGTAGTCTTTGACTTCGATGGTGTTACACATTCGTATAAAAGCGGATGGAAAGGTGCAACTGTTATCGCAGACGGACCTGTGTCTGGAATAAAAGAAGTAATTGATGAATTAAGAAAATACTATAACGTGGTCATAGTTTCAACAAGATGCTTTCAACCCGGAGGTATTAACGCAATAAAAGCGTGGTTGTTAAAATATGATATTGTTGTAGACGATGTTTTGGGTGAAAAGCCACCAGCTATTGTATATGTGGACGACAGAGCAATATGCTTTGACGGCAATGTAGAAAATTTAGTGTTGCAGATAAGAAATTTTGAAAATTGGATTGAAAAAGAAAAGAATAAATCTGTGATGCAAGATAGCAAGTCAATAATTATACAAAGAGAAGAGGAACAAAACTATGGTTTCTCAAAAGGATGTCTGTGCTGTGGAACAGTTGAGTTATCTAAAAATATACTTGATGTAACAGTGCGAAGAAGTTCAAATGGTGTTAATATGACATTATGTGAATCATGCAGAAAATTATTAGCAAATAAATTATTAAAAGCGTAACTGCATAAAAAGTGTGAGCAACCTAGTGTTAGTTATGTTGATTGAGAAAGGATGTGACTGGATGAGTAATTTCGTTGTTGAATTTTCATGTAGTATAGTGATAAGGTTTGGATAATAAAGAGTAGTAATAACTGTGACTTTTGCGAGCATTACACGGAAAGATGCAGTTCATCAAGATGTGGTTACTATGCATCTACTGAGACTCCTGTTGAATTGACTGTTACTAAGTTAATGTATCAGTTACTAGATAACCAACCCAGCATATTAGTATACGCAGGAGAGTTTTATCTGTGGGGTGTAGATGTATTCGAATCTAAGGAAGTGGCTGAGGAACGGATAGCTTTGACTGAGAAAACTAGGTTGGCTAATGAAGAAGTTTAGTATATAATATTTGTAAATAAAGGGTGAGCATAATGTTTATACCGCGATGGAAAGAAAAATAGAAAAGAAAAAAGCTGAAGCATTGGTAATAAAAATAGAAAATGAGAAACATAAAATTGAGAATCTTTCAGATGATGACTTGCAAAAAATGCATGCTGATTATCACAATGGAATAGCGTGTGATAACTTATTTGGAAGCAAGCCATCAAAATTGGTAGAAGCAATAGATGAAATAATTGAACACGAGTTAGAAAAAAGAGGCATGAAAACGTTGTCTGATTTAGAAGGAGATATATGGTTTAGCCAACATAGAAAAATATAAAATTGAGAAACGAGGAATATAATATGAAAAAGTTATTGGAAAGTATGTACGAGAATAAACTCATAAATTTAATGGATAGTGGATTTGAGTTATCATGGGAATCGGAAGCTGCATGCAAAGCGCACAAGAATGAGATTATAGAGCGACTTCTACCTATGCTTAAGAAATGTATGGATTCAAGTTATAGTAATGATTCAAACACAATTGAAAATCTATACGGTATGACTGAAACTTCTGCGTACGACACAATTTTTGATTATGATAACATCTGGAGGAATGCAATTTATGATGTTTTCAAATCGAAAGGTATCGACGATGAGTTACTGAGTGATTATTTTGAGACAGATGACGAGCTACAAAAGCACATATTCAAACAGTGGCAGGTTTAATCATAAACAAAGAGTGTCATGGTGAAACAACTATGGTGCTCTATGTTTCAAAGAAAAGGAGCGTGGGTTATGAGTACATTCGCTGAAAGTCTAAGTTTAACAGCAAAGTTAGAGAAAAATGGTGAATTGAAATTCAAAAGGTTTACTGAAGGTGATGACAAAATGCATACTGCGGTTGTTGTTTCTGGATTTGTTGTTGTAGATACCACAGAAAAAATGACATGGGATACATTTACGCATTTGTATTTACGTGGACTACCATATGATAGCATCGCGAGGTGATAAAATGGTTCATAAAATAACAATAAATACTAAAAAGAGTAGTGTAACAGTAAAAAATACACTAATGCCATGCTTCTTTTTTGAGACATTAATTGCCAATAAATACTGGTATGGTGATTGGTACCGTGATGATAACGGGTATGTATATTATTCAAGTCAAAGATTTAGTGGAAAACGCTTATTAAAATTGTTGGAAGAATTAGAAAAGAAAAAACAACGTGAGGAGAAATAGTATGTCATTATTGCCGAAGAACATTGACCCGTCATGGGGTAAACTGTTATCAAACGACTTTATAGCAAAGTTAAATAAGATAGAAAATGAGCTATCTCTAATGCCCGTGCATGTTTCATCAGGTTATGCATACTTTCCAAAAAAGCAAGCAATATTGCGATTTCTACAACAAGATTTGATGAACGCAAAGTGTATTATTCTTGGAATGGAGCCATATCCATCATGGTACACTGAGTCAGGAACTCTTACGCCTGTAGCGACCGGCCGGAGCTTCGAAATTGGAAATGTTGATGATTGGTCACAGAAATTCAAGCAAAGTTCATTGCGCAATATGTTAAAAACGGTGTATTATAATCAGACAGCCGATAAAATCAGTTTGCAGGAAGTTAGAGATAAAATAGGTAATGATTCATTCAAAATAAGTCAACCACATCAATGGTTTGATTTACTTGAGCAGCAGGGTGTTATCTTTTTAAATGCGACACTGACCGTTGAGCCAGACAACACTGATTCACATACAAAGTTATGGGCTGACGTCATGAATGAAATAATCATGTATATCAACAACAACTATGATATAAAATGGTTATTGTTTGGAGATAAAGCGCAAAAAATAGTTATTAGTGTGCTTGGTAACGCTGATAATTTATATAAGTGCTATCATCCTAGAATTGCTGAATTTGTTGATGAGAACATATTCAAGCATGTTCCTGAGATAAACTGGGTGGTTTAGATAAGTTGTATGCGGAGAAAACGTAGGAGGATATATGGATAGAAAAGAAGCAATGCAAGAAAATAATCGACGCAGGGAAGCGGAAAGAGAAGTGTTTGATGGGCTGTGTCTTGACATGGCTCCGCTTCCGCTTAGAAAAATAAAAATTTATAATCCAGACGATAAGAACAGTTGCAAAAACGATGAAATAGTGGCCGGTAATCAATATCTTATTATAGAGAACGGCAGGCCATCTTTGGGATATGCAATTAAGTCTTGGTTTGGTTGGCAGTTTATGGCTGACGGGTACTTGCATCAGTTGAACCTTGTCGATATGGTGTTTGAGATAGAATTCCCAGAATTTCCTTCGAAACCACTTGGTCGGGTAGATGTGCCTGAGGATACATCTGAAGACGCTGAAGAGGAAGATGAATACTAAACGCATTAAATATTCAATTCTAATGTGGAGAAAGGGGTGTGTTATGGCAAAATATTTAATTGTTACAAAAGAAAAAGATTTCGTGTCTTCATCAAAGAATGCCAAAAATCATACATATGCCACAAATTGTAAAGGTGTTATGGTGTATGATGTGGATGGCAATTTGGTTGATTCATCAAGTACGAATGGTGATGGTGTTGTGGTCAGAGAAGGTACTCGGTTTGCGGATGGTGAGCCAAGAGCTTGGACAAAAGAATTTTTAAAAAATCATAAAACAGGAGATTCAGTGCCTGATGCTACAGGTTGGTATTTTAAAGACTTCTTGCCGAAACAGCAAAACCTAACAGCATAGCACATTATTACATTACGTCTCAGTGAAAGGAAAAACAAATGGCTAAGTTATATTTCTATTATGGCGAGATGGGCGCTTGCAAAACTGCAACACTATTGACAACAGCGTTTAATTATGAGGAAAAGGGACAATCTGTAATCACTTTGAAACCGGCTAAAGATACAAAGGGCGGCAAATTCGTATCCTCAAGACTTGGAATAACAAGACCATGCAGATATTTAGAAGACTTCAAAGAACAATATGAAAACAAGTTAGCTGAAATCAAATGCAATGTGATACTGGTTGATGAAATTCAGTTTGCCAATAAAGAAGAAATTGATTTTCTATCTGATATAGTAGATTACGTAAACATTCCTGTAATCTGTTATGGATTAAGGGCGGATTTTATAGGAAATATGTTCCCCGGAAGTGAAAGACTGCTAGCATTAGCTGATAATATTATAGAAATAAAAACGATGTGTTGGTGCGGTCACAAAGCTACGGTTAATGTAAGATTTAATGAGCTTGGTATTATAAAAGATGGAGAACAAGTTTTGATTGGCGGTAACGCTGAATATACAGGTATATGTAGAAAACATTGCAAGTTAGGTCAAATGAAAAAACCAGAATAATCAAGTCTTTTGGCTTAAATATCAAAATGGAAAGGGGTAATATCATGAAGTATCAGTATAATTGTTTTAGTCTTAATAAAATACAATTAAAAGAGTTAGAAATAATAATGGATAACGCAAATTCGATAACATATAATACGTTTAGTCGAAATGTCGGAAAAGAAAATATGATATTTTTGAATAATTTATTTGGATATTCAAATATATCAAAAAGGATATTGAGTATGAAAAAGGATTACTCTGTGAATTACATCTCTTCAAAAGTTAATGGTAAACGAGCATATATTGTGCAACACAGCGCAATCGAACATGTGTTTTACAAATAGTATGTGATAGCAATTATAACAAAATGGAGGCAAAAGATGAAAAAATTAAATTAAATATTGATGGAAAAGTGGTAACTTGCTTAAAGAAAGAGTCAAAAACAGAAAGCAATACCTGTATCATACTGCCGGGAGCAACAACAATTCATCTCGATTACATCCCTATGATAATGACTATGGCAAGTAATGTGATAGTCATTAATAATCCAGACCATGGAACAAAAGGATTCAAATCAGAAGGACCGGCCATCACAGACGCCAGTGTATTGATTGACTTTCATGTAAAAGTTATCAAGGCATTGATTGAAAAAGGATATGCAACTAATAAAATTAATGTTGTGGGATATAGTATGGGCGGAATGTCTATTATTAACATCTTAAACAGAAAATTACTCAATGGCATAGTAGAAAAAGCTGTAATATTATGTTCTAATATTGTCACTAGAGACGGCGCCATCAATGAAGCAAAAAGTCTATACAATAAAGGCAATAACACATTCGCGGTTCGTGAGTTGGTTTTAAAAGCCTTAACAAAATATTCTCCGTGGTTTATGTATATCACGCCGGTATCATTATTAACAGCAAATGCAAACAGTTGTTATTCTGATTGTCTAATTTGTGACAGCATGGATGAAATATCGAAAAATGAACGAAGAGAAATCGGATTACCGGTAAAAGTTACTGCTGTTATCGGTGTGAATGACTTTTTCTTTGATGAAAACGATGTCCCTAATTTAGAAAGCATGTTTGAAAGTTTCAATCTTGTAAAAATACCAAATGGGCATATGGTTCCTTTGGAAAACTTTTTAGGAACGGCTAAAATAATTGAAGATGCATTCAAATAAAAACGAAAGGGGAATACATATGATTATTGACTTTGTGAAAATTCAAAACAAAATTAATGCGGTTCAGGCGGAATTTAATCAATTATCAATTAGAGCGGACGCCGCTGTGAAAGAATCACATGGGCTACTTGACAAATCGACACGTATTTGCAGGCAAAACGGAATAAGTATTTAAAATAAATATCGATAAAAACGACACTTAATTTTGAGTGCCGTTTTTATTTGAACTAACAAATGATTATCATAGGATGAAGTTGGATGATAGGTATCAAAGGTATGGTTATGCCAAAGCATTGCTGGGATTGTGAACTAACGCACGACAACACTAGTGGAATGACTGTGTGTGATTTGACAGGAAAAGCATTATATCCAATGAATACGAAAAATACACGGCCTGATGAATGTCCATTGGTTGAAATTGATATTGTGGTTGGTTCTGACATGGATGCGTTTGAAAAAATAGTAGACGCAGCGCTTGAAAGTCATGAGATGAATGAAAGTGAAGAGGTTGCGTTGGATGGAAAGACAAATTAATGTTTATTATGATATTGATGTAGAAAATGCAGAAGCCGGAGTTTATGGTATACTGACAATAACTGAAAAAGATTATTTTGATACTGTCGGCTATGTATCTGACGGTGGAAGCGCTAATTATGATAAGTTATCTGATACACTGGATTCAATAAATTGCGAGAACGCATGTGATTCGACTCATGATATGTACATCGATGAGGCGACTATGATTGCCAAGATGAAAACATTAGGCTTTAATATGATTAAATCAGAAGCTTTTACTAATTTTTTAAATAAGCATTAAAACATAAGATGAAAGATATTGGAGGTATAGTTTATGGGGCAATGTGTGCAATGTTATAATCTAAGTGAATGCCTTGGTTTAACATATCCGTACTATGATGATATTGATAATGTAATAGTGACAGACATTCAAGACAGACGGAGATTACATAATTTAAGAGTGGATTGCTTTAAGTCTCCACAGCAACATGCCAGAGACTTGGCGTGCGCAAAGAAAAGCCAGATTAAGCAAGGGATTTATAAAGGAGCGTGAAATATGAAATCAATACTAAAAGAAATAAATAATGATGTTGAAAAATTAGAGGGACTTTTATCGAATGATTCAAACTTCACATATTCAATCATGGAGGGCGGATTTTATACCAAAGATGACAGCGTTGTTGTCAGTATTTCAAGAAGCCCATATCAAGGATGTTTATACTCGAACACAGCCGCCGGTGAGCTCAATATTGAAAAATGGGTCGATTATGTTCTTGCGTTATTTAAAGAAAAATCGGAATAAATATTATGAGAGAGAATTATAACTATGTGACGTATTATTAGGTAAAATAACTTTAGATTTGATGGAGGAGATATGACTACTTCTGAATGTAGAGAAAAATTAAGAAATGAACCATTGGCGCTTCAAAAGTATCATGAAGATATGCTGAGAGATTTGGCCGAAGATGAAAATGCTCTAACCGAAGACGAATGGCCATTCTATAATTGGATTGAAGATTTGATGGATGAATATGATTCATACGCCTATTCCGTTATGATGCCGGAATGGGAGGCTGAAGAAAGACGGAAGCAATTTAGATTAGTAAAATGAGATTGCTTTTCATGAAAGGAAGGATAAAGCTATGAAAACATGGGAAATGTTTAAAATCTATACTGAAACACCAGTAAATAAAAGAGACTCGTTGGTTTTTAAGTGCTTGACTGAAACTACATTAAATGATGGAATTACAAAGCTGAGCACAGTGAGTACAGTGGACGGAATGTTTTATTGCAATGTTGTTGATTCTTTTACAAAACAGCCTTTCAGATTGTCTATGTGGTATAATACGCTGGATTTTGACTGGGAACAAATGTGATAAATCAGCATTTAGGAAGGTAAAAGAAATATGGAAAAGAAAAAATATTACAAGTATGAACATAAATCAGAAGACAGTAGTGACTTTATTCTTAAGGAAAAATTGTTATATGGTGCAAATAGAAACTGTTTTACTTCAAAAGAAGAAGCTAAAACTCATTTTGATGAAGCCAATAAAATTGCATTGGTAAAATATGAAAATATTATGGATGGAATCAACAAATTAAAAGAGTCATTGGGTGATTTTTCGTATGAGTATTTTATGTGTGGTGACACTCATGGAATTTACGCAGACGGAATGTATATTCAATTTGAGGTTAATGGATATGATTTTAATTTTCCACAGTAAAATCATTAAACTTAACATTGTTTGATTAAATTGTAATTTAAGAAAGAGGTGTAATTATGGGAGTTCATTTAGATAGTCCATGCAAGCAGTGCTATTTTTTTGATAAGTGCCACGCTGAAAGAAAATCAGAGAGAAATGAAAAACAAAAAGAATGGATTAAAAACGGTAAACTTATTGGTATGAGTACAACAGACTGCTTTAAATCGCCACAAGAATACAAAAAGGATTATGATAACTTGCCGCAATGGAAGAAGGATGAATTGGAAAAATGCCGAAAACTTTCTTGTTGGGGAAGTTATGACAGCGATACTGCCCAGTGTATGAGCCATTGCAAAGGTTGGGTAGAATGCTCAAAAGAAACTTTAGTGAAATATGATTGTTAAACGGAGGCGACGATAGTATGAAAATGAAAGATATAATCTTTATATTGGTGTTGATTTTAAGTGGGTGTCTTAACGTATACTTGAGCAAGAAAGATGGGGACTTAAAATCATTAAATGATTATATGACTTATTTCTTGTTTGGCGCAGTGCAATTTCCATTTGTGATTGGGATAGCTGTAATGTATACATGCCTAAAAATAGACAACTTGTTTCATAGAAAATCAAGAAAGGGTATAGTGTGAGCAGAATATGAAAGTGAAATTAAGATGTACTGATTGTCTCAACGATGTATCAAATGTTACATCCGTATTGAGTAGGCATAACATAAATATAGTTAAAACGAAATACAAATCCAGCAGCATTAATGCCATAATCACTTGTGTTTTTAACAAAGAACAAGAATTAAATGAAGTTTTGTATGACATAAATCAAAATTCAAAGTATGGTGTAAGCGTTATGAGTAAGAATAATGATGATTCAAGCAATATATTTTATATGTGTGCCATAGCTAGTTTTTGTAGTTTTATCATTTGCGTAATTGCTGAAATATTAAAACTGCCAATATGGG
>Ga0123336_10005162_pt1 | contig 10454 bp, 7 predicted proteins | sample SSSSmetaG_FD_96466 | JGI IMG/M metagenome (GOLD analysis project Ga0123336, IMG submission 96466) | Glacier valley bacterial and archeal communities from Borup Fiord, Nunavut, Canada, to study Microbial Dark Matter (Phase II) - ​SSSS metaG | ecosystem: Environmental > Aquatic > Freshwater > Ice... | reverse complement strand
TCTGCACTCCGCGATCCGAGAAAAACTGCGAAATGTTTTCGAGCGAGTTATACGTTTTGCCCGTAAACAAGTTCTTCTTCGCCCCAAAGCGCACGTCGTGGCGCTCTGCCGTGAGGTCCACCTGCGGACGACTGTCTTCATCCTCCGGGCCCAAATTCACTACCAGTTCGGCGGGCACCTCACGAAGGAATCGCGAAGGAACGCTGCGCTCCTGTTCACCGCCTCCAAAACGCCTGCGATACTTTGCCCAGGTGATGTAGAGCCGCTTTTCAGCACGGGTCATTCCCACATAACAGAGCCGGCGCTCTTCTTCCATTGCCGATTCCGAATTCACGCTGCGGCTATGCGGGAACAGGCCGTCTTCCAGCCCCGCTAAAAACACAAACGGGAATTCCAAACCTTTCGCGTTGTGAAGCGTGAGCAGAGTCACTTGCGAATCGCTTTCCACGGAATCGGCCTGAGCCACCAGCGCCGCATGATCCAGAAAATCGGCAACAGCTTCCCCGCGCTCCACAGCTTCCGCCGCCGCGTTGGCCAGTTCGTCCAGGTTTTCCAAACGGCCTTGCGATTCAGGCGTATTTTCCTGTTCCAGCATCTTGCGGTACCCGGTGCGTTCTTCAATCAACTTGATAGTTTCATTGAGAGGAAGAAAGCTGGCCGCCTGCCGTAAATCTTCAATCAGATTGCGGAACGCCACCATCGCTGAATGCGCGCGCGTGCCAAACTGGTTCTCTTCAATCATGCGGCCCAGCGCATCGTACACACCCAATCCATTCGATTGCGCGAAAGCATCCAACTGATCCACCGTAGTCTTGCCGATGCCGCGCGCTGGTGTGTTGATCACGCGCAACACTGCAATGGAATCGGTTGGCGACATGGCCACTTTTAAATAACTCAGGATGTCTTTCACTTCCGCGCGCTGGTAGTAACTGAAACCGCCCACCACCAGATACTTGCGCCCATACCGCCGGAGCGCCTCTTCGATCTGGCGCGATTGCGAATTGGTGCGGTACAGAATCGCAACGCGCGCGTCGGGCTCCTGCCGCAGCAATTTCTGGATAGTATCGGCGATGAAGAGGGCCTCGTTCTCCGCGTCGTAGCCGCCATACATGCCGATCATTTCGCCCGCACCGGCTGCGGTCCACAGCCATTTGCCTTTTCGCTCTTTGTTGTTCGCAACCAGGGCACTGGCTGCTTCCAGGATATTTTTCGTGGAGCGATAATTCTGCTCCAGCCGGATCACCTGAGCTTTTGGATAATCCTTCTCAAAATCAAGAATGTTGTGAATGTCCGCGCCGCGCCAACTATAAATCGATTGGTCCTCATCGCCCACCACGCATACGTTGTCATGTGCGCGGCTTAGTAAACGCATCAATTCATATTGAGTGTGGTTTGTGTCCTGATACTCGTCGATCATCAGGTAGCTCAAGCGCCGGTTCCAGGCATCGCGTGTATCGGCGTCGTGATAGAGCAGCCTCACGGTTTCCAGCAGGAGATCATCGAAATCCATCGCGTTCGCCTGCCGTAAGCCCTTCTCGTATTCTTCGAAGAGCACCGCGATCCGTGTCATTTTCGGATCGGTCGACTCGGTTTGCAATTCCACCGGAGTCTTCTTTTCGTTCTTCGCCTTGCTGATTACCGACATGGTTGCCCTATAAGGCAACTGCTTCTCATCAAGGCCTAAACGCTTGTAAGCCGCCTTGATAATCGCTAGCTGATCGTCATCGTCGTAAATAGAAAAATTACGATTAAAACCGGGCCTGATTTGGGCAAGTGCGTCACCATCGCGCCGCAGTAATCGCACACAAAACGAATGAAATGTCGCTAGATTGGGGCCGCGCCCTATTTCAATTCCTTCAAGGAGCGATTGCACCCGCGAACGCATCTCCGCCGCGGCTTTGTTCGTGAAAGTGACGGCGAGGATTGCGGAAGGGGGCACGCGCTTTGCTGCAATCAAATGAGCAATGCGGTGAGTAATCACGCGAGTCTTGCCGGATCCGGCACCGGCTAAAATTAACATCGGCCCTTCAGTCAGCGCAACGGCGTCATGCTGCTGCGGGTTCAGGCCTTTCAAAAAATCCATGGTGGGGTAAGAACTTGAATTTTAACATCCGCACCCGGAGATCCGCTCTAGTTGGCCATGAAACCACACTGCTGGAAAGTTTCCGGGCCGGAAAACAAAAGGGCGAGATGTAAGCCTCGCCCTTCTCACTTTTAGACCTTGGACCTTGCGGTTGTTAACCGATATTCCAACCCTTTCTCACGGTCGGACGAATGAGCTTGTTGGCTTCCGCGTTGTTCGTGATCCGCATCTTCTCGCTATCCCATTCCAGCTTGCCTTCAAAACGAAGAGCCAGCACGCCTAACGTTACCCATTCCGTAAACGGTGCGGATACGCTGAAATTGGAACAAGCGGGGTCGCCGCCCTTAGCGGAACGGATCCAGTCATGATAGTGGCCCGGCGAACGCGTCAGGAACTCACGGGGAAATTCGTAGCCGCGCATTTTTTCAACGGGCAGTAGGCGTGTATTCTCGCCGTAGGTGCCGGTTGTGATCATTCCTTTATCGCCGACAAACAGACTTCCGTTGCTGCCCATGGAGATGCGCCGTGCGACTTCGTTATCCAATCTGGCATTTGAGTCAGCGGCGCCCGCGGCCTTCTCCGTAGGATGGGTAACCGGAATTTCATCAACCCTGTCGAAGTAACTCTGAGGGAAAACCTGCCCGATGATTTGAGAATCTCGCGCCTCCTGCTGCGGGCCGGCCGGTCGGGGTCCAGCAGTCCTGCGCCGGGGTAAATCGCCCAGGATTTCGCCCTTCGGAACGCCCGGGATATCCGGCTGTTCCAGCAGGCCGTCGTACCAGAATATTTTCACTGGCGGCATGGGACCGCGCGCTGGAAAATCGAAGCGTATTACGCTTTTCGCCGGATAGTAATATTTGCTCTTGCCTTCCTGCTTCACGCACTCGACGCTTGTGGGTGCGCCGAGCTTGAGCGCCATATTCGGAGCTCCTAGAATGTGGCAAGCCATGTCGCCCAGTGCGCCGCAGCCGAAATCGAAAAAGCCGCGCCAGCTGAACGGCAGGTACTTATCGCTATACTCACGTTGGTTTGCGACACCGAGCCAAAGGTCCCAAGCCAGCGTTCCGGGCACCGGTGAGGGTGCTGGCATATCCGGCAGACCTTGCGGCCACACCGGACGGTTCGTCCATGCGTGCACTTCGGTCACGTTGCCAATGGCACCGGACCACACCATCTCCGCGCATTGGCGGGTACCTTCGTTCGAATAGCCCTGGTTGCCCATCTGGGTCGCGACCTTGTATTTGGCCGCGGCATCTTTGAGCTGGCGGTTTTCCCAAATGGTATGGGCCAGCGGCTTCTGCACGTACACGTGCTTCCCGCGCTCCATGCAGGCAAGGGCGGCGGCCGCGTGCATGTGATCGGGAATCGTCACAATCACTGCATCGATATTGTTCTGCTCTTTATCCAGCATCACCCGAAAGTCTTTGTACTTAGGGGCTTTATCGAATGCATCGAAGATCGGTTTGGCGCGGACGTCGTCTACGTCGCACAAAGCAACAATGTTTTCCGTCTGAGCGCATGCGCGAATATCGCTGCCAGCTTTGCCGCCCGCTCCGATCGACGCAATGTTTAGTTTCTCGTTGGGCGATTTATACCCCAACATCTTTAGCGAGGCCTTGCTGCCGAAACCCGCTGCCGGCACAGCGCCCGCCAATAACGATCCGTAAAAGAAGTACCGCCGTGATATTCCGTTGTGTGCCACAGGAAGCTCCCGCACGAATTATATCAACGGATCTTTTTTGGAGTAGGATGCGTAGTACAGGTGATGACCTTTCTGCTTTGGCTGCTGCTGTTTCTATTTTCGTGGCCCCTTGCCTTGGTGGCGCTTGTACTCTATCCGGTGGTTTGGCTTTTGCTGCTGCCCTTTCGCCTGGTCGGCATCGCTGTAGGAGGCGTACTTGCGTTAATTTGGGGCATTCTCACCCTGCCATTACGGCTGCTCGCGCCTCACCACCAGCAGTCCCGATGAGCAAAGACTCGCAAATTCCGTTTTCTTTCGGGGCGAATAAGACTGAAAAGTTTTGTTCCGCAAAAAATGGAAATTGAGTATAATTAAGCTTAAATCGGAAATTGAAACGGCCGATGAGTTAAGAATTAAGAGTTAAAAATTTTCTAAAGCGCGCAACTTCTAGTGGTTAGTGTGTTCCTTCAGAGAGTGTCACTAAAACACAACATGCCAAGCATTCTCTTCTATAGCGATCAACCAGTTCTCACGCTAGGTATCACGTATATCCTGAAAGAAGTGCCGGAAATGGTTCTTACTGGCACTTGCACGACACCGGGAAGCCTATTGGAAGCTCTTTCCGCGATGCAGCCGGACATTGTGTTCCTGGATTTAACGCCTGACTTTACTCTTGATTTTCTTACTTTGATTCACAAGGCCGCTCCCCGCACGAAACTTGTGCTTTGGGTCCATTTTATTTCCACCGAAATGGCATTACAAGCGATGGGCGTTGGGGTACGCGGAATCATCAGCAAAACGCTGGCTCCGCAAGCACTGATATCCAGCCTTGCGAAGGTGCACTCAGGCGAACTTTGGTTCGAGAAAGCACTTACCGACTCTATTCTGACCGCTCGCCGCTACACGCTGACTCGCCGCGAGGGTCAGATTGTCACCTTGGTGGCCCAAGGTCTGAAAAACAAAGAATTGGGAATCGCACTCAACATCTCTGAAGGAACGGTAAAGGTATACCTTTCCAGGTTATTTAAGAAGTTGGGTTTGAAAGATCGCTTTGAACTGGCTTTGTTCGGGCTGAAGAATCTTACCACCGCCTATGCCGCGCCCAGCAGTCAGAAAGGAAACAGACCGGCGCCGCTCACAGAGCATGGGCAGGATCCGAGATCTTTCTTTGTGGAACGCCAACCCATTTTCGGGGCGGATCGCCCTCGCGTCAAGTCGAACTAATACAACCTTCAGAGATGGCGGAGGAAGAGGGATTCGAACCCCCGGATGAGTTTCCCCATCAACGGTTTTCAAGACCGCCGCGTTAAACCGCTCTGCCATTCCTCCAGTTTTATCCTACCTGATTTCATGTACTTAGGCGGTGTGTCACACAACAATCAGGCCGATTTCTGTTTCCTCGACACAAGGATCACAAATTGTCACGTTTTGGAAGCTACCGCTCGAGCCTTTGTTTCATGATTCGAATGCGCGTAGCGTAATTTGGAAGATGGTTCGCTGATGTTCCTTGGGGTTCCGGTTGACGAACCGGATGATGTACTTGATCTACGGCCACTCGCTAGCTTTTAAGTATGTACAACAATCTGATGACGCGAGTGCGGCTGAAATTGTCGATCGCCCTTGGAAAACGTAATGGCATTACTATATTCGGGTGCGAGACGCACATTTCCTCCCCGGAACACTCGGCGAAGGAGTTTCGCTGAATGCATTGATACACCATTCTTTAATCGATTCATCAGCCACAGGGTACTTGCTTTTGGAAGCTTCATCACTGCCTTCTGCATTGTGGAGCGATTGGGAGCTATGGGCGCCCTCACCCTGCTTCGCATTTCGCTGCGTAAAGGCGAACGAATCCGGACCGAGTTCTTGAGATGCGCGGAGATTTAGGCGATGTTGCAATAAATACTGCTGGCTAACTCTGGCTTGAAGAGCACCGGCTAAAGCTCAATAGCAAACCTTTTGTTTACGCGCCCAAGTGGATTGTACACAACAGGTTTAGCGTGAAATCGGATCCGAAAAATGCTAACAGTGCTGAATGCATTCTCAACTTGAAACTGATGCTGGATGATCTCTTTCCCGCCGTTCGGTAAGCTTGAAAAGGCCCATTGTCTGAGTAACAGCTTTGAGATTACAGGTCCTGGCGGCAAACTGGCGCGAATTTTCGAAGTACGTTGCTGCGTTTGAGAAAATCTGAAATTTCAGACTTTACATTCTATTCCCGCTGTGGCAGACTAGCAAACCAGAAAGGGTCTAGTGTCCTCTATGTTGAGAATCGCCAAAATCAATTTCTGAGCCGAATATGATTGCAACCACGGGCTCGCCCCTAGGCCGGCTCTCCCGACGTAGAGCCGCCGATGAAGTTTACGATTCGCTCCGCCGCGCCATTCTGAACCGCGCCTTCCCGCCCGGTGCCAAACTGCAAGTTGAGGAGTTGGCCACACAACTCGGCGTAAGTCTTACGCCTGTTCGCAGTGCCATTCAACTTCTTGCCGCGGAAGGATTGATCGACGTACATTCGCGCAGTGGCACCTTCGTGGCCACGTTAACCCGGCGCGATCTGGAAGAGATCTTCGACATCCGCTGCGCGCTGGAAACCCTCGCCGCTGAGCATGCGGCAGAACTCTTCACGGACGCTCAAGTGGAACGCGCCCAGGCTCTTCTCAAGATCCTTGCCAAACCTGTTCGCACCGAGGCGGCGCTTAACGCTCATGAGCTTGCCAATTCCGAACTGCACAATCTAATCGTTGATGGCGCAGGTAATCGGCGGCTTCGCGAAATGTATAGGAGCCTGCAAGCTCACATTGCTATGACGCGCCTGCATTATCGGGACAGCACCTGGAAGCAGCGGCTCTCCCAGGAACAGCTGGAACACGATCACATAGTTCAGGCTATCTGCAAACGCGATTCGAAGGCTCTTTCAAAAGCGCTACGAGAAGACATTATGCGAGCCAAACAAGCATTAGCCTCAAACATGGAGAGTTCCAGGTGAAAGGTGTTTTCCCGATTGCAGCGACGCCCTTCCGTGAAGACGGTGCGGTGGATTACGAATCGCAACGCAGACTGATTCACTACCTGATCGAGCAGGGCGCGCAAGGTCTCGGGTTATTCGGCAATGCCAGCGAAGGCTATACGCTTTCCGCCGCCGAACGCCGCGCGCTAATGGAACTGATCGTGAAAGAGAACGCGGGCCGTGTCCCGCTGATCGCTAGTTCAGGGCATACCGGAACGGATGCCGCGGTGGAACTAAGCCGCGAAATGCAGAACCTTGGCGCCGACGCATTGATGGTGCTGCCGCCTTACTTCCTCAAGACCGATGGTGATGGGTTAGTCCACTACTATCGTGCCATCGCCGAGGCCGTCAGTATTCCGATCATGGTGCAGGATGCGCCCCTGCTCACCACAGTAGCCATGCCGCCGCCGCTTTTAGCGCGGCTCGCGCGCGAGATCCCCGGAGTGCAAATGGTGAAGGTGGAAGCACCCCCAACCGCTCCCAAGTTCAGTGCGCTTGCGGATGCCGCAGCCGGCGGACTTACTTTGTTTGGAGGTCTGAACGGAAACTTTTTTCTTGAAGAACTGGGACGCGGATCGCAGGGAATCATGCCTGGTAGCGACATGACACAGCTGTATCGAAAAGTTTGGGACCTCTGGCAAGCAGGCTCAACGGATGATGCCTGGGACGTTTTTACCCGGATGCTTCCTCTCATCCGCTTCGAACTCCAGCCCGGCCTGGGTGTTTCCGCTATGAAGCTGAATCTGGTGGAAGCGGGCGTAATCGACTCCGCGCGCGTCCGCCATCCGACTGCGTCTCTGGACAGCATCGCTCTGGGCGAATTAGCCTTACTCCGGAATCGGCTGCGATGATCATCCGGAAGGTAGAGGCGTTCCCGTTTCGTGCAAATCGGGATAACGCGGAGGGACTCGGCACGGCGGGTTCTCCCTCACTTCTTCAACCGGGCCAAGCTCGATACCGCTGGGCAGAGACGTACCCTGTTTTGTATTCCATGGACTTCGAGACGGCTCTGGTCCGCCTTACACTTGAAGACGGCACGATTGGCTGGGGTGAATCGCAAGCGCCGGTAGCGCCCGAAGTGGCTTGCACCATCATCGACCGCATCCTCGCACCAGTCCTTGAAGGCACGGATCTCGATCCAACTCCGCAGGGTATCGCGGAACTTTGGTGGACCATGTACAACACCATGCGCGTTCGTGGACAGACAGGCGGCTTCATGCTCGATGCGATTGCGGGCATCGACATTGCGCTCTGGGACTGCGTGGGGAAACTTCGCAGTCTTCCGGTTTCCACGTTATGCAGCGAGGTTTCCGCGCCCGCGCTTTCTGCTGTACCTGCCTACTTGAGCGGCCTTCCCTCCGGCGACCCAGAATGCGTTCGGCCTTTTCATCAAGGCGGTTTTGATTGCGTAAAAATCTTCTTTCAATCCGCAACAGTAGATGTGCTGCTGCAGCATTGCGACCGAGTTCAACAGATCCTTGGGCCGAACGGAAAGATCGCGGTCGACGCGTTGTGGCGGCTAACCCCTGAATCCGCACGGCACCTCGCGCCGGAACTCGCCACCCGTCAGATTCTTTTTCTGGAATCACCGCTCGCTCCGGAAAGCGCTCTCGCACACGCCGGGCTCGCTCGCGACATCGAGACCCCGATTGCTATCGGAGAAAGTTACCGCACCGTCTTCGAACTCGAAACTTTCTTCACTGCTTCCGCGATGGGAGTGGTTCAACCGGATATCGGACGAACCGGTATTACCGAAGCTCTCCGTATCGCGGAGCGCGCGCGTGGTCTCGGTATTACGGTAATCCCTCATGTCAGCATTGCCATGGGTCCGCAACTCGCCGCGGCAATCCATTTCGCCGCAGCCGTTCATTGTCCAATGCTCGAGTACAACCCCAGCGTCCTCAACGTGGCGAATCGATACCTGCGTGAGCCGCTGGTCCTCGAACACGCTCGGTATCTGGTGCCACAAAAGCCCGGCTTAGGGATCGATCTCCATGACTTCGCCGGACGAACCGTTTAACACCTCTTCGCTTCGCTGGAGCATCGCCGGCCTGCTCTTCGCCGCGACAGTAATCAACTATGTCGACCGACAGACGCTCTCGGTGCTGGCGCCGGTCATCACGAAGCAGCTGCACATCACTGATCTTGCGTATGCCCGCATTCTGCAAGCGTTTCTGATCGCTTACACGGTGATGTACCTTGTGTCCGGATGGCTTACCGACCGTTGGGGAACACGCCGCGCCCTCGCGATCTTTATGGCCTGGTGGTCCGTGTCGAATGCGCTCCACTTCTTCGCCCGGAGCCCTTTCAGTCTGGGTGCGTTCCGCATGCTGCTCGGCTTGGGCGAGCCAGGGAACTTCATGGCGGCCAACCGCGCCGTCTCCGAATGGTTCCCCCCACGCGAACGCGCGCTTGCCAACGGATTTGTGAATGCCGGAGCTGCCGTTGGTGCCACCATCGCAGCGCCAGTCATCGTTGTGTTCGCCGCGCGCTACGGATGGCAATGGAGCTTCGTGTTCACCGGTGCTCTTGCACTCATCTGGATTCCGCTCTGGCTAGTAATTTTTCGCCGCGCCGCCCCGTCCAACACGAAACTTATCCGCCCGAAGACTCCCTGGAAACAGTTACTCACGATGCGGACCACCTGGGCGCTCTTCCTCCCCCGCTTCTTCTCCGACCCCGTATGGTGGTTCTATCTTTTCTGGCTTCCGAAGTTTCTGGTGGAACGCCAGCACCTGACAATGCGAGAGATGGGTGCGCTTGCCTGGCTGCCCTACCTGACTGCCGACGTAGGATCAGTTGTTGGCGGCCTCGTCTCTGGCCGCCTAATCACACGCGGTTGGGAGCCGGTGCGTGCCCGCCGCGCCGTGATGATTCCATCCGCGCTCGCCATGCCAGTTAGTATCTGCGTTGCTTTCACAAACCGGTCAGGCTGGATACTAGTCTTTGTTTCGCTCGCGACCTTCTTCCACATGATGTGGCGCACCAACCTCGCCACTGTAACGAATGATGTCTACCCCATCCCGGTGCTCGGTTCAATCTGGCATTCTCGCGTTCGGCAATGGCCTCGGCGCGGCAATCTTTACCGAAATCGTGGGGCAGATGGTGACGCACTTCTCGTATAATTCCGTGTTCGTACTTATGGGATTGCTGCATCCCACAGCCCTTCTTGCTTTCTTGCTTCTAATGCCAAAAGCGTCAATGGTCCGCAAAGAGGCGTAACAGTTCTTCTTGTTTGGCCCACCAGTCACCGAACTAGCAAGAACACACGGCTGTGACAAAAGCCCCATCAGAGCTGAGGAATTCCATCTCCACCTTGAACCCAGCGTGTTTCTTCAATAGCCAGTGAAACCCCTCGCGCGTAAACCGGTAGCGGAAATTCATAAAAATACGTTCCCCGCGGGCCACGGATACTTCCTGCCCGGTAACGGACATCCGTAGATCGCGATGCGCCTGGAAATATTTGGTGGTCACGTGCATGCCGGCGTGACGATCATCGATTTTGGTCTCGAACCGTATCTGGCCATCGTCTTCCTGAATACCGACACTGGCTAGCGGGGCCATCGCGAATGTTGCCATTTTGGCAGTATCTTCTTCCGGCGATTGTTGCTGAAACAGTTCGGCATCGAGGACCAGGCGGTCGCCCGGCTTCATTATTTCCGCTATATTGCGAACGTGAT
>Ga0123336_10005160_pt1 | contig 10457 bp, 7 predicted proteins | sample SSSSmetaG_FD_96466 | JGI IMG/M metagenome (GOLD analysis project Ga0123336, IMG submission 96466) | Glacier valley bacterial and archeal communities from Borup Fiord, Nunavut, Canada, to study Microbial Dark Matter (Phase II) - ​SSSS metaG | ecosystem: Environmental > Aquatic > Freshwater > Ice... | reverse complement strand
AAGAGGTTTAGTTGATGGTGGTTCAGATTTGATATTAGTAGAAACAATATTTGATACACTAAACGCAAAAGCAGCAATTTTCGCTATTAAACGTTACGAAAAAGAACTCAACGAGAAATTGGATAATGGAGAAAGTATTTCTCCGAATATTTCCCAAACAGTATTTCAAAAACAAAATTCTACTCAAAATAATCAGCTAGCAAATCAACCAGGACAGGTATCCCTCTCCCCTAATGAGAGAGGAAGGGTGAGGCTCGACATCATGATTTCTGGAACCATTACTGATGCATCTGGCAGAACGTTATCTGGACAAACTGTAGAAGCTTTCTTAAACTCTATGCGTCACGGCGATTTACTTTCTATTGGTTTAAACTGTGCTTTGGGAGCAAAAGATATGCGTCCGCATATTGAAGAACTTTCAGAAAAAGCAGATATGTTTGTGACTGCTTACCCAAATGCAGGTTTACCAAACGAGTTTGGCGAATATGATGAAACCGCATCAGAAACCGCTAATTTGGTAGACGATTTTATGGCTTCAGGTTTTGTAAACGTAATTGGTGGTTGTTGCGGAACTACACCAGACCACATTAGGGCAATGGCCGAAAAGGCTAAAAAATATCCACCAAGAAAAATACCAGAAAGAGAACCATTTATGAGACTTTCTGGTTTGGAAGCCGTTACCATAACGCCTCAAACTATGTTTGTAAACATTGGTGAACGCACAAACGTAACAGGTTCGCCAAAATTTTCTAAGCTTATCCTTTCCGGTGATTTTGATACCGCACTTTCTATTGCTCGTCAGCAAGTTGAAGGTGGTGCACAAGTGATAGATGTGAACATGGATGAAGGGATGTTGGATTCTGAAGCAGCAATGACCAAGTTTTTAAACCTCATTGCATCAGAACCGGATATTTCTAAGCTGCCAATTATGGTAGATTCATCTAAGTGGACGGTGATTGAAGCGGGTTTAAAATGTTTGCAAGGTAAAGGAATCGTAAATTCAATATCGCTAAAAGAAGGAGAAGAAAAATTTAAAGAATACGCACATAAAATTAAACATTACGGTGCTGCCACAGTAGTTATGGCTTTTGATGAAAAAGGACAAGCCGATAGTTTAGAACGTAGAAAAGAAATTTGTAAACGTTCTTACGATATTTTAGTGAACGAAGTTAATTTTCCACCTCAAGATATTATTTTTGACCCTAATATTTTAACCGTTGCTACGGGATTAGAAGAGCACAACAATTATGCTGTCGATTTTATTGAGGCAACACGTTGGATAAAGGAAAACCTTCCTCATGCCAAAGTAAGCGGCGGGGTTTCAAATATTTCTTTCTCTTTTAGAGGAAACAATACTGTTCGCGAAGCGATGCACTCTGCATTTTTATACCATGCCATTAAAGCAGGTTTAGATATGGGAATTGTAAATGCAGGTATGTTAGAAGTTTATGAAGAAATCCCTAAAGAACTTTTACAAAAAGTAGAGGATGTTTTGTTAAACCGCCGCCCAGATGCTACTGAGATTTTGGTGGATTATGCAGAGACGGTAAACACCAAAGGAAAAGTGATTGTTAAGAGTGAAGAATGGCGTAAAGGAACAGTTCAAGAACGTTTATCTCACTCATTAATTAAAGGAATTATTGATTATCTAGATGTTGATGTTGAAGAAGCTCGTTTACAATATCCTTTACCAATTGAGGTGATTGAAGGACCTTTAATGGATGGGATGAATGTGGTAGGAGATTTATTTGGAGAAGGAAAGATGTTTCTACCACAGGTGGTAAAATCTGCAAGGGTAATGAAAAAAGCCGTTGCCATTTTAATGCCCTATATAGAAGCTGGGAATGTTAAAGGTACTAGTAGTAGTGCTGGTAAAGTATTAATGGCGACGGTTAAAGGCGATGTTCATGATATTGGAAAAAATATTGTCGGTGTTGTTTTAGCCTGTAATAATTTTGAGGTTGTTGATTTAGGGGTAATGGTTCCTGCTGCTCGAATTATTGAAGAAGCAAAAAGACATCAGGTAGATATTATTGGTTTAAGTGGATTGATTACTCCTTCATTGGATGAAATGGTTCATTTTGCCAAAGAAATGGAGCGTGAAGGTTTTGATATTCCTTTGCTGATTGGAGGTGCAACAACCTCAAGAATTCACACTGCTGTTAAAGTTGATCCATTTTATAAAGGAGCGGTTGTTCATGTTTTGGATGCTTCGCGAAGCGTGGGAGTTTGTAGTAATTTACTAGCAAAAGAAACCAAAAAAAGCTACATCAAAACTTTAAAAGAGGATTATAACACAACTAGAGATAACTATAATAATAAGAAGGTTGTTAAAGTTTTCAAAAGTATTGATGATGCCCGTAAAAATCAATATCAAATTAATTTAAATGGTTCAATACCTAAAGCCCCAAAATTTACAGGAACTAAAGTGATAGACAATTATCCTTTAGAAGAATTAGTTCCCTATATAGATTGGACTCCTTTTTTCCATACTTGGGAATTAAGAGGATCATATCCAAAAATATTTGATGATAAATTTGTTGGTGTAGAGGCAAAAAAATTATTTGATGATGCTCAAACTTTATTACAACGTATTGTAGTTGAAAAATTATTTACTGCAAAAGCAGTATTTGGTTTTTGGCCAGCAAACTCTGTTGGAGATGATATTGAGTTGCGAGTTGAAAGTGAAAAGTCGGAAGTGAAAAGTACACAAGCCACAGCCGAACAAACTAACAATCTAGTCACCATTCACACTCTTCGCCAACAGGCAGAGAAAGGTAAAGGCGAACCATATTATGCTTTATCAGACTTTATCGCACCAAAAGAAACTGGAATAAAAGATTATTTTGGAGGTTTTGCAGTAACCACAGGCCATGGTTGTGATGAACTGGCAGCAGAATTTGAAAAAGACCATGACGATTACAATAGCATCATGACTAAAGCTTTAGCAGACAGATTGGCTGAGGCTTTCGCCGAGAAATTGCATGAAATGGTGCGTAAAGATTATTGGGGTTATGCAAATGAGGAAGAATTGGACAAAGAATCTTTAATCAAAGAAAAATATCAGGGAATTCGCCCTGCACCAGGTTATCCTGCTTGCCCAGATCATACCGAAAAGGGAACGCTTTGGGAACTGCTAGATGCGGAAAATAAAATAGGTTTAATCATAACAGAAAGCTTTGCAATGTATCCAACAGCGGCAGTTAGTGGTTTCTATTTCGGTCATCCAGAAGCCAGATATTTCGGTTTAGGGAAAATCAATAAAGACCAAGTAGAAGATTACGCAATAAGGAAAGGCATGGACTTAGAAACTGCAGAAAGGTGGTTGAGCCCGAATCTAGGGTACTAGATGGCTAGGTGGTTAGTTTGTTAATTTGTTAGGCTTATTTAATGTAAAAAAAAGCGTACAAATTCCCATAAAACAAGACCTAACAAACTAACTAACAAAAGCTAACCAACTAGAAAAATTCTAACAAACTAACCACCTAAGAAACGAACCAACTAATAAGATGACAGGTTACCAGAAATATACAGAATTGGATGTTTGGAAAAGAGGCAAAGAACTTGCAGCTATTATTTACAAACTTACTGCTGATTATCCAAAAGCAGAACAATTTGGTTTAGTATCTCAGATGAGAAGGTGCGCTGTTTCAGTTCCATCAAATATAGCTGAGGGATGTGGTAGACAACATTTAAAAGAAACTATTCAATTTCTTAATATTGCAAGAGGATCTTTGTTTGAATTAGAAACTTAAAGTTATATATCTAAAGATTTGGATTTTATATCTGAGGAACAACTAACTAACTTAATCGAAATTATTGAAAATCTAGGAAAGCTAATTAATGGGTATATCAGGTATCAAAAATCTAAACTTAATGATTTATGATAAACCTTAATATGGACTTCAATATGCTAACAAACTAACAACCCAACCACCTAACAAACTAAATGAAGATTACCGATCACATAAAAAACGCAAAAGGTAAAACGCTTTTCTCTTTTGAACTTTTACCACCAATTAAAGGGCAAAGTATCAAATGGATTTATGATGCGATAGACCCTTTAATGGAGTTTAAACCTCCGTTTATAGATGTTACCTCTTTAAGGGAAGACTATATCTATAAAGAAAAAGAGAGTGGGCTTTTAGAAAAAGTATCGTACAGAAAAAGACCTGGAACTATTGCTATTTGTGCCGCCATCATCAATAAATATGGAGTAGATGCGGTTCCTCATTTAATTTGTGGTGGTTTTACAAAAGAGGAAACAGAAAACGCATTAATTGATTTGCAGTTTTTGGGTATTGATAATGTTCTTGCCCTTAGGGGCGATGCTCGTAAAACAGATTCGTCTTTTGTGCCAAGTAAAGGCGGACATTGCTATGCAACCGATTTGGTTAAACATATTAAGGACCATAATTCTGGAAAATTTTTACATGAAGATATTGTCTCAGATTACAATAGCGATTTTTGTATCGGTGTTGCTGGTTATCCAGAGAAGCATTTCGAAGCCCCTAACCTTAAAACAGACTTTAAATATTTAAAACAAAAAGTAGATATGGGGGCAGAGTTTATAGTGACCCAAATGTTTTTTGATAACCAAAAGTACTTTGATTTTGTAAATAAATGTCGTGAAAACGATATTAATGTACCTATTATCCCAGGTTTAAAACCGATAAGTGCCATTGGGCAATTGGTAGCTTTACCTAAGATTTTCCATATAGATTTACCCGAAGAACTAAGTGAAGCCGTACAAGAGTGTACCAATATTAAAGATGTTAAAAAGGTAGGAACAGAATTTATGATTCAGCAATGTAAGGAGTTAATTGATTTTGGAGTTCCAGTATTGCATTTTTATACAATGGGCAAACCAGAGCAGACCTATAATATTGCAAAGGAGATTTTTTAAAATTAAATACAGAGTTTTATTATTTGGATAATAATCCAGCAGTTTTAAAATCACTTTAGCATCACATTTTGCAAAGCACTTTCTTCAAGCAAATTTTTTAATGAAGGTGTAAACAAAGATTGGTGCAAAGCATCAGCATGTCTTAAATGGTGCATATCAGAACCAATAAAATCAACCATTAGATTGCTAACTAATTCTTCTGCTGTTTTTTGGACTTGTTTGCCATAATATCCGCTTAATGAGATGGTGTTTAATTGAAAATAACAACCATATTCTTTAATTTTATAGTAATTTTCTATCGAACCTAAATAAGGATAACGCTCGGGGTGTGCCAATATCGGCTTAAAGCCTTTATCATTTAACTTTTGGATAATGTCTTTGATATTATTAGGGTAATTGATGTAGGAGAGCTCGAAAAGAACATAATCTTTTCCCATCGTCATGAGATTTCCTTTATTGATTTTTGATTCAAAAGTTTCGTCTAAATAATACTCGGCGGCGGCTTCAATAGGCATATCAATATTTTGCCGAACTAATTCCTCTCTCAATTGATCCAAAGCCTTATTAATAGTATCGGGTGTATTGCGATAATAATCTGCCATAATGTGTGGCGTTGCAATCAGTTTTTTAAAACCGAGCTCTTGAAAGCGCTTGATCATCATGATAGATTCCTTTACGGTTGGTGCGCCATCATCAACACCGGGAAGAATATGTGAGTGCATATCTATCCCAATATCGCTAAAATTAAATTCTGGTATTTTATTCTTCTTTTTAAAAAGGCTAAACATTTATCTGTTTTCGTATTGCTCCTCGTAATAATGTTGATAATTACCAGATGTAACGTTATTAAGCCACGTTTCGTTTTCTAAATACCAATCCACCGTTTTTTCTAAGCCTTCTTCAAATTGTAAACTTGGTTCCCAACCTAAATCGTTTTTCAGTTTTGTAGCATCAATGGCATAGCGCAAATCATGGCCTGCCCTATCCGTAACGTAAGTAATTAGTTTTTCAGATGTTCCTTCTTCTCTTCCTAACTTTTTATCCATCACTTTGCACAAAGCTCTAATCAAATCGATGTTAGTCCACTCGTTATGTCCGCCAATATTATAAGTTTCACCAGATTTTGCTTTGTGAAAAATGACGTCAATTGCCCTTGCATGATCTTCTACCCAAAGCCAGTCTCTTATGTTTTCTCCTTTTCCATAAATTGGGATAGCTTTATTCTGTTTGATATTATGGATTGAAAGTGGAATCAATTTTTCGGGAAAATGGAACGAACCATAATTATTAGAACAATTAGAAATTACGCAATCCATTCTGTAAGTATCAAAATAAGCCCTTACAAAATGATCAGAACTTGCTTTTGAAGCTGAATAAGGTGAATGTGGGTCGTAGGAAGTTTCTTCTGTAAACATTTCTGTTCCTTCGCCTAAAGTGCCATAAACTTCATCAGTAGAAACATGATAAAAGCGTTTTTTATCATAATCGCCTTTCCAGCTATTTCTGGCAGCGTTTAGAAGATTTACTGTTCCAACAACGTTTGTCATTACAAATTCTATCGGATTGGAAATAGAACGATCCACGTGAGATTCAGCAGCTAAATGAATTATAGCATCAAAATTTTCACTATCAAATAAATCCTGAATAAAAGCAGCATCAACGATGTCGCCTTTAACAAATTTATAGTTTGCTGATTTTTCTACATCAAGCAAATTTTCTAAATTTCCAGCATAGGTCAATTTATCCAAATTTACAATTTCATAATTTGGATAAGTGTTCACAAAACGCCTAACAACGTGTGAACCTATAAATCCGGCTCCGCCGGTGATGAGTATTTTCATGTTTTAGGGGGTTAGTTGGTTAGGAGTTAGGTGGTTCGTTCTGCATGTCTAACAAAAAAAACTTCTCTAAACCCTTAAAAACCTCAATTAATTAAATATGTGCTAGGTAGTTCGTTTTGTATTTCGTAACAACCGAACCACCTAAACCCTAACAAACTAGAAAGGATTCTTACTAATATATTTTTCCCATTCCCAAGCAGATTTCATCATATCTTCTACATTGAGTTTTGCTGTCCAACCTAATTCTTTTGATGATTTGGTGGCATCACCGTAAATTTTTTCTATATCACCTTCTCTTCGTAGACCAATTTGGTAATTTAATTTTTCGCCAGTTGATTTTTCGAAAGCATTGATGATTTCTAATACTGTAGTTCCTTTTCCTGTTCCGATATTGAAAACTTCATAATTATCAGCAGACTTCCCTTCTTCCATACGTTTGATAGCCGCAACGTGAGCTTTGGCCAAATCAACTACATGGATATAATCTCTAATGCAACTTCCATCAATAGTATCATAATCATCACCAAAAACTGTTACTTTTTCTCTTTTTCCAATTGCTGTTTGCGTTACAAAAGGAATTAAATTTTGAGGAACTCCAATCGGTAATTCTCCGATTAATGCCGTTTCATGTGCGCCAACCGGATTAAAATATCTCAGCGCAACAATATTGTAGTTTTTGCTGACAGCTGCAGTTTCACTTAAAATTTCTTCTGCAATTTGCTTCGTGTTTCCGTAAGGTGATTCAGCTTTTTTCACTGGAGCAGCTTCCGTAACTGGCAAAACATCTGGCTGCCCATAAACTGTACAACTAGAAGAAAACACGAAATTTATGTTTTTACCTTTGTATGGCGTCAATAAGTTTATTAAAGAAAAAAAGTTGTTTCTATAATATTCTAAAGGTTTTTGAACCGATTCTCCTACAGCTTTAAAAGCTGCGAAATGAATAATCCCTTTAATATCTGGGTTTGCAGTAATAAAAGCAGCTGTTTCGGCTTCGTTACATAAATCAAACTGATGAAATTCTGGCTTATAACCTATAATTTTTTCTATTTGATCTAATATTTTGATAGAAGAATTTGATAAATCATCTACAACTACAGAAGTATATCCAGCATTATAAAGTTCTACAAAAGTATGAGAACCTATAAATCCTGTACCACCAGTAACTAATATTTTGTTTCCCATTATTTATTAAAGTTTGTAAAGTCTTTATGGTCTATTTTATCCAACTGTTCTTGAGATAAAGTTTTGAAATATTCATAGGTTATTTTTAAACCTTCTGCCCGGTTAACTTTGGGCTCCCAGTTTAAAAGAGCTCTCGCTTTGGTAATATCTGGTTGACGTTGCCTTGGGTCATCTTGCGGCAATGGTTTGTAGACAACTTTTTGATTGGTTCCTGTTAATTTGATAATTTCTTCTGCAAACTGGCCAATCGTAATTTCATCAGGGTTACCAATATTAACTGGTTGTGCATAGTCAGACAATAATAAACGGTAAATTCCTTCTACCAAATCATCCACATAACAGAAAGAACGAGTCTGGCTTCCATCACCAAAAACCGTCAAATCTTCGCCCCTTAAAGCTTGTCCAATAAATGCTGGTAAAACACGTCCATCGTTTAATCGCATCCTTGGTCCGTAAGTATTAAAAATTCTTACAATTCTGGTTTCCACTCCATGAAAAGTATGATAAGCCATTGTTATAGCCTCTTGAAAACGCTTTGCTTCGTCATAAACCCCTCTTGGCCCAACCGGGTTTACATTTCCCCAATATTCTTCTGGTTGAGGATTAACTGCTGGATCACCATAAACTTCTGATGTGGAAGCGATGATCAACCTTGCTTTCTTTAAAAGAGCCAAACCCAAAAGATTGTGTATTCCTAAAGAGCCAACTTTTAAAGTTTGGATTGGGATTTTCAAATAATCTATCGGACTTGCTGGAGATGCGAAATGCAAAATATAATCCAACTCACCAGGAACATGAACAAATTTTGAAACATCATGATGTGAAAATTCAAAATCAGGTAATTTAAAAAGATGCTCAATATTAGTTAAGTCGCCGGTAATTAAATTATCCATCCCTATAACATAATAGCCTTCTTTAATAAAATGGTCACATAAATGCGAACCTAAAAAGCCAGCCGCACCTGTAATCAATACTCTTTTTTTTACGCTCATTTTCTTAATTATTGATTAACAATTGCTCTACCAATGCTGTTATAATAAAATCCAAGATCAATCATTTTGTGAAGATCATAAAGATTTCTACCATCAAAAATCACTTTAGCTTTTAGTTTATCCTCTATTAATTTAAAATCTGGATTTCTAAATGCTTGCCATTCTGTTGCGATGATCAAAGCATCTGCACCATCTAAGGCTTGGTATGCACTATCAACGAAAGTCAAAATATCACCTTTCATCTTCTTTACGTTTTCCATAGCTTCTGGATCATAAGCAATTATCTCTGCTCCTGCTTTTATTAATTCATCAATGATATATAAGGCCGGTGCTTCACGAATATCATCTGTTTCTGGTTTAAAAGCTAAACCCCAAAGCGCAAATTTCCTTCCCTTTACGTCACCTTTATAGTATTTCATCATTTTTTCAACGATTTTCAATTTCTGGTTTTGATTTACCTCCATTACCGCATCCAAAATCTTGAAATCATAATCGTATTCTTTTGAGGAAAGTGCTAATGTCTGCACATCTTTTGGGAAACAGCTACCGCCATAACCAATGCCTGGGAACAAAAACCGTTTTCCAATACGGTCATCAGCCCCAACACCTTTTCGCACCATATCTACATCGGCGCCTACCAATTCGCAAAGGTTGGCAACTTCATTCATAAATGTAATTTTTGTGGCTAAAAATGAATTTGCTGCATATTTTGTAAGCTCAGAAGACCTTTCATCCATAAAGATGACTGGATTCCCAGAACGCACATAAGGGGCGTAAAGTTCTTCCATCAATTTTTTAGCTCTATCACTTCTTGTTCCAACCACAACTCTGTCGGGTTTCATAAAATCATCAACGGCAACACCTTCGCGTAAAAACTCGGGGTTAGAAACTATATCAACTTCTACCAAAGTATTTTCTTCAAAAGCGGCTCTAACTTTATCTGCAGTACCCACCGGAACTGTAGATTTCGTCACAATAACTTTATAGTCTGTAATTAGGTTTGCGATGTCTTTTGCTGCTCCTAAAACATAACTCAAATCCGCCTTCCCATCGCCTCCGGGAGGAGTTGGCAAAGCTAAAAATATGATAACTGCATCTTCAATTGCTTCGGCAAGGTTGGTTGTAAACTTAAGTCTGTTTTGTTCAATATTTCTATGGAAGAGAATATCCAGACCTGGCTCATAGATGGGAAGTTCCCCATTTTTCATCTTGTTCACTTTCTCTTCAATGATATCCACACAGGTAACATCATTTCCCGTTTCTGCCAAACAAGTCCCGGTCACCAAACCAACATATCCTGTCCCGATTACTGCTATCTTCATATTTTATTACTGTATTTTCTTAAATTTCTTTAAACTTGACGAAGTTAATAATTCGATAGATAAATGCCTATATTTTATAACATTGGGATTAAGTTTTATTACTTTTTGATATGGATTGCTTCTTTTTTTAATAAAAAAGCGAAGCTTTGGATTGATGGAAGAAAAAATTGGCGATTAAAATTTAATCCTAATCAATCACATAAAAACATTT
>Ga0123336_10005159_pt1 | contig 10458 bp, 6 predicted proteins | sample SSSSmetaG_FD_96466 | JGI IMG/M metagenome (GOLD analysis project Ga0123336, IMG submission 96466) | Glacier valley bacterial and archeal communities from Borup Fiord, Nunavut, Canada, to study Microbial Dark Matter (Phase II) - ​SSSS metaG | ecosystem: Environmental > Aquatic > Freshwater > Ice... | reverse complement strand
TGTTGTTAGGAATTCTTTTTGCTAACGAGCGTATATCTTGGGTTCAGATAACAGGGCTGGCAATTATATTGGGGAGTGTGTTGTTGATTAATTTAGTAAAATACAGGTCCGGATCATCAAAAGCTTTGGTGCCGGCAAATGAGGCCCCGCTTCAAAAGAAAATTTATATAAAAAATTATAAAAGTGATGCAATTTAAAAGTTCCAGGTGATCCATGACTTACCATCAAGGGCACTTACCATATCGTAACTGGTAGCACTCGTTTGCACAAAATAATATCCGCTTGAATTATATAATTTAGTTCTCGTAAGGCCCGCTGCTCCTGTCGTTGGATGAGCCCCATAATTACCGAGCTGAACAAATACTGCGCGACCATCTGCCGTAAATGTTGGTTTAGCTGGCGCGGTGCCATATATCAATGTTAGCTGGGTTCTGGCGGCATTAAGAAATATTGGCCCAAAAAAATCGTTGGACGCAGCATAAGCCGGCCAATATATTAAGTAGTAATAGGTATTCGTACCGCTTGTAAGCCGAGAAATTCCGTAAGCATCATCTAAACCGTTTACATGAAAGCCTTTAAAAGAGGTCCAGTAATCATTGTTGTTGGTAACTGCAAAATCCCACCATCTTTTTGGTGCCGCAATGTCTACTTTAATAGGTACAACAATACCGGTAATTGTTGAAGCCACATTATTTACCGTCATGGCTATCGTTTCTGTTGTGCCATTGAACTGCATATTACTAAAGCCTGTAATGGTACCATTACCAATAACCAAAGGATTGGTGAAAACAATGCCTCCCAAAGTATAATAATAAGCAGTTATGAAAGTACGTACGATGTTGCCATCAAGATAGGAAAAGGTAATAGTGCGGTTTGCGATGGAAATATTAAAATCAAAAATTTGTGTGCCTATAGTCACCCTTTTAAAATAAGTAAGAATTTTATTTATAAGTAGTCCGGCGGCTAGCCCACTGTTGTTATAAGCGGTAGCTTCTGCGGAAGTTGCGCGTATTAACATAGCCTTGCTTCCGTTAAATCTTCCAATAAGTCTAATCGTGTCAACCGTTGTTGAATCGAAATAAAATTCAAAATCAGATATAAGGCCCGCCCCAACAGGCCCGTTATTAACAGTAGCAACCACTCCGGCGTTTTCGTTTGGATCAGCGAGCAGGTGAATATATGAATAGGTATCAAAAATAATACTGGGCTGCTGTAGTGCCTTTAATCTGTAGCTACTTTCTTTTATTGTTGTTGCAGTAGTTGAATCAAAGTCTGAATACATTTTCACCCTGTTCGAGTCATTAAATTTAAAGTAAAAGCTGTATGTTCCGCCCCCGGCGGGTGATACAATTCCTTTCCAGCCATATTGTGCACCTGAAAGCTGGGTCTGGTATTTACTTAAAGTGGCGTTGAGCCGCTCATCTGCCGTTTGACTGAATACCGAAGTATCATTTTTTTTGCAGGAAGAAAAAATTGCCAGTACAACCAGGAAATATAACAGAGATTTTTTCATAATAAAATTTTATCTGAATGAGTCAGGGATTAATAAATCATCGCTGTTAATGCTGCCCTGGTTCTCGTTTGAAGACTATAGAAATCTATATTCCAGGATTCTTTAAAATAGGCAACTATGATAGCTTCTTTTTGTCTGAGCCTGCTTTGCGCCTGAGCAGCTGTAGAACCGTTAATACTGGTACCCGTATAAGTAATGCCATTAATTATTTTATCGAAACCACTTTTACCTTCAAGAAGCATAAGCGATACCATTTCGGGAAAGTCCTCACCGGGTTGCGACTGAGCATAGTTGCTGATAAAGCCGTCGCTCTTTGCTTCGAGATCTGAAACGTTGGTCCAGTCTGAAGTATAGAGATTGCCACCCACCTGGGCGAAAGAAAAAGGATAGGTAACATTAGCAGCAAACACATGCGCGAATTCATGGTGAATAACATGAAAGAACAATCTTAAAATAGAAGAATCCGATTGTTTATATCCCGCCATTGATTTGGTACTGAAATAATTCAGCTGGGTCAGCAAAATTTTATTGCCATCATCTGATGTAAGACCCAATGTTGATGCACCGGTTGCGGGGTCATAAGATCCACTGCCTGTTAAAATGAAAAATTTATTACCGTACTTCTTAAAGAAATTGGAGTTGGTTTCTGCGGTATAAGGATCTATCCAGATTCTTTTCATAGCGCTCAATACAGGGATAACTTTTTCTTCCTTTATCGGCACCACTGTCCTGTTTAAATATTCAAGCTCAAACTGGTCATACTTATATTTAACAGAGCTGTTATATGGCACTGTTAAAGAATCAAAGATGTATTTATCTATAGCACCCTTGACCCAGGTATCGCCGCCAAGACCGGCTATGCTGTCAACATTTGGCAAGGCATCCTCTTTTTTACAGGAAGAGATGAATGAAATGATTAATAAAAAAAAGAGGAAGTTTTTAATCTTCATAAAATAGTTTTTATATAAATTATCTTGGGTTTAAAGCAATTCCCGAAAGCAACGCTGACGAAGGTATTTGCCACACTTTGCGGTTGTCGGTCGCAGTTAGTGTTATTAATGAACTGCTCTGACCAAGAACAACTTTATGTGTTACTGGCATCCCATATCTTAAAATATCAAACCAACGCATTCCTTCGTGTACAAATTCTGTTCGCCTATAGTCCAGTATGGCTTTAATTAATCCATCCCTGATATTACTTGTAGCGTAGTAACTATTGATTTTTGCTGCTGTTATATTATTAGTTGTTGCACTGTAATTTGAAAATCGTGTGCTGGCATAAGTGTTAAGATTTGCTATAGCTGCTACTGAATTACCGGTGTAAGCGTATGCCTCTGCACGATTAAACAATACTTCTTCTGCTGTAAATAATGGCACCATGACATAAGGGTCACCGATATCTGCATTGACTGAAACTTTTACAAAATATTCATTAATCTTCGGCACTAAAATATGCACGCTGCCAATAGAATATTGTTTAATGGCCCAGATGGCACCCGTAAGCGGTTCCGGCCTTTTGAATAATATCCTTTGAATGGATGCATCTAATCCATACCTGTTATTATCAAAATTCCTGGCCCATAGTGACTGGGTTTCAACCAAAAGCAGGTTGGCATTTTCAGTGGCTTTCGCATAAGTGCTTTGAAGCTGGTTGACATCACTTATATTGGCATACGTAGTATTCCATCCTCTTAGGTTCGCGGCAAAATTGTTGTTAGTTATCGACTGGTTGGCATATTGGATTACTCTTGCATAATCTTTTTTATATAAATAAAATCGAGAAGCAAATGCGTTAGCTGCGGATTTATTGAAATGGTATTTTGGTTGAACATAGTTATTATCATTGATAAGTGCCAGTCCTGTGATCAGATCGTTCTCAACCATATCATATACATATTTTACCGTTTTTCTATCATACTGTTTTATCACTACCGTTTCAGGTTCCGTTACATAAGGAACCCCGGGATCGGAAGTTGAGGTGGCATCATTATAAAATTTAGCGAAGAAATTCACCAGCATAAAATGTGAGTAGGCCCGGGCCACAAGCGCCTCACCTTTTTGTGCAGATAACAAAGCCGAATCGGGAGAAGCTTTTATCGACACCAGCGCCTGGTTTGCCGCAGCAATAGCAGTGTAACAACGAAACCAGTAAAATTCAGGAGAATCCTCCTGTGTTTCATGACTATCGGCAAAAAAGTATGGATCTGTGAGCCTGTTATCAAGAGGACCTTCCGTAATATCGGTTACATTATCCGTCATCATCTCGGCAAACGACTGGTAATTTGCTTTCGGATATGCGCTGCCTAATAATTGAGAAATTTTCTGTGGGGTAGTTACCGATACCCTGTTATCAGGTTCTTTCCCGAGGTACTTGCTACACCCTGTTATAACAAGTAACAGGCAGCAATAAAATAATTGAAACGATTTTTTCATAGCCGAATAATTTATAAACCGAGTTTTAAGGAAAGGGTGATTTGTTTTTGAATTGGCTGAGCCACGCCACCGGAATTGTAAAATTCAGGATCCTGTCCTTTCAACATAGGATCTGAATAAATTAATAAGGGATTGATAGCCGCGGCCGTTAAGGAAACATTGTTAAATCCTATCCGCTTTAAAGAATTTGATTCCATATTATAAGTAAGAGATACTGTCTTTAACCTTACGAAACCTCCGTCTGCAACCCGTTCAGTAGAATAATTATAGTTGTTATAGGGATAAGCCTGTCCTATCTGTGCCCGATTAAAGGCGTCAACAATTGATGGTACTTTGGTAATCGACTCATCACCCGGCATTTCCCAACGATCGTTGAACTCTTTGGGAAATGCATTGAAATCGGAGTAACTGGTTTTAAATACCGGATACAACCGGATTTTATTACCTGCCTGGTAAGTAATGAATATGTAAAGTGAAAAAGATTTGTAAGTAAATGTATTTGCAAATCCCCCGGTGATTTTGGGATCAACCGGCCCTTCATATTTCAGGTACTGGATGCTATCAGACTGCAAGTATACGTCAGTACTTTGTTTTCCTTCCTGGTTAATAAAAAGTGGCACTCCGTTAGTATGACTCAAACCATTAAATTTTACGGAAAATAAACTGCTCACGGGATGCCCTTCGGTATTTCCTCCTTCAGCTTTCACCAGGTCGAATATCAACGGATGATTTTTTACATTGCTGATCTTTGTGTCGTTGTAACCAAATGTGAGACTGGTTCTCCATCCCCAGTTTTTTCTTTTAACTACCTGTCCACCCACTAAAAGTTCAGCACCCCGGGAAGTAAGATCTGCATAGTTGGCCGCTTTCAATGCTTCACCGCCAATGCCGGAAACTTTAATAGTGCTTATCAGGTCAAAACTTTTTCTACTGTACACATCCAGGCTAAAAGTTAGCTTACCCTTAAAAAAACCTCCATCTAAACCCAGGTTAGTCTGGTAATTTTTTTCCCAGGTAAGATCAGCATTTTCAAGATTGATCAACTGAAGCACCGATTCTCTTTCAGTAGGAAAAGTGCGGTTGGTGGTAGCACTTTTTAAAATGATATTAGAATTGGTAGCGGGGCCCAGGCTTGCGGTCAAACCATAACTGGCTCTGAGTTTCAAATAATCAACAGCATTAACATTTTTCATAAAGCCTTCCTCGTCGATGTTCCAGGAACCACCGAAACTCCAGGTAGGCAACCAGCGTGCATTCCGGGAAGAGCCAAGCTGGTTAGAACCATCGTACCTGACAGTACCATAAAAGTTATACTTCCGGTCGTATGTATATTGAGCGTTGAGGTAAAAAGCTGCAAACCGGTCATAATTTTTAGTCATATCATAGTAAGGAAAACTAGACTCGATGGTTTGTTTCAATATCCGGTAATCCACGAAAGGGATTCCTCCATTATCATACTGGTACCCATAACCGGTATTATTAAAGTTTTGCCTGTCGGCATATTTAACCTGCTGACCTAGTAAAATATTAATATTGTGTTTGTCTGCAATCGTATTTGTATAATTCAAACTATTTCTTACGTCGAAATTCAATAACCTGTCTTCTGTCCGGTTATAGAAACCACCATAAGGCAAAACTATTATTGGCTGCGATCCCGGATTGTCAGGATCCCTGTAAAGAAATTTATTTTTATTCCTGATACCTGAAGTTCCGGCAGAACGGTATGCATTGGCCATATTTGAGCCTTCAGTTATCTGGTGCTCCTGGGTGGATTTAACATAACGCAACGCACCTATGAAATCATACTTTAAATTTTTTGTAATCTTATAACTCAGCTCTCCCTGTAACTTAAGATCCAGTACACTTATATCGATGTAATTATTCTGCAGCTCTTTTACAACATTGAAAGGAGCATAATTTCTTTGGTAATATTGAAGTTTACCTGTTTCATCATATTCAGATAAGGTACGGCTGGTATTAAAAGCGAAGCCAAACGGATTGATATCAAAATCACGATCAAACTCACCCGTAACGGGATTGCTCACCCGCTTTAATGTGCCGGGTACTTTTTGCTGTCTTACAGAAGCGGTAGTTAAGAAACCGACAGTCAGCCTGTCTGATAACGTATAATTGTTACGGAAGTTGAGCGTATAACGTTTAACATTATCGGCGATAGTCCACCCGTTATCATTGTAAAAACTGGTGGAAAAAAAATGCTGGGATTTTTCAGTCCCGGAAGATATGCTTAAAGAATGTTCCTGCATCAGTGAGTTACGGAAGAGTGTATTGAACCAGTCGGTATTAGTCAGTGCCGCTTTTTTAAGATAGGCATTTTTGGCTTCTGTTGTATTTTGCAGCGGGAAATTTCCATTGGCATCAGGATTTAGTAATGAATACATTTTTCCATAAACCCCATAATTCTCATTGGCAAGAATACCGGTTGTTAACACTCCTTTACGTTCCAGTTCTGCCAGCAAAGACATTTGTTGCGCTGAATTCATTATATTAAAGTCAGCATACATAGGTTTCAACTGAGTGCTGAAATTGCCGGTATAATTGATGGAGGGTTTACCTGACCGTCCTTTTTTTGTGGTAATCACCACTACTCCATTCATAGCTCTTGCCCCGTATAATGCGGTAGCAGCGGCATCCTTCAAAATATCAAAGCTCTCGATATCGTTCGCATTGATACCTGCTACCGGTGAGCCTAGCAAAGTGGTAGGGTCGCCACTGGATAACTGGTCGTTGGATATGTTAACGATGTCTTCTAACACTACACCATCAACTACCCACAAAGGTTTGTTATCACCATTAATAGAAGTAGCTCCCCTGATACGTACTTTAGGTGCACTACCAAAAGTGCTTGAAACATTTTGAACTGAAACACCTGCTGCTTTTCCTTCCAGCATGCGGCTTACATCAGTATAGCCATCCATCCTTACATCCGTAGCTTTCAGCGTAACAGCTGCACCTGTAAATTTTTTTTTATCGATATTTTGAAAGCCGGTTACCACCACATCAGTAAGTGTGTTAGCGCCAGGCTCCAGCGCTACTATTAAGGAAGTCCTTCCCGCGGGTTTTATTTCCTGGCTTTCAAATCCTATGATACTGATCACAACTGTTGAAGAAGGAAGAACGCCGGATAAAATAAATGCCCCCGTTTCATTAGTGGTAGTACCTTTATTTTTGCCTTTAACAGTTATGGAAACACCCTGAAGCGGAACACCATCCTTTGTAGTTACCCTTCCACGGATAACCGTGTCAGCTACAGGCTTTTTTTGAAAATAGAAAGCCTTATAAATGTTCCGGGTCTTCCCGGTCTCAAAATTTTTATCAGTACCACCGATTTTAAAATCGGTTGACGTTTTGCCTGACAGCGGATGAGCCGGGAGCTTTAAACCAATAACAGTTAAAAATAGGATGACAGGGATAGAGGACTTAATACAGTTTGCACTTGTCAGCAGCCTGATGGACTTTCGGAGTAAGGATGTTTTCATAGCTCTGTTTTGGTAATTATTTGAACCTTTATTGATGTTTCAAGAGTACCGCCTTTCGATACCGTTCCTGTTTTATTGTCAGGGATTGTTGAATGTATATATGCCCAATTTTTTGTAAACTAATACAGTATCAAATGTTTTTTTTCGAATCTTAAAATTATGAAAATAGCTTAATATAAGTGTAATATCATTTTCGTTGGAAATTTAATCCCGGTTTTTATATAATTATCAGTTGTTACTATACCTCGTGAATAAATATAGACTTTAAAGGATGAACCAATGTTAGGCGATAGTATATTGTGCTAAGACAGAAACAATAAAAACATAGCTGCATCTGAATGCTGTCAGCTTTAATATATCCCGGACATGTCTAGAATTTCTGCAGCAGTAAGTTATCTATCATATTATAACAGTCACCTTACCTTTCAGATAAAACAACATAGGAAAGTGCACTAAATCATTAGCAGTTAGCAAATTTGTAATTTATAAAAGAGTTTTGATTACAGAAGGCATATCTTAATTTTGAAACAAAAAATAATTATGAGTTCGGCATTTGTTAAAGAAGGCGAAGAACAATGGTTGCATGAGGTTATGCCAACGATCAACGCATTGATTGTTCATCTTTCGAAAGAGAATAATAACATCCGGGTTTACGAACAAAAAAGTTTTGTTGACCCGACGACTAACAAGCAAGTGCATGCGATGAGCAATGGCTTATCTTATACTAAAGATGAAAAAGGACAATGGTTTGTTGTGTGAAGCCACGCATATCTGCTGTATCGAAAAAGTTAACAGCAAAACCAATATTATGTCAACTGTAAATTGAGGGTTTTGCTTTCATCGACAATAACCCAGCCTGCGTTAAGGCCAGGGCAGGCAAGCAGGAGGAAAGATAAGCAATCATTGGTTTAGGTGATCGATGATAAGTTATAGCATTTTATTCCATTCTTAAACTTTTTACAGGATTGGCAACAGCGGCTTTTATGGTTTGAAAACTAATTGTAAAAATTGCGATTGAAACTATTATCAGTGCGGCTACAGCAAACATCCACCAGCTTACATTAATGCGATAGGCAAAATTCTGCAGCCACTTGTTTGCTGCCCATCAACCGATAGGCATCGCGATAATGACAGCTATCACGACAAGACGTATAAAATCTTTGCTGAGCAGTAAACCAAGATCCCCAAAACCTGCACCTAATATTTTGCGTATGCTAATTTCCTTTATTCGTTGGCTGGTTAAAAAAGCCGTTAATGCAAACAAACCCATCACCGCTATAAAGATGGCGGCAAATCCAAAAAAGTTCATAATTTTTTGCAGCCGTATGTAAGAAGCAAAAAGGCTTTCAAAATTCTCATCAAGAAAAGTATAACGTATGGGAAAATCAGGTTCTATTTTTTTCCATGCCTGTTCAATGGCTGCAATGGGTTGCTGCATGTGAGTACTGTTAAGCTTTAGCAATATAGCGCCGCCTGATTGAAACCTACATGCTTTGTTGCCTATTGTGTAAACGACAGGTTGTACCTTATTTTCCAAACCAGACACGTTAAAATCTTTTACAACCCCTATAATCGCTACCGGGACACTATCGCAGTCAGGAAAAGCAATGGAAGCGCTGACAGGATATGACAGGTCCATCATTTTCGCCGCCGCTTCATTAATTACCGCGCTACGGGTGTTTTGATCTGCATAGCCGCTATTAAAAAATCTGCCTTGCTGCAGCGCAATATGCAATGTATTAAAATAATCTGTGCTTACTTTTACAGAAGCCATGCGATAATCTTTACCTCCGTATTTATACGGTATCGTTGAGGTGTCTGACACTGCATCTCCAGGCACTGTAGTAGTTTTAGATACTTGTTGTACACCGGGAATATTCATTAAAATGTTTCTTGTAATATCAAAATTCGCATCACGCGTTCTTTGCGAAGTTTCAAGGCGCATTACCTGTTCACCCGAAAAACCTTTATCTTTCATTTGCATGTAATACATCTGGCTGCTTATAATCAACGTGCCTGTAATAAACAATGCGGAAAGCGTAAACTGCACAATTATCAAAGCGTTGCGGAATACGGCGCCCTTTGTGCCCCTTGAATAATTGCCCATTAATACTTTTATAATATTATAATTAGACAAGAAAACTGCGGGATATAAACCAGAGAGCATAATCACAATCAATAAGCACGATACAATTTGTGCCGACAATGCTAAAATATTGGTTGATCGAAAAAAACTAAGACTGATATCAAACTCCCTGTTGAAATATGGTAGTATTAAATTCACAAGCAGCAGGGCCAAACATAAGCTGATAAAACATTGAAATGCAATTTCACCCATAAATTGCCAAAGCAGCTGCCTGCGCCCGGAGCCTAATACTTTTCTTACACCTACTTCTTTCGCTCTTCGTATTGATGCTGCAATAGAAAGATTGCTGAAATTAATAGCGCCTGCGAGTAGCAGCAATGCAGCCAGCAGCAGCAATACGGAAACTGTTGTAAAATTACTTTTACCATACTTGGGAAAATTGTGCAGACTGGGGATTGCATCGGTAAACAATCTTGCCTGGTGACCAGCTTTGCGAAAACTTTCCAGCGACTCGCTATTCTTTTTTAAACGGTTATCGTAGTAAATATGGTTTACCTCCTGCTCCAGCCTTTCATCAGGCAATTGCTGTCTGGTTTTTACATAAGTGTGATAGGAATAATTTTCCCAGAACATGCTTTCTTTTTCGTATGAACTGCGCCAGATAAACTGTGCATTAAAATAAGAAGGTTTATCAGGCGTCTGCATTACTGCGGTTACTTCATTTTGATATACGTTAAATATTTTGACGATTTTTCCAACCGGGTCATTGTTGCCAAATAATTTTTGGCTAATTTCCCTGGGTACTACAATTGCGTTGGGCTTATTCAAAGCTGTTGTTGTATTTCCTGGATAATTCTATATGGAAATACTTTAAGAAAAGAAGAGTCGGCCACTATGCCGCCGATTTGATATATTTTTTTATCACCGGT
>Ga0123336_10005156_pt1 | contig 10465 bp, 9 predicted proteins | sample SSSSmetaG_FD_96466 | JGI IMG/M metagenome (GOLD analysis project Ga0123336, IMG submission 96466) | Glacier valley bacterial and archeal communities from Borup Fiord, Nunavut, Canada, to study Microbial Dark Matter (Phase II) - ​SSSS metaG | ecosystem: Environmental > Aquatic > Freshwater > Ice... | reverse complement strand
CTGTTTATAGAATACAAATATTAGATAGTGATAACTTTCATTTTATATTATAATAGAAGGATAAGTTTATTAAAAGATAAATTTTGATTAAGAGACATGCATGCAAGAAGAGACATGCAGGGCAAGGAGATTATATATGTCTAATGCTATAGAAAATAAAGTAGAAAAATTTATACGTAAGTATAATCTTATACAAAGTGGGGATAATTTAGTAGTAGGAGTCTCAGGAGGAGCAGATTCTATGATGTTGCTACATTTTTTGTATACCCGCCAAGTGAAATATGATATTAAAGTGAAAGTAGCCCATGTGCACCATGGCATACGAAAAGAAGCCGAAGAAGATGCCGTGTTCGTTAAAGAAATATGTAAGACATGGCATATTCCGTATTATAGACATGATTGTAACGTAAAAGAACTATCTAGGCAAAATAATATGTCACAAGAAGAAGCAGGAAGAACAGAAAGATATAATTTCTTTATATCTTTAACAAATGATAGTAGTAGAATAGTAACTGCACATACTATGAGTGATCAAGCTGAAACACTTATTATGAGATTCTTTAGAGGAACAGATATTAAAGGCCTAGGAGGGATTTCACCTAAAAGAGGAAATATAATAAGACCTTTATTATGTCTTAAAAGAGCTGAAATAGAAGCATACTGTACAAGGAATGGAATAAATTACCGCGATGATCACACCAATTTCATGCCTATTTATACAAGAAATAAAATAAGATTAGAGTGCATACCTTATATAGAACAAAATATTAATCCTAATGTTATTAGTTTGTTAGGAGAACATAGTCATTTATATAGAGAAAGTGAAGATTTTCTTAAGATGTACACGCAAGAGCTCTTTCAGAAGTGTGCAATAATAAAAGACGATGAGGTTTCTATTGATCTAGCACAATTTGAAAGTTATCATCAGTATATCCAAAAAAGGCTTATATTAGTGGCGCTAGAAGTATTAAAGGGTACGGTGAAGGACATCACTTTAAAACATATAGAAAGTGTTGCAGAGCTTGCAATGCTTCAAAGTGGCAAAAGGGTTTGCTTGCCCTATCATATCATTGCATGTAAAAAGTATAATGAACTTACTTTAAGTTACAAACAACAAAAGCCTGCTCAGTATCAGTATGCTCTAAAAATTGGGACAACAAAAGTATCAGAAAGTAAGTGCATGATTAAACTAACGCGAGTAGAAAAAGAAACAATTGAGCAAAAAAATGAAAATATGTATACTAAATATATCGATTATGGTAAAATGAAGGTTGAATTGCAAATCCGTACGAGATTACCACATGACTATATAATGACCAAACAAGGTACTAAAAAGCTTAAGAAATTATTTATAGACGATAAGGTTCCGAGTTCTCTAAGAGAGACTACGCTCCTTATTGCAGATGGTGACGCAATCATATGGATTGTAGGAGGCCGGTTAAATACGGACTACTACATTACAGAGGCGACTAAAGAAGTACTAAAAATACAGGCGATTTTTGAATAGTTAAATAGGAGGAAACATGCTAAAATTAGAGACGCTCATATCCGAGGAAGAGCTGCAAAAAAGGGTTAAGGAATTAGGAGTGCAGATTACAAAAGATTATGAGGGTAAAGAGATTATTGTTTTATGTATACTTAAAGGCGGCGTTATGTTTATGACCGATCTTGTTAAGCACATACAAGTGCCTATCAAAATGGAATTCATGGTAGTATCGAGTTATGGTAATGAATATAAAAGTAGTGGCGTAGTTAAAATTCTAAAAGATTTAGATGAACCGATAGAAGGCAAACATGTTTTAATCATAGAAGACATTATTGATTCAGGCAGAACACTTAAATACATTAAGAGCATTTTAAAAGAAAGATTACCACAAAGTATTAAAATATGCACATTGCTTGACAAAGCTGAGCAAAGAGAAGCTAGCGTAGAAGTACAGTATACTGGCTTCACAATAGGCGATGAGTTTGTAATAGGATATGGGCTTGATTATAAGCAGTATTACAGAAACATCCCATACATTGCAGTAAATAGAGGATAAACCAAAAGCAAAAAGAGAGGAGAAAATAAGAATTGAAAAATAAATTTAAGGGAACCTATTTGTATCTTATTATCGTTGCAGTATTATTTGGCGCTGTACTTTACGGAACAAATAGAGATACATCTCAAAACATAAATGGTATGGTATATGGACAATTAATACAAGACATAAAGGATAAAAAATTAGAAAGAATATCTGTAGAATTTTCAAATACTGGGGATGCGGGGTATGCGAAATTTGTTAACTCAGAGGGGCAAACTATAACAATTCCGGTAGAACAACAATCGTTTATGAGTTTTTATCATAGTTTGCCAGAGGATGCCAGTAAGGCTATCATCTTCGAAACTAAAGTACCTGAGCCTAGTTTTTGGGGACCTATCTTACAAATTATAGCTATTGTGGGGATGTTCGCAATTATTATGATTTTCTTTGTTCAGCAAATGCAAGGCGGAGGCGGCGGCGGAGGCGGTCGGCTCATGTCTTTTGGAAAGAGCAAAGCAAAGATGACCCTAGACGAAAAGGGCGGTACTTCATTCAAAGATGTTGCAGGCTTAGATGAAGAAAAAGAAGAAGTTGCAGAAGTTGTTGACTTCCTAAAGAATCAAGCACGTTATGTCCAAGTAGGGGCTAAAATTCCTAAAGGAATGCTGCTTGTAGGACCTCCAGGAACAGGTAAGACACTCCTTGCAAAAGCAGTAGCAGGTGAGGCTGGTGTACCATTCTTTAGTATATCAGGATCCGATTTCGTAGAAATGTTTGTAGGTGTTGGTGCTTCAAGAGTAAGAGATTTATTCGAACAGGCAAAGAAAAATGCACCTTCTATTGTATTTATAGATGAAATCGATGCAGTAGGTAGAAAACGTGGCGCCGGCCTTGGCGGGGGACATGATGAAAGAGAGCAGACCCTTAATCAGCTTTTAGTTGAAATGGATGGATTTGGTGCAAATGAAGGGGTTATTATTATTGCTGCAACAAACCGTGCAGACGTTCTTGACCCAGCGCTTCTTAGACCAGGTCGTTTTGACAGACAAATTGTCGTTGGAAGACCAGACATTAAAGGACGTAGTGCCATTCTTAAAGTCCATTCCAAAGGTAAACCACTACAAGAAGATGTAGATATTGACACCATTGCTAGAACAACATCAGGATTTACCGGTGCAGACCTTGCAAACCTTATGAATGAAGCAGCACTTTTAACAGCAAGACACAACAAACGTGCTATTGATATGGATGAGATTCAACAAGCATTTATCAAAATTACTGTAGGAACAGAAAAGAAAAGTCATGTTGTTACAGAAAAAGAAAAACGTATTACAGCATATCATGAGATTGGTCATGCACTGATCCATGAAGTTTTAGATGCGCTTGACCCAGTTCATAGCATTTCTATTATTCCAACAGGATATGCAGGTGGTTATACAATGCCTATTCCTAAGGAAGATAGAATGTATGTGACAAAAACAAAAATGGTAGATGAGATAGTTTCCTTACTAGGTGGCCGTGCTGCAGAAGAATTAGTTATCGGCGATATCACAACAGGAGCGTCTAATGACATTGAGCGTGCAACACATATTGCGCGTGATATGGTGACTAAATATGGTATGAGTGAGCTTGGTCCAATGAAATTTGGAGATGAACAAGAAGAAGTGTTCATAGGAAGAGACTTCAACCATACACGTAACTATAGTGAAGATATAGCAACTCAAATAGATAGACACATTAAGAGTCTAATAGAAAAGTGTTATATTAGAGCTAAAGAAATACTTGAATTAAACATGGAGACACTTCATAAATCTGCTGAAATTCTTATCAAAAAAGAAAAACTTACAGGTAAAGAATTTAGAAAGATTATGAGAGGTGAAGAAATTGATACAGAAATATTAGGCGATCTTAATATTTTCGACTTCGATGAAGTAGACAATATGGGCCCTAAAACAGATATTAAACCAGACGCTATACCAGACATTATAGAAGAATAATAAATTTATTATCCGTAAAAGCCGAGATCGTTTTCGGCTTTTTACGCATTAATGCCCATTTTTCCAGAACATACGATATAAAAGAGGTGAAACATGAAAAACAAGGTGCTCGCACTTTTAAAAGAGCAAAGTGAGTATATATCAGGAGAAGATATTAGTAACAAGCTAGGGATAACAAGGGCAGGTGTTTGGAAAAACATCAATAAACTTAAACAAGAGGGGTATCATATAGAAGCATCTACGAAAAAAGGCTATCATCTTATCAATACGCCAGATATTCTTACGCCAGAAGAGCTATCTAGTATTATTCATACAGAAATATTAGGAAAAAAGATCTGTTATTATGAAGAAGTTGACTCAACTAATGAAGTAGCAAAAGGTCTTGCAAGAGCTGGCTCCAAAGAGGGAACAGTTGTAATTGCTGACAAACAACTTGTGGGAAAAGGGAGGCTAGGTAAAATATGGGATTCGCCAAGTGGAACAGGCATATGGATGAGTATCATCTTAAAGCCTAATATTATGCCAGCGCAGGCTAGTCAACTCACTTTGCTTGCAGGTCTCAATATGTGTGAAGCTATCCAAAGAGTTACAGGCTTAGACTGTAAAATTAAGTGGCCAAACGATATTGTTGTACAAGGTAAAAAGGTATGTGGCATTCTGACTGAAATGAGTGCAGAGATTGACAGAATCAATTACATTATCCTTGGTATTGGGGTTAACGTGAATACAAAAAGTTTTGGAGGGGAGCTGTCACATGCTACTTCTTTAAGTGTAGCTTCAGGCAAGAATTATGTCAGGCGCTATATTGTAAAAGAGTTTTTGCAACTATTTGAAACTGACTACATGCGCTATAAAGATAAAAAAAGCATAGATATTTTTTTAGAGAGATATCGTGCTAGTTGCATAACACTTCATAATGATGTAAAGATTATCACGGCTGAGCGGGAGTATAAAGCTTATGTAAAAGACATTGCACAGGATGGTTCACTGATTGTTATTGATGAAGAAGGCGCAGAGAAATCTATTTTAAGTGGAGAAATATCGGTTAGAGGAATTTATGACTACGTGTAACGCTATAGATTTAGATATAAAGATATAACGTTATATATAAATCTATAGTGCTATATTTAGATCATAACACAGAAGAATAGGAGAAAATTATGGAGAAGAATATACTTTTGTCAGTGTCACCTTATATACAAAAATATTATTTTAATGAAGCCTATCAGGACTTGCCTCTTGATATTAAAGAGCAACTGATCATGAAACTTGCTGTTATTGCGGAAAAGGCCAATTGTATTATAAGCATTGGTTTTCATGAAGATGGAGAGATATTTATAGAAGAGCGTCATGAAGACCTTGTTATGCATGATGAGATTGGATGCGCTTTAGAAATCAAAAATATGCAAACTGAGGAAGTTGAATTACTTAAGTCATTAAAAATGTGGTATATGATTTACTGTACACAAGATGGGAAGATTGTAAGGGAAATTGTTATGCTGCAGGCTAAGAAAATTGGTTATGAAGAGATATTGAAAGCTGTTGAAGAAAAGTATGGGGTGGTAGGAAAAGATTTTGCTGTGCAGTTGTTGAAAGAGTAGTTGGAATGCAAGTAAATTTAAACTAGAATAGTTGGCAAAGGTTCGCAAGGGGATTTCAATATTTTCCAGCTTATCAGCTCCATGTTGCTAAAAAACTTCTAAGATTTTCTTAACGCAACACTACACAGGAAGCTTCCTAATATTGAAATCCCCTCGCTATTTTTTGAACTATTCACCATTATATACAAAAATAAGTAGCCGACTGCTTGTATGAATCAACAAACAAATCGGCTACTTACCATGCCCTATTCGGTTTAACATTGTACATGATCTAATTGCTCATTCATTCCTTCCAATTGTAAACATAACGCTTTCATACATAACGACAATAGTAATAAACGACACTTACAAACATTTAATATTTTTGAATCTTTGAAGATTTAATAATAGATTAGCCTAACCCAAAAATCTAAGACACGGATGTAAGACACAAATGTAAGACACTAAATCTAACACGACTTATCTTAAACTAATTTAGGGTATTAAAAAACCCCAACTTCATAACTAACTACTGAATACCAAATACTTGATAAAACTGTAATAAGAGAATAGGGTATGTGGGAAGATGTGTTGCTCTCTTCTTACTTGTATTATAGCACATATAGATAAAAAGTCAAAGGAAATTTTAAAATATTACTACAAACTGCCTTTTTTTATTGACAAGATCTTTTAAATCTCATAGTATGAAAAAAGTAAGTCAAGATATAAGTCCAACGAACCCTTGGACCATATGCAGGGGTAATTAATAGGCAAAACACCTTGTTCTAAAACTGCAGTTTTCACATTAGAAACATCAGCGGCATCATTTCAACCTCACGTTCTTTATATTTTCAAATATTTAAAATAAGATCAGGGGCAGTAGACGTAGAGTCTATTGCTTTTTTTGTTATTTATAAGCGTTTAAAAGACTATGATATAAAAAACAAGTTAAATATATGAACAAAATGCCTATTAAAATAATAAATAGTTGATAAATAGTATATTTAATTGTAAGATTAAAAGTAAAATAAAATATTCAGAATTAAATTATTTTTTATTAACTTTACTTTAGTATATTATATTTTATTTGAAATAGCATTACAAATATATATTTTGGAGGGGGAGCATTTTGCAAAAGAAAAACTCTTTACAGGTTAAAGCTATTTTTATTATTTCATTTATTTTCATAACACTTATAAGCTTAGTGACAACTATTGAATACGTAAGTTCGAAAAAGTTAATTTTATCATCCATGGAGAGTTCCGGAAAACAAACTGTTACAATTCATGCACAAAACCTATCTTCTTGGGTTGAATCAAGACTATCACAGGTGGAAGTAATTGCTAATACGCAATTAGTATCCAATATGAATTATAGTGAAATAATGCCTTATTTCGAAAGAGAACAAAAAAATTATGGGGGTGTTTTTAATAGCTTTGGAATATCTGATAGCGTTGGGCAATTAACCTTGCAAAATAATATAATTGTTGATATAAGTACGGAAGAGACATTCCCACAAGTTATGCAAGGGAAAAAGATTATATCAAATCCATTTGCAGATAAACAAAACCCATCAGATTTGATAATATCCATGGAGTGCCCTGTAAGGGATATTAAAGATGATAAAATTGTAGGACTTGTAAGTGGGGCTTGTCTTGTTTCAACAGTTTTTAAAGAAAATACGGATTTTCATATCGGAAAGACAGATAAAGTTTACATATTAAACAAGGATGGTACTGTTTTGTTCCATCAAGATAATACTTTTATGAATAATAATTTTTTAGAAAATCCTAATAAAGCATTTTCAAATTTGGTTAAAAATGCACTTGAGAGTGATAGCTTTTTAGGAGAATATAAAGAAAATAATGAAACAAAAATGTTATTTTCTTCTCGTGTTGAGGGAACAGATTGGTATATGTTTCTTGAGGTTCCAACAAAAGAGTATACGGCTAGTTTAAATGCATTACTTTATTTAATAGTAGGTGTTTCTTTTTCAGCAATAATATTTCTAATAGTGTTGTTGACTATTTTATTAAAGAATTTTTTTAATAGGCTTTTAAAAATATCCTTAATTGCTGATGAAGTAGCCAAAGGAAACTTGCTAAGTTATCTTCCGGAATCTTCAGATGAGTTAGGAAGAATTAATTCTACCTTTAATAAAATGATAAATAACTTAAAAAACATAATAATAGAAATAAAAAATGTTTCAGGGGTTGTTATTAAATCCTCTAATAGTTATAAAAATGTTAGTTTAGAGGTAGTTGAAGGCGGAGAAAATACTAAGAAATCAATAGAAGATCTCACTTTGTGTGCAAAGAAAACAATGGAAGAAATCCAGAATATTACTGTATCTGTAAATGATATGGAAAATAAATCAAAAGAATTAGTAGAGATAAGTACAAATATTGATGTGATGATAGCTGAAGCAAAGGATAAGACTTTAAATGGATCGATAAATTTAGATGCTACAGTAAAATTGCTTTATAAGATAAGGGAAAGTGTAAACCTTACATCAGATGTTATCACAAAGCTTTCAGGAGAGTCTAAAACCATTGAAAATATAACAACTACTATATCCTCCATATCAAAACAAACAAACTTATTAGCATTAAACGCCAGCATAGAAGCAGCTAGAGCAGGAGAACATGGTAAAGGCTTTTCAGTAGTTGCAGATGAAGTTAGAAAGCTGGCGGAGCAATCCTCAGGTGCTACACAAGAAATTTCATATGAAATACAACTCATTCGCCAGCAGATAGAAGATGCCGTAATGTCAATGAAGGATAGCATTAAGTATGTTGGTTTAGGAACTAGCTCTATAGACAATATTATGACCATATTTACTGAGATTGAAGAAGAGATTGAAAAAATTAAAGATGTAAGTTCGAATATATCTGGGATTGCAAAGGTGTTATTAAAAGAGAATAAAAAAATCAATGAGGCAGCTTCAAATACATCAGGTATAAGTGAAGAATCAGTGGCGAGTACTGAGAGTTTTCAAGAGATGGTTAATAAACAAGAAAACATATTCTTAAACCTTAAGGGCGCTTCAGAACATTTAGATGAGCTTTCAGCATCCTTATCAAGTGAGATTTCCAGATTTAAAATAAGTTAAAGTTGATTTATAGAAACTGGATGTATAAAGTCAAAAGAAGCATAATGAGCACCCCACCTTTTATGAATAAAAAGGTGGGTGTTTTTTGGTGGAACGAAGTGGCACTAGCCTAGAGATCACACAAGGGGTCATAAGACAAATATACTAACAATAATGCAATATATAATTGACATTAAGAAATATATATTATATAATTGCAATATAAAAAGGAAATGAGTGATTTAAATGAAATTAGAAGCCAGTGACGAGCGTATATTAAAAGAAACAAATCAAATAGCATCCAAATTATATTTAACAATACTCGCTTTAACACTTTTTGTAGCCTTATTAAAACTTGCTTTTTTTACACAAGAGCTCATGGCATATGTTTTAGAATTAATAGCAGTATTAGCTTCGTTAGGTTATTTACTTGTAAGAACATTGTATGCTAAAATTCCACTAATAAAATATTCTGATGAGGCTATTCTTGAGATTCAAAATAGTTACCGCGCACGCAGTTTTAATATCTGTGCGTTCACCTATATATTTGGCGAGGCTGTTTTAATGTTTGGATTGAATCAAGATTATATAGCAGTTAGTTTATATATTCCCATATGGTTCATTCCAAGTGCTATTTATACATTTCAAGTTATTCAAAAGGGATTATTTGTTTGGGGGAGTAATAAAGCAAAAAAGGTTGGTTTAAAGAATTTCAAAATGAGAACTGTACTTGGCAGTGTGGTTTTTGGTGTTCTCACGCAGTGGTCAGAAATGTTCAAAGAAGGTGTGTTTCATCCTACAGGTCTTATTTGGGTGGCAGTAACGGGCACCTTTTGGGGGCTTTGGATGTACTTTATTATGAAAGCAATGATAGGAAAGTCAGAACGATATGCTGAAAAAGAATTGATAGATGACGATACGAAAGACAACTAATAAGTGACAGGTGGAGATTATGAAAAATAAAAAGATGAAAATAGCGCGCATTGAATGCGATGTATCACAAGAACAATTAGCTGATGCAATTGGCGTGACTAGGCAAACGATAGGCCTTATTGAAGCGGGAAAGTATAATCCTACATTGAAGCTCTGTATTGCCATTTGTAAGAATCTTAACAAAACGCTAAATGAGTTGTTTTGGGAGGAGGAATAAAACGTGACTGAAGAGATGACATTAATAAGACTAAAAATATCCATATTAGGTAGATGTTCTGGTTTAATAGGCGTTTGGATATATATATTATTTTTCTCTGAAAAAACATCAGCGCACGTAGGTGGAGGGATAATTGGTACATTTATTATTTTGAGTACGATTATCTGTTTATGGGTACAAAAGGTTATATTAAGTCCAGAGACAATCATAATAAAACGCATATTAACAAGCCGTTCAATTCAAGTAAAGGATATTTTTTATTTTGAAGTTAAGAAAACACGCGTAGAGTGTGTGCTTAATAAAGGAAGTAAATATTATATTCCTTTAGATGGGTTTAATGAAAGAGATACAGATAAAATCAAAGAATATATAAAAAATTATAACCTTGAAAAACTGTAGAAAGCTAAAAACACTTACTTAAATGAACCGACCCCCAAAAGTTAGACCTAAAAATCTAACAATTGGAGGTCGGTTTTTTATGGCAAAATATGATTATGAATTCAAGAAAACAATTGTAAATGCATACATGAATGGTGAAGGAGGAAAACAGTTTTTAGCAAATAAGCATGGTGTAAAATCTTCTCGAGATGTCATGAAATGGGTAAATGCTTTTAAATCTTTTG
>Ga0123336_10005155_pt1 | contig 10465 bp, 8 predicted proteins | sample SSSSmetaG_FD_96466 | JGI IMG/M metagenome (GOLD analysis project Ga0123336, IMG submission 96466) | Glacier valley bacterial and archeal communities from Borup Fiord, Nunavut, Canada, to study Microbial Dark Matter (Phase II) - ​SSSS metaG | ecosystem: Environmental > Aquatic > Freshwater > Ice... | reverse complement strand
CCACGGACGGTTCTCCATAGGTTGCCTCCGTGAGGCAGCCGTCCGGCATACGGCCAATAGGCAAACGTCGGTTGGGACATGCCGAAGTTCATCGCGTTTCGCGGCGGCGCACAGGTCGCGAGCCCGCCTCACATTTTGCCAAGCGGTACGCGTGGTCGGATGCCATTGCCGCCGCTAGGCAGCGCGTGGGTGGCTATCCCGTCGCTGGCTTCGGCAAGACCTTGCGCGGCACCGACGAGATGATCACCGACGGGCCGTGCGCCGAACCCAAAGACTTGGTGACGGGAGACTTGATCATCGATGTGCCATCCATCCATAGAGGTGGCCGTCTCGATCGCGCGTGATTGCCCAGTCTTCGAATTCGATGGCTCCGTCGAGGTTCGTGCCATGCGCGATCGTGACCAAGAAGGCTGAAGACGCGATTTCTCGGCCCGCGTCACTTGACGCTAGCCGAAGACGTCGTGCATGACGCGCTGATCAGCTGGAACGCGGCCCTGCTCGACGGTGACGCGGCGGACGCCATCGCCAAGCTCAAGGCGCAGCCCGGCAAAAATATCCTCAAATACGGCTTCACCGATCTCGATCGCATGCTCATCGCGCACGACCTCGTCGAGTATCGGCTGACGATCCCGGTGGTCGTCGGTAAAGGCGCGGGTCTCTTCGACGGCGTCGATCCCAGTAACCTCAAGCTGCGGCTCACGAGCGCCAAGGCCGCGCCCAATGGCCTCGCGATCCTGACGTACGCGCGCGCAGACTCTTAGACGCTGCAGCCAGTTCCGAATACCGGACGCTGTCCGCGGTTCGGCCAACTTGGCTGAGCGCTCTTCTGCGAAGTCCGCGCCGGTCCTCGCCCTGGACTCGGCACGCGATGTGCTTTGGCAATCCGCACAGCCAAGGAGCTCATCATGCAAGCGACCCAGCCTTCCTCTTCACTCGCCCAGCGCACCAAAGACCGGCTCAAGTCGGTCGCCCTTGCCGTCGCCGCCATCGAGAAACAGTTCGGGCGTGGCGCGATCATGCCGCTCGACGGTGAGCGCGTCGCAGAGATCGAGGTCACCTCGACCGGCTCGGTCTCGCTCGACCTGGCGCTAGGCGTCGGCGGCCTGCCACGCGGTCGTGTCGTCGAGATCTTCGGCCCCGAGTCGTCGGGTAAGACCACGCTTACGCTGCACGCCATCGCCGCCGCCCAGCGCGCTGGGGGCACCTGCGCCTTCATCGACGCTGAGCACGCGTTCGATCCTCTGTACGCGCGGCGTCTGGGCGTTCGGCTCGAGGAGCTGTTGATCTCGCAGCCGGACTGCGGCGAGCAGGCGCTGGAGATCGTCGATCAGCTGGTCCGGTCCGGCGCGATCGATCTCATCATCGTCGACTCCGTCGCTGCGCTGACGCCCAAGGCCGAAATCGAGGGCGACATGGGCGACTCGCACATGGGTCTGCAGGCGCGCCTCATGAGCCAGGCACTGCGCAAGCTCACCGCCATCACCCACAAGCAAAACTCGACCGTCGTCTTCATCAACCAGCTTCGTCAAAAAATCGGAGTAGTTTTTGGAAACCCGGAGACGACGCCAGGCGGCCAGGCGCTGAAGTTTTACTCGTCGGTGCGGCTCGATATTCGGCGCATCGGCCAGATCAAGGCGGGCGAGGAAGTCGTCGGCTCGCGGGTGCGGGTCAAGGTGGTCAAGAACAAGTGCGCGCCGCCATTTCGGCAGGCCGAGTTCGAGGTGCTCTACGGCACGGGCATCCATCAGTTCGGCGAGATCATCGATCTCGGCGCGCAGCACGGTGTGCTCGAGAAGTCGGGCGCTTGGTACATCCTCGACGGGGAGCGCATCGCGCAGGGTCGCGACAAGGCGTGCGCGTTTCTCGCCGAGCACCCTGAGGTGATGGATGCGCTGCGGGCCCGCGTGCTGAGCGCGGCCAAGGACGCCGTCGACGTGACCCGCCCGCTCGCCAACGAGGACAGCGCGGAGGCTGCAGCGTGAGTCGGCCAGCGATCTACACGGCGCTTTTGCATCCGCCTCAGGGCGATTCTTGGCTCGAGCAGGCCCGTCATCATGACGCTCGTCTGGGCATGGCCACCACGGCCATCGGCATCGTGGGGCTGCTGGAGCCTGGCGCGCTCTTGGTGTTTCCAGCGGGCCTGTTATCGGCGCCCTCGCCCGAGGCTGGCGAGGCGACGGCAGAGGTGCTGCGCAAGGCGGCGATGGAGGCACTCATCGGTGTCGTGTTCGGCATCGACGTCGCCAAAGACGGCTCTTGGGGTCCACTCGATGGGCCGCCCGACTCATTCTTGTATGCCTGTCAGGTCGGGTCACGGTTGTTGTGGCCGTCGCCCGTCGTGCGGACCAGCCGACATCTGGGCGTGACGCCTGGTCCCGTCGAGCCGAGGCTGGCGACCATCAGCGGGCGCCGGGTTGGGATCGTCGCTGGCGCCGAGATCTTTCAATCGACGTTGCGACGACAGCTTGCCGAGCTTTCTCCAGAGCTCATCGTTGTCCCGACGCATCTTGGGCCCACGGAGCGCTGGTCGGGGGCATTGCAAGGCCTCTCGAACATTGCTCCGGTGGTGGTCACCGGGGAGAGTCGGTTGCCGTCGGCGATGGCGCCGCCCCCGCTGTGGAGTCAGGCCCCGGATGGCTGGTCGGGCTCCATCGTGAGCCGGCAGCCAGGAATGACGCTTCAGGTCCTGCGGCCCGGACGTGGGCGCGGTGCGAGCGCGATGGCCGATCGTGGGCCTGGTTTGTCTGTGTCGGCTGCTTGACCTTGGAGAGGCCGGTCGGTCGGGCCGGCGACGTGCTCAAGATAGCGGAGCGTCGGGCTTTGGTCGCGGCTTGTTGCGGTCTAGCGCCTTCCACATCGACTGTGAGACTGCAAAAGGAAAGGCGAAGGACCCTACGGCGGCGATGGGGATCACGATGTCAGGATGGAGCATGCCACCGATGGTGAGCTGCAGCGCTGCACCCGAGAGCAGAGCCGCGACGAAGAGGACCGTGCCGAGCTGTGCTTTGGTGCGGCCGGTGAGCTGGGCGCTCGGGCGACGATAGTGAAAGTATGGTCCCACATTGGCAGCGACGATGGCGCCGACGACGAACGCCAAGGTGAGTTGCTGAAAGCCGATCACCCGGGCCAGCGCGAAGGCGACGGCGGAGGTGCCGACATAGGCGGCGGCAGCAATGCCGAGTGTGGAGGCATCCATCAGGTCGAGTTTGGTCGAGGCGGACATCGCAGAGCAAAGGGTAGCAGCGCCGGTCTGAGTTACCAAACCGGGGCTGGCGTGTGAGACTGCGCGGGTGAGGAGTGTACGGATCACGGCGAAGTGGGCGGCAAGGGTGTTCGGCAATGGGCCGGCCGCCGGAGCCTTGCTGTTTGCGGCCTTGTTCGTGCTCGAGCTGTTCGCGATCAACCTCGAATTCATGGGGTTTTCCGACGACAAGGCCACCGACGTCATCGTCGCCCGCTATGGGCGCAAGATCGTGCTCGATCAGTTGTTGGTGCTGGGAGTGCAGCTCGGTGTGGGGGCGTTGTTGGGTGGGTTTGGCGCGTTCGTGGGGCGACAGTTCGATCGAGCGCGGCTGCGCACGCCGTCGAGGGCGCGGGCGTTTGGGCGAGGCTTTTTGGCGGCACTCTTGGGGCATGCGGCGTTCTTCATTCACCATCTCGTGACCTACCCGCAGCTCTATGGCGAGTGGCTCTACGATCGAGGCGGTTGGCGACGAGGAACAATGCGTTTCCTGACCGATCATGTGCGGCCAGCCCTGGGGCCGGCCTTGGTGGGGGCGGCGCTGTTGGGGTTGTCGTTGGCGTGGCTGGCGACGCCGTATGGTTGGCGTCGGGCTTTGGCCTCGGTCGAGTGGCTGGTGCTGCGGCGGCGACGGGCGGCAGTTGCCGGAGGGGTGGTGCTGGCAGTGCTTCTGGGCGGATGGGTGTGGTCGCGGCCGCGTACAGTCAAGGCCCACAGCAAGCCGAACGTGCTGGTGTTGGCAGTCGATAGCCTGCGCGCGGATCGGGTGTTTGGCGAAGGTGCCAAGCGATTTCCGACGCTGAGCAAGCTGGCAGCGGAAGGGGTCCGGTTTCGTGAGGCGCATGTCACCGTGCCGCGAACGTTTCCGTCGTTCGTGACGCTGCTGACCGGTCGTTTTCCGCACCATCACGGAATTCGACACATGTTTCCACCCGCAGAGACGCGGCAGTCGATTGGGCCCACATTGCCGTCGGTGCTGCGAGCGAACGGCTATCGGACACTCGCCATCTCCGACTACGCGGGCGAGATCTTCACGCGGACTCCGCTCGGCTTCTCCGACATCGACGCGCCGTATTTCGACATGAAGACCATCCTCGAGCAGCGAGGCCTTGCGATCCATCCGAGCGCATTGCCGTATGCCACGTCGTGGCTGCTGCATGAGCTGTTTCCGTCGGTGGATGCGATGCCGGAGCGGTCGGATCCGGCGCTGTTGGCGCGCCGGGCCGAGCGTCGTCTAGACGAGCTCGGTGATACGCCCTTCATGATGGTGGTGTTCTTCTCCGCGGCGCATTTTCCGTACGCGTCGCCAGCGCCGTTTTATGACCGATTTCGTGTGCAGGGATATGACGGGCCGTTTCGGTACCAGAAGCCCCCCTTGGTGCCGGTGAGCGACGGCGACATTCCGCAGATTCGGTCGCTCTACGACGGCGCGATTGCCGCCACCGACGATGCCATCGGTGAGTTGTTGGGTCACCTCCGCAAGCGCGGGCTCGATCGCGACACCATCGTGATCCTGCTGGCGGACCATGGTGAGAATCTGTACGAGGCGGCTGATCGCGGGATGGGTCACGGCGACCATCTTCGTGGCGACTCCACGGACCATGTACCGTTGGTGATTGTCGACCCGCGACATCGGTTTGCGCCTCACGATGTGCCTGGCATCGTGCGAGACGTCGATGTCGCCCCGACGCTGGCGGCGCTGGCAGACGCTGGGTCATTGGCGTCGGATGGCGTCGATCTTGCCCCCCTACTCAAAGGTGGAGTGGGCACGCTCGAGCTCGACGCGTTTGGCGAGACCGAATACTGGCTTACTCCGTCGGGTCCGGGCTTTGGCCCGGAAGATCGGATCCCCTATCCAGGCGTAACCGGTGCCACCGAGATCGCTGCCGACGACGATGTCGTGTTGCGGCCGGAATGGGAGGACACGGTGGTGGTCGGTAAACATCGGTCCCTTCGTACGCTGGAGTGGAAGCTCATCTACGAGCCGACCCGCGCTGGGGTGCGATGGCGGCTCGAGCGTGCAGGTGCAGTCGGTGAGTCGCCTGACGTGTCGGCTGAGCACCCGGACGTGGTCGCCGCGCTACGTCCGCGACTCGAGCGTTGGATTTCGGCCGACCCGCGCATGATCTTTCGCGGCGGCTTCGCAGTGCCCAAGTGAGGGTGCTCTTGGTGTTGCTGATCTTGTCCGCATGTCACCGTGCCGTACCGACGGGGGCCAAGCCGGCTGCACCGCACATGCCGCCCCCGACCGGCGAGATTTTCGCCTATCGATTTCTCGACCATGCGGCTGAAGCCGTGGCAACGAGTGAGCTGCCGCTCGCGCAGGCGTGGTCCCGGCTTTCATACCCGGCCAAGCTGGTCAATCCATACGGGCGGGGAGAGGCGGCCATGCGGGTCGTGAACCTGGCTCTCGCCGACGCCGACGTTGCCAACTATCCGGCGTCCAAACGCGCGCCGGCGCCCAAGCGTGGGCGTGGCCAGGCCGTTGCATTCGATCCGGTCTGGAACCGTGCGCGCGCCGTCTATGAGTATCGGAGCGGGCTGTTTGCGCCTTCTCCGTCGAGCTATGAGTTTCATCCCAAGGTTCCGGCCGGTCGATTGCGTTTTTCCTACGCCACTCCGCCGGGCACCGGCGCGGTGAGGGTGGCGGTCGACGTCGACGGCAAGCGGCTCTTGGAGCGCCAGCTCGATCGCGACGACGCCGGCCGCTGGCACGAGGCGGACCTGCCTCTCGGCGATGGTGCCGAAGGGGTGCAAACGGTGAGGTTCTCGACCAGCGGCGGTGTGTTGGGCGCGCCGGTCGTTTTTGCCAGTCCCGTCCTGTTGGCTGCAGGCAATCCGCCCCTCAACGTCATCACGGTGGTCATCGACACCCTGCGCGCTGACGCGCTGCCGGTCATGCCGCGCCTGAGAGGACTCGGAGAAAAATCGCTGTGGTGCGACCAGGCCATTACCGCCGCGACGTGGACGCGGCCGTCGCTGCTGGCGTTGTTTGGCGGCGACCTACCGACAGCAGTAGGGCAGAGCGCCGAGGAGATGATTCCCAACGAGGCCGATCGACGGCGGTTTTATGCGGTGGCGCCGCCGCTGTTGCCGCGTCTGCTGGCGCAGCGCGGGTATCTCACGTCGGCGATCGGGAACAATTTCTTTCTGTTGGGCTATCCGCAGATCGGGCTCGACCTCGGTTTCGACGAGGTCGTCGACGTGCGACACCCGGTACTGGACACACCGGCGATCACTGCGGCGGCGCTGGCATACCTGCGTGAGCACGCCAAGGAGCCGTTCTATCTTCATCTTCACTACGACGGGCCGCACTGGCCGTACACGCCGCCGCCCGAGTTTTTGCGTCGGATCCGTGAGCTACCAGCCGGGTTTCCCGTCGACGCCATGAGCCGTGCGTATCTGGCCGAGGCGGCCTACTCCGACGAACATCTGGGCAAAGTGGTCGACGAGCTCGAGCGGCTCGGGTTGTCGTCGCGGACCGTGGTGGTGGTGGTGGGCGATCACGGTGAGATCTTCGACGCCGCCCATGCCCACACCGTCGAGGCGTTGCGCCTTCCGACGCTGCACCATCATGGCTGGTCAGCCTATGACGAGATCTTGCGGGTGCCGTTGGTGGTGTCCTTGCCGGGCGTGGTCGCCCCGCGACATCTGGGCGCGCAGGTGCGGCTCATGGATGTCTTACCGACGGTGGCCGAGCTGCTCGGCTTCGAGGTGCCGCGGGCTCTGCGTGGTCGGTCGTTGTTGGCGTTGCACGATGGCGATGGTGCGGCAGAGCGGGTGGCGTTCACCGAAGGGCAGAATGTCCGCGCGTTGCGGGCTGGCGGGTGGCTCTATCTGCGACGGGGAGATGGTCGACTCACGGTGGGGACCAAGCGGGTCCGCATCGACGAGGAGCTGTACGAGCTGGCCACAGATCCGGCACAGCATCGGGATCTGGCGACTCAGCGGCCGGAGGTCTTGGCACGCATGCGGGCCTTGTTCGAACATGAGGCGCCGACACCGCCAGCCGCGCCAGCCTCGGTCATCCATCTCCGGATGGCGGCGTCCTCGCGTGAGCACGAGATCACTGGCGTCATCCGCGCAGCGACGGGGAATATCTTGGTACGCGGCGTGTCTCATGGGGAGGTCTCGCCCGTCGATGCGCACGGTATCCGGGTGACGTTGCGTTCTCCGGGCCAGCTCGATCTGGCTGTCGAGCCGCCTACGTCGGAGTTGCGCCTCACGTTGCGTCGCGATGGGACGCCGCTTGGGCCAGGCCAGCTCTTGGTCGGGCCCTATGGCTTGCCCTTACTCGGCGATGGGCCGCTGCCGTTGGCAGCGGCGGGGGCGCCTCCAGGTGAAGATTTGCCTACGGCCGTGTTGTCTACCGAGATGCTGCGTTGGCTCGATGCGGCGCGTGGTCCTCCGGCGGGAGATCACGGCGACCTGACCATGTGGCGAGATCCGGGCAGCAGCCTTCCCATCCCGGTGGAGAGCGCCAAGTCTACTGGCGGAGACGATGTTGCGACCATGATGCGTCGCTGGGGCTACGCACAGCCGCCGAAGTAGACGTCAGCTGGTCAGCTCAGCTTCGAGACGAGCCAGGTCTTCGTCCGTCTCGATCTCGTGGCAATGCTCGAAGCTAGAACACTCGAAGCAGCGACCGTTGGGGCATTCGCGCGCTGCGAAGATCTCGTGGCAGCGTGTGCAGACGTAGCACGGACGGGAGTGGACGCGTGCCGACGCCAAGAGGTCAGCCGAGCTCGCCGAACCCGATGGAGACGCTGGTGGCGCAAGGAGATTCTTGAAGCCAGCGACGACAAAGGCAAGTCCAGCCAGAGCCACGGCGAAGGCCGTCCCGCGTGGCGACCGGAATGCATGTCCGTCGACCCAGCCGATCGCCAGACAGAGCCGCCAAGCACCAAACCAAGCCGCGAGGCCCAACAGGAGGAGCAAGAGCCCTCCGCCACGGCCCAAGCGTAAAAGCTTCATCTAGACATCGGTGATCGCATCCATGTCGCGCAATCTAGGAGCCGCAACAAGGCCAGTCAATGACGGCACAGCGACGTCAACCGTCGTCGAGATCCGACGAGAACCGTCACGGAGCCGCGTCTCTCATCTTGACACGGCCCGACCCAGGCGACCAAAGTCTGGCCATGATCGATCTCAAGCTCCTGCGCGAGCACACCGACGAGGTGCTCACCACCTATCGCGAACGGCTGTACGACTCGGAAGCAGCCGCGACCGCCGAAAAAGTCCTCGCGGTGGATGGCCGGCGTCGCGACTTGTTGGTCGAAGTCGAAGATCTGAAGCAGAAGCGCAACACGGCCTCGACGGCGTTCGGGCGCGAAAAAGATCCGGAGAAGCGCCAGGCACTCATGGCGGCGACGCCGGACTACAAGACCACCATCAGCAAGCTCGACGAGCAGATCGCCACCATCGACGCTGAGCTCAACACCCTGACCATGCAGCTCCCCAACCTGCCGCACCCGTCGGTGCCGCTCGGCAAGAGTGACGCCGAGAACCGCGTGGTGCGCGAAACCGGCGACAAGCGCAGCTTTGCCTTCCCGGTCAAGCCTCACTGGGAGCTCGGCGAGCAGCTCGGCATCATCGACTTCGAGCGGGGCGTCAAGCTGTCCGGGACCCGCTTTTACTTGCTCCGCGGCCTCGGGGCGCGGCTACAGCGGGCGCTCATCACCTGGATGCTCGACGTGCACCTCGAGCAGGGCTACACCGAGGTCTATCCGCCTTATATGGTCCACCGCGAGTGCCTGGAGGGCACCGGCAACCTGCCGAAGTTCGCCGACACTCTCTATCGCGACGCCGAGGAAGACTTTTACTTCATCCCCACCGCCGAAGTGCCGGTCACCAATATGTACCGCGACGAGGTGTTGCCGGCCGAAGATCTGCCCATCAAGCACGTCGCCTACACCGCCTGCTTCCGTCGCGAGAAGATGGCTGCCGGCAAGGACACGCGCGGCATCAAGCGTGGACACCAGTTCGACAAGGTGGAGATGGTGAAGTTCGTCTCGCCGGAGACGTCGCTGGCGGAGCTCGACGGCCTGCTCGCCGACGCGGAAGAGATCTGTAAGCGCCTCGAGCTGCCCTATCGCGTGGTCGAGATGGTGACCGGCGATCTGTCGTTCACGGCCTGCAAGAAATACGATCTGGAGGTCTGGTCGCCGGGCTGCGCCGAGTGGCTGGAGGTGTCGTCTTGCTCGTTGTTCGGTGATTTTCAGGCGCGCCGGGCGCGGATCCGGTCGAAGGAAGGCAAAGACAAGCCGCGCCTGGTCCACACCCTGAACGGCTCGGGTCTCGCCCTGCCACGCACCCTCATCGCCGTCCTCGAGACCTACCAGCAGCCGGACGGCAGCGTCGTCATCCCGTCGGTGCTGCGCCCTTATCTCGGCGGGATCGAGGTCATCAACAAGGCCACGAAATAAGCCCTAAAACGTCAGGCCGAAGCCGCCAGGCGCGACCTGAAACGAAAGCCGATTTTTCTCCTGCTGTTTGCGACGCCAGGTGACGACGTCGAGGTCGTCCTGGCCCAGGATCCACAGCACGATGCCGGCGATGGCCAACGGCAAACCCACGCCGGCCACCACGGCCCCCGACGCGATCTGATTGCCGCCGCCAAACAAGTTGGGGTCGATGGCGCCATTGGTGATGAGCACACCCCCGATGATCATCATCGCCACCCCAGGCGCAGCGAGGCCAATGCCCACATTGCGCCGCCACTTGGCACTACGCGCCGCACGGTCGAGCTGCGCCGGATCGATGCGCACCGGCGCCATGCGCGCATCGGGCTCTGGCGTCGGCTCCGCCTGAGCGACGGCACCCGCCAGCAACACCAGCACCGCAACCGCCCGCAACCAGGGGGTGTCCCTGGTTTCCGGACGAAGTCGAGCCGAGCGAGGAGCCTTGGCGAAAAGGCGCAACGAGGGCGCATGCCAGCGGCATGAAACCGAGGAGCAACGAAGCGGACGGGGCCCGCAGCCGGCTCGACGATGGGAGGAAACTAGTACCCCGACACAGTGATTTTGACGAGTTGGAGCGAGCGAGGAGCCTCGGCGGCAAGGCGCGAGGAGGGCGAATACCCGACGGCTATTCAACCGAGGAGCAACGAAGCCGCCGAGGCCCGCAGCCGCTCCAGCGACATCAAAATCACTGTGTCGGGGTACTAGGGCCACCCCTTAGAACCCCAGGCTCATGAGCCGCGCCCGTGCCCACCAGCGCAGCTCT
>Ga0123336_10005152_pt1 | contig 10468 bp, 9 predicted proteins | sample SSSSmetaG_FD_96466 | JGI IMG/M metagenome (GOLD analysis project Ga0123336, IMG submission 96466) | Glacier valley bacterial and archeal communities from Borup Fiord, Nunavut, Canada, to study Microbial Dark Matter (Phase II) - ​SSSS metaG | ecosystem: Environmental > Aquatic > Freshwater > Ice... | reverse complement strand
CCCCGGAAAGGGCTGAGCCGCCGAACCGGCCGGGCGGCGGCTCCGGCTCCGGCACCCGGACGGGCGGCCCGCCCGGCGGCCCCGGTGGCGGTTCAGGTCCCGGTCGCTCGGCCCAACGGCGCCCAGCCCCAGGTTGGCCAAAACGGCCAGTATGGCCAGCGCCCGCCGAACGCACAGCCCGCCAAGCCGGCCAAGGCGGCTGCGAAGTCCAAGGTCAAAACCAACTAGCATTTCTCAATCAACGGAGCTGCCCCTTTGCTGTGGCGGCAGCTTTTTTCCCAACGCATGGCCGACCTTGAACTAGCTGCTCCCGCGCCCAAAGCCGAACGCGCCAAAGCGGACGTGCTGGTGCAGCTCATCGTATTCCGCCTCGGCGACGAGGATTACGGCATCCGCATCGAGCAGGTGAAGGAAGTAACCGTGACGCCCGAAGTGGCGCGGATGCCCAAAACGCCGCCCTTCATCAAGGGCATCGTGAACCTGCGCGGCGACATCATTGCCATCATCGACCTGGAGGAGCGGTTCCGGCTGCGCCCGGCCGGCCGCGACTTGCCCGAGCGCACCTACACCGTGGCCGTGGAAGCTGCCGACTACACCCTGGGCCTGGCCGTGCGCGAGGTGCCCCGCCCCGTCACGCTCCCGCTGAGTCTGATTGAGCCGGCGCCCGAGTTCGTGCAGGACAGCAGCACCCGCGACAAGTACCTCGAAGGCATTGCCAAGCTGCCCGAAGGCGGCGTCATCATCGTGCTCGACATGCGCAAGCTGCTCACTCCGAGCGAAATAATGCGCCTGCCGGCCAATGGGGCATCTTCGTAGGCCGCTGCCCGTACAATGCAGGGCCGGCCGGGCGGCCCTTTCGCAACATTCCCTCACGCAAGAATTTTCCTTATGAACAAGCGCATTCTCATCGTCGACGACTCTTTTTACATGCGCACGATGCTCAAAAACATGCTCACCGATGCCGGCTACGAGGTGGTGGGCGAAGCCGCCAACGGCGCCCAGGCCCTGGAAATGGCCGCTTCGACCGCCCCCGACCTCATCACGCTCGACGTGATTCTGCCCGACAACACGGGCCTTGACGTGCTCAAGAGCCTGCGCCAGATTCAGCCCAACGCCAAAGTGGTGATGTGCAGCGCGGTGGGGCAGGAGGTGATTGTGACGGAAGCCATCGAGAGCGGTGCCCTGGCGTACATCGTCAAGCCTTTTTCGGAAGAAAAGGTGCTGGAAATCGTGGGTTCGGCCTTGCAGGACAACAGCGCCGAACAGGCCGTTTAGACCCGTGCGGCGGCTCCTTTTCGTGGTAAATTCCGGCACCGTCGCGGCGGACTGGCCTGTTGCGTCCGCGGCGGGTTGGGCTGTGTGCGTCTTTAACCCGTTGGGCCGATGAAAACGCGCGACCAGGAATACCGGGAGCTATTCATGGCCGAAGCCCTGGAGTATTACGACGCCATGAGCCGGCACCTAAGCGAGCTGGAGCGTAACCCCAACGCCGGCCCGGCTCTGAACGAGCTGTTCCGGCTCATGCACAACCTGAAGGCCAACGCCCGCGCGATGGGCTTCACGGACCTGGGCGAGGTGGCGCACCACCTCGAAACCTTGTTCGGGCAGGTGCGGGACCACGAGCTGGCGTTCAGCGGGCCGCTCGTGCGGGTGGTGTTTGCCAGCGTGGACGCGCTGGGCGCCATGATTCGGGCCGTGGGCGCCAACCAGCCAATGCCCGACGTGGCGGCCTTGCTCGATAACCTCGACCGCCTGGTGCGCGGCGAGGCGCCCGTGCTCGACGCCGACGAAGCCCCCGAAACCGACGAGGAGGCCAGCAAGAAGATGGAGCTGTCGGACCTGGTGTACATCCAGGTCAAGAAGCTCGACAAGCTGCTGAACCTGGTGGGCGAGCTGGTGATTGACCGCGACCGCATCATGACCCTGGCCCAGGAGTTGGAAAACCCGGCGTTGCTGGCCACCGCCCAGCACCTGTTCCGCATCTCCGACGACCTGCAGTACAGCGTGATGGACGCCCGCCTGGTGGGCGTGGGGGTGCTGCTGAACAAATTCCCGCGGGTGGTGCGCGACGTGGCCGCCGCCGAGGACAAGGAAGTGGAGCTGACGCTGAGCGGCCAGGACGTGCAAATTGACCGCAATATTCTGCAAATCATCACCGACGCGCTGCTGCACCTGGTGCGCAACGCCGTCAGCCACGGCCTCGAAACCACCGCCCAGCGGCAGCAGGCCGGCAAGCCGGCGGTGGGGCAGCTCACCCTTTCGGCCCTGACCGAGCGCGACGACGTGCTGATTCAGGTGCGCGACGACGGCCGGGGCATCAACACCGAGGCCGTGCGCCGCAAGGCCGTGGAGCGCGGCCTGACCACGGTCGCCGCCGCCGCCGGCCTCGACGAGCAGGCCGTGTGGGCGTTTCTCTTCGAGCCCGGCTTCTCGATGGCGCAGCAAGTAACCGACATTTCAGGCCGCGGCGTGGGCCTCGACGTGGTGAAGCTGGCCCTCGACTCGCTCGGCGGGCGCTTGCGGGTAGAGTCGCAGCTGGGCGTGGGCACCACGTTCACGCTGGTGCTGCCCACGAGCATCGCCGTGAAGGGCGCCCTGCTGGTGGAGGTGGAAGAACGGCCCTACGCCGTGCCGCTACTGCACACCGACACCGTGCTGGCCCTGGACCCGGCCCAGCTCTCGGTGGTGGCCGGGGTGCTGGTCACGCACTTCCACGGGCGGGCCGTGCCCGTGGTGCCGCTGCGCCAGCTGCTGCACGACGAAGGCGACGAGGCGCTGCCCCCCGCGGCCAAAACCGACCTGCACGGCACCCAGCAGGTGCTGGTGGTGAACTACAACAACCGCCGCCTGGGCTTACTGGTGGACCGCTTCCTACGCCAGCAAAACATCGTCATCAAGCCCCTGAGCAAGCCGCTCGACACCATTGACCTGTTTGGGGGCGTCACGCTGCTCGGTAGCGGGCAGGTGTGCCTGGTGCTCGACGTGCCCGCCCTCACCCGCCTGTTCCTCGCCAAACGCCCCTGAAATCCGCGCGGCCGCCCGACGCCGCAACCCCCGAATTAGCTGACAAAGCCTTGATTACGTAACACGCAAGATTACCCCCGTTCTTCGGTCTGGCCTGCGCCGCGGCCCGATTGCCCCGCCCCGCCACCCGCTGCCGCCTTTTCTTTCTTTCACCCCGGTTCACGCCGCTGCGCCGTTTCCTTACCCTTGCCGCTATGGAGTTATCAATGACTGAGTTAGAGCGGGACATCATCCGCGAGATTCTAAACATTGGCCTGGCTCGGGCCGCCGACTCGTTCGCCGTCATTGCCCAAGAGCGGGTGCTGCTCGAAGTGCCCAACATCGACCTGCTGATGAGCGACGACATCATCCACCGGGTGCGCGACTACCAGGGCCGGCACGTGGCCATTCAGTCCGACATCCGGGGTGATTTCAACGGCACCACGCTCATGTTCTTTTCGGGCGAGCACGTGCAGCGACTCTCGCGGGTGTGCCTGCGGATGCAAACCTCCGAAACCCTCGACCTGAACGAGCTGCAGGAGTCGCTGCTGCTGGAAATCAGCAACATCATCACCGGGGCCCTGGTCACGCAGCTCGCCAACATTCTCAAGGCCAACATCTACGGCGCCCCGCCCACGGCCCCGCGCGGCGATTTGGCCGCCCACCTCCAGAGCCTGCTGCCCGAGCAGCAGCTCCAGCCGCTCATCTTCTCGGTCATCACCCAGTTCTCGGACCGCGACAACACCGTGGAGCTGCCCCTGATGCTGTTTTTTGACCGGGTGACGTTCGGGAAGATTCTCGACATCATCCGCAGCTACGACTTTCTGGGCAGCCAGATGTCGGCGTAGAACCTTGCTAAATTGCCTTGTTGGAACGTCATGCTGAGCTTGTCGAAGCATCTCGCGTGGATAAGTAATCAATGCCGTTGTAGCGATTGAGTTACTCCCCCACGCGAGATGCTTCGGCAGGCCCGGCATGACGTTCCTTTTTTCTCCCGCCCCCACTTTCCCACGCCATGCCCAAAGCCACTGCCCGCGACCAAAAAATTGCTGCCTTCGACCCCAACGCCCCCGGTGATGCGGCCGGCGGCCTGTTCGGGCTGCCCTTCACCCCCGAAGAAGCCGCCGTGGTGGTGGTGCCCGTGCCCTGGGAAGTGACCGTGAGCTACCGCGCCGGCACCGCCCAGGGCCCCGCTGCCATCCTCGCCGCCTCGCTGCAGGTGGACCTCTACGACCCCGACCTGCCCGATGCCTGGAAGCTGGGCCTGGCAATGGAGCCGATTGACGAAACCATTGCCGCCGCCAGCCGCCGGCTGCGCCCCCTGGCCGCCGACTACATCGCCTGGCTCGAAGCCGGCGAGCCGGCGGCCGAGCAAAGCCGGTTCGCCGGCGTACCCGCCCAGGTCACGGCCGAAGGAGCTGACTTGCTCAGCTGGCTCAAAGCCAAAACCGGCGCCCTGCTCGACGCCGGCAAAAGCGTGGTAGTGCTCGGCGGCGACCACAGCACTCCGCTGGGCTACCTCTACGCCCTGGCCGAGCGCCACGAGGAGTTCGCCATCCTGCAGTTCGACGCCCACTGCGACCTGCGCCCCGCTTACGAGGGTTTCCGCTACTCGCACGCCAGCATCATGCACAACGCCCTGGAGCTGCCGCAGGTGAAAAAGCTGGTGCAGGTGGGCATCCGCGACTATTGCCAGCAGGAAGCCGACTTGATTGAGCACTCCAACGGCCGGGTGGCGCTGTTCGGCCAGCGGTTTCTGAGCGACGAGAAATTTGTGAAGAAGTCGTGGAAGAAAGTGTGCGGCAAAATCATCGCCCAGCTGCCGCCCAAAGTCTATATCAGCTTCGACATCGACGGCCTCGACCCCAAGCTGAGCCCCGGCACCGGCACGCCCGTGCCCGGCGGCCTCGAATACGAGGAAGCCACCTACCTGCTGCGGGCCATCGTGCGGGCCGGCATCACCATCATCGGCTGCGACCTGAACGAAGTGGCCCCCGGCGACACCGAGTGGGACGCCACGGTGGGCGCCCGCCTGCTCTACCAACTTTGCAACTGGATGGCCGTATCCCAGGGCCGGCTGGTCGCCAAAGGCGTGGCCGTTGAATAACCTTTCACCCTACTTCTTGCCCACATGGTTGGCTTCATCCTCAAATTCATTCTCACGGCCGTGCTCGTGTACGGCCTGAGCCGGGTGCTGCCGGGCGTGGCCCTCGACGGCGTGGGCAGCGCCGCCATTCTCGTCCTTGTGCTGGGCCTGCTCAACGCCACGGTCAAGCCCATTCTCAAAATCCTGGGCTTCCCGCTCACCATCTTCACGCTGGGCCTGTTTCTGCTGGTCATCAACGTCATCATCATCAAGCTGGCCGACTACCTGATGAGCAGCTTCGACGTGCACGGCTTCCTCAACGCCCTGCTCTTCAGCATCGCCATCTCCATCGTAAACGCCGTAGCAGACGCGGTGATAGACTAATGGTTAATGGTTGGTGGCTCGTCGAACGACATTAATCATTAACCATTAACCATTAACCACTATTTACATCCGCTTGATATCGGCCCCCAGCGCCTGCAGCCGCTGGTCGATGTGCTGGTAGCCGCGGTCAATCTGCTCGATGTTGAGGATGCGGCTGGTGCCCTCGGCGCTGAGGGCGGCAATGAGCAGGGCCACGCCGGCCCGGATGTCGGGCGAGGTCATGGTGATGCCGCGCAGGCGGGTGCGCTGGTCGAGGCCGATGACGGTGGCGCGGTGCGGGTCGCAGAGAATAACCTGGGCGCCCATGTCGATGAGCTTGTCCACGAAGAACAAGCGCGACTCAAACATTTTCTGGTGAATGAGCACCGTGCCCTTAGCCTGGCACGCCACCACCAGCACGATGCTGAGCAGGTCGGGCGTGAACCCCGGCCAGGTGTGGTCGCTCACCGTGAGGATGGAGCCGTCGAGGTAGGTGCTGATTTCGTAGTGCGCCTGGGCCGGCACGTAGATGTCGTCGCCGCGAAACTCCAGCTGGATGCCGAGCTTGCGAAAGGTGTCGGGAATGAGGCCCAGCTGCGGAATCTGGCAGTCTTTGATGGTGATTTCCGAGCCCGTCATGGCCGCCAGGCCAATGAAAGAGCCGACTTCTATCATGTCGGGCAGCATCCGGTGCTCGGTGCCGCTCAGTCGGTCCACGCCCTCGATGGTGAGCAGGTTCGAGCCGATGCCTTGGATATTGGCGCCCATGCGCACCAGCATGCGGCACAGCTGCTGCAGGTAGGGCTCGCAGGCGGCGTTGTAGATGGTGGTGGTTCCTTCGGCCAGCACGGCGGCCATCAGGATGTTGGCCGTGCCCGTCACCGAGGCTTCGTCGAGCAGCATGTGGGTGCCGCGCAGCTTGCCGTCGGCCTTGATGCGGTAGAAGTCGGTACCCTCCAGCGTGAGCTTGCCGCCCAATTTCTCCAGGCCCAGAAAGTGGGTGTCCATGGGCCGGCGGCCGATTTTGTCGCCGCCCGGCTTGGGCAGCTGGCAGCGCCCGTAGCGCCCCAGCATGGGCCCGAGTATCATTACCGAGCCGCGCAGCGCGCCGGCCTGGGCAATAAATTCTGCCGTGTCCAGATAGTCCAGGTTCACGTCCTCGGCCTGGAACATGTAGGTGTCGGGGGCCAGCCGGCCCACTTTCACGCCCATGTCGCGCAGCAGCTCGATGAGCTTGTTCACATCCCGAATGTCGGGGATATTGCTGATGGTAACCGGCTCCGGGGTCAGCAGCACGGCACATAAAATCTGCAAAGCCTCGTTCTTGGCGCCTTGGGGCGTGATTTCACCGCGCAGCGCGTGGCCGCCTTGGACTTCAAATGATGCCATTTGGTTCAGGAGTTGGGGTGATTTTTAGATAAACAGAACGTCATGCTGAGCTTGCCGAAGCATCTCTACCGCAGAAGCAAAATAATTACTTGCGCAGTAGAGATGCTTCGGCAAGCTCAGCATGACGTTCATTCATACAGGCTTTGGCCAAATCAGCTTTACTGCGGCGGTTGCTGGGGTTCCTGCCGCCCTTTTTTGCGGTTCTTCTTGTCGCGCTTGTTGCCGTTGCCGAACCCGTTGCCACCCTGGCCGGGGCCGCGGTTCTCGCGCCGCTCGCGCTGCTGGCCCGTGGGCTGCGGCACGATGAAGGCGGGGCGGCTGGTGCCGGTGGCCGGGCCCGTACCCGCGGGCATCTCAAACAGGTTGTCGCGGTCCACCACGGCCGGGTCGAGCCGCAGGCTGCCGCCCGATAGCTCGTTCAAATGCCGCAGAATGGTCACGTCCTTGGCGTTTTCTTTGTTGTGCTGGCGGTAGAGGAACTTCATCGTCCGGCCAATCTGCACGGTGGCCTGCTCGCGCTCGGTGGCATCTTCCAGGGTCAGGGCTTTGGCAATTAGGGCTTCGATGGCTGCCCCGTAAGCGCGCAGCTTGGGTGCTTGCCGCGGGTAGGGCACCCGGCCGGGCTTCTCGGTGCGCACCGTGAGGCTGCGCAGCGGCACGGGCGCTTCCAAGGCCACGTCTTCGCCGGCCAGGGCGTGCAGGTGGTTCCACAACCGGGTCTGGATTTCGGGCAGCTCGCGCAGCGCCGGCTGCAGGCGCAGCATCAGCTGCACAATCTGGGCGGCTCGCTTGGTACGTTCGGCCACGTCCTCAATGTCCTTAAGGCCCAGGATGAGCTGGTAGGTGCTGTGCCCGTATTCGCGCACCAGCAGCTGCAAGTGGAAGGGCAGTGAATTAATGTCGGTCATGTGTACCAGTGGAAAGGGGCGCTCGGGCTAGGGTCAAAGGTAAGGAGCGGTCGGGCGGATGCCGCCAGGGGTGTAGAGACGCATGTTTGCGTCTCGTTGTTGAACGACCCGCGCCTATGTCGTTCAATAGCGAGACGCAAACATGCGTCTCTACCTGCCTAGTGCACCCGCAGCTTGGCAAAGCTCAGCAGCAGCACTTTCTCGCCCACTTCTTCGAACTGAATCGTGGCCTTGGTGGTGCCCTGCTGGGTTTCGAGCAAGCGCACCACGCCGAAGCCAAACTTGGCGTGCTCCACGCGCTGCCCGGCCTGCAGCTGCGAGGTGTCGGAGGGCGCGAAGTCGGCCGGGGCCACGTAGTTGGTGGCGGCCACCTTGCGCGGCGCCACCGGAATCAGGTTCGAGCGCCGCTCAAATACGTGCTGAAACGGCGACTCGCCGGCTGGCGGCCCGGCGGCAAACTTGAAGTTGACGTACTGCGGGTCGATTTCGTCCAGAAAGCGGCTTTTCTCGCAGCTGCGCAGGTTGCCCCACTGGTAGCGCGAAGTGGCGTAGCTTAGGGTGAGCTTTTTTTCGGCCCGCGTGATGGCCACGTAAAACAGCCGCCGCTCCTCCTCCAGGTCGGCCCGCGAGGTTATCATCATCTGGCTCGGAAACAGATTTTCCTCCAGGCCCACGATGTACACGTTGCGGAACTCCAGGCCCTTGGCCGAGTGAATGGTCATCAGCGTCACCGCCTCGCCATCCTGCTGGGCATCCTTCACGTCCGAGTCCGTCACCAAAGCAATGTCCTGCAAAAAAGCGCCCAGGCTCTTGTCCTCACGCTCGGGGTCGTCCACGTACTCCTTTATGCCGTTGAGCAGTTCCTGCAGGTTCTCGTAGCGCGAGAGGCCTTCAATGCTTTTGTCGGAATATAATTCCTCCAGCATCCCGGAGTTCTTGGCGATGAACTTGGCCGCCTCAAAGGCGTCTTCCTGGCCCGCGACCACGATGTAACTCTTGATTTTTTCAGCGAATCCCACCACCGGGTTGCTCACCCGCGCCGGCATAAACTGGTCGGCGTGGGCCACCACTTCCCACAGCGTGTGGTTGGCTTCGTCGGCCGTCGTAATTAGTTTGCTGATGGTGGTGTCGCCGATGCCGCGCTTCGGATAATTAATTACCCGGCGCAAGGCCTGCTCGTCGTTCTGGTTAACCGTCAGGCGCAGATAGGCCACCAAATCCTTGATTTCCTTGCGCTGATAAAACGACAGGCCGCCAACGATTTTATATTTAATATTTAATTTCCGCAGCGATTCTTCCATCGCGCGGCTCTGCGCGTTGGTGCGGTAGAGGATGGCGAAGTTGTCGTAGGAAAGGTGGCCGTTCATCTTATCCTCGAAGATGGATTGGGCCACTAATTTGCCCTCCTCATTGTCGGAAGCCGCTTTTAGTACCTCAATCAGCGCCCCCTCCTCGTTCTCCGAAAATACGTCCTTGCGCAGTTGCGCCTGGTTATTTTTAATTACCGAATTAGCGGCCCACACGATATTTTTCGTGGAGCGATAATTCTGCTCCAATTTAAATACTTGCAACTCCGGGTAGTCTTTCTCGAAATTAAGAATGTTGGTAATGTCGGCGCCGCGGAAGGCGTAGATGCTCTGCGCATCGTCGCCCACCACGCAGATGTTGCGCTCCTTGGCCGCCAGCTTGCGGGTAATCAAATACTGCGAATAGTTGGTGTCCTGGTATTCGTCCACCATCACGAACCGGAACATGTTCTGGTACTTATTCAGCACGTCGGTGTGCTCCTTGAACAGCACGTTGGTGTTGAACAGCAGGTCGTCGAAATCCATGGCGCCGGCCTTGAAGCAACGCTGCTGGTACTGCTGATACAGCACGCCGATTTTGGGCCGCAGCGCCGCTTCGTCGTCGGCCTTGATGGCCGAGTCGTTGAGGTATTGATTAACCGAAATCAGCTTGTTTTTGGCGGCCGAGATGCGGCCCAGCACTAGGCCCGGCTTGTAGAGCTTGTCGTCCAGCTCCAGTTCCTTCACAATCTGTCCCATCAGGGTTTTGGTGTCCTGGGTGTCGTAGATGGTGAAGCTGCGCGGGTAGCCAATCTTATCGGCTTCGGAACGCAGGATTTTGGCGAATACGGAGTGAAAGGTGCCCATCCACAGGTTGCGGGCGTTGGGGCCCACCACCTTCTCCACCCGCGCGCGCATTTCCTTGGCCGCCTTGTTGGTGAAGGTGAGGGCCAGGATGTTGAACGGGCTCACGCCCTGCTCCAGCAGGTGGGCGATGCGGTAGGTGAGCACCCGTGTTTTGCCCGAGCCGGCGCCCGCGATAATCATGCACGGGCCGTCGGTTTGCATCACCGCGCCGGCCTGCGAGGGGTTGAGCAGGGAGAAATAATCTAATGCCATCGGTCGAATAAGCCGCCTTTTTGGTGGTTCTGCAAAGATACGGCCCGCCGGGCGGGGGGCGCAACCAATTCGAGCCTCTGCTGCCCGGCGTACCTTTGCCCCATGATTATCATCCAGGAAACGGTCATCTCCGACGACATTGCCGACCACTTCTTCGTGTGCAACCTCGAAGCCTGCAAAGGCGCCTGCTGCGTCGAAGGCGACCTCGGTGCCCCGCTCGAAGCCGCCGAGCTGCGGATTCTGGAGCAGGAGTACGCCCGCATCAAGCCCTTCCTCACCGACGCTGGCCGCGCCGCCATCGAGGCCCAAGGCCT
>Ga0123336_10005149_pt1 | contig 10469 bp, 8 predicted proteins | sample SSSSmetaG_FD_96466 | JGI IMG/M metagenome (GOLD analysis project Ga0123336, IMG submission 96466) | Glacier valley bacterial and archeal communities from Borup Fiord, Nunavut, Canada, to study Microbial Dark Matter (Phase II) - ​SSSS metaG | ecosystem: Environmental > Aquatic > Freshwater > Ice... | reverse complement strand
TCCCGCCGTATGCCGCAGCAAATCCACCACCTGCATCGGCCGCGCCAACGGCCTGGTCAAAAACGGATCCACGCCGCTGCAGAACACCCCCAGCCCCGCCCATTCCGGAATATGCGTGACCACCGCATCATCCAACGCAATCCGTCCCTCCTCCACCAGCATCATCAACGCCACGCACGTCACCGGCTTCGTCATGGAATAGATCCGATAGACGGTATCCTCCGCCACCCTCACCCCACGCCCCACATCCTGGTGCCCCAGCAAAACCCGATGCACCACCCGCCCCCCCTGCGTCAGCACAAAATCCGCACACGGAATCCCCCCCGCCTCCACATATCTCTCGCGCAGAAACGAATCGATCCGCCGCAACCGCCCTGCACAGAATCCCATCGAACAGCCTCCTGGAAGCAAGCAGTCCTTTTTTTCAAAAAAGGGCTGCTTGCCTTACCTATCCCCCATGCCCCCCCAATCCCAAATCCTCTGCGAACCCTATGCCGGCTTGCAAGCCCAAGCCCTGGGCCTCGCCGAAGCCGCCGGCCTCGTCCCCACCATCATCCCGCTGCACCCCATCCGCCCATGGTCCTGGCTCCCCGCCGCCGCCTGGCCACGTCCGCTGGCCGCCGTGGGCCTGCAAACCCCGCCCCCCGGCCTGCTGTTCACCGCCGGCGGAACAGCCGGCGCGGTCGGCGCCGCCTGCCACAGGCGCGGCTCAGTCGTGGTGCAGGTGCAGAACCCCCGCCTCCCCCTCCGCCACTTCAACCTGGTCGTCGCCAACACCCATGACGACCTGTCCGGCCCCAACGTCATCACCGTGCGTACCGCCCTGCATTGTGCCACCCCGGCCCGCCTGGCTGCCGCCAGCGACGAATGGTCGCAGCACTTCGCCCACCTGCCCCGCCCGCTGGTGGCCGTGCTCGTGGGCGGCAGCAATGGCCGCTTCCGCCTCGGCGCCGCCGAAGGCGCGCAGCTCGCCGCCCAGCTCGCCGGCATGATGCAGGCGGACCGTGTCGGCCTGGCGCTAACCCCCTCCCGCCGCACCGCGCCGGAGGTGCGCGCGCACCTCGCCCAAACCCTCACCCCGCTCGGCGCCTTTGTCTGGGATCTCACCGGCGAGAACCCCTATTTCGGCCTTCTCGCCTGCGCGGACGCCATCATCGTCACCACCGACAGCATCTCCATGGTCTCCGAGGCAGCCGCCACAAGCGCCCCCGTGCTCCTCGCCGACCTGCCCGGCCGCTCCGCCCGCATTGGCCGGTTCCGCCAATCCCTGATCCAGGCCGGCCGCGTCCGCCCCTTCGCCGGCCGCCTGCAGACTTGGTCCGCATCCCCCATGGACGACACGCAAGCCGCCGGCGACGAGGTTCGACGCCGCCTCGATCTCGGCTAGAAGCCACCCATGCTCGATATCCAGACCTTCGACGCCCGAAGCGGCGGCAACGTCCTCTACAAGGCCTTCACTCACCCCCTCGCCGCCGAAGCCATCGCAGGCCTGGCCCAGACACTCCGCGCCGCCGGCTCGCTCGCCATCTTCGACCCCGACCGCACCGCCAGCGCGCTCTACGCCCTGCACCCCGACATGCCGCCCCCCACTGAATACTACGTGCAGGACGTGGCCACCCTCGGCACCACCCTTGCCGGCATCCCCGCCCGCCCCATCGTCGACCTGCCCCGATCCACCGCCGCCACCCTGCTGATCGCCGCCTTCGACACCGTCCGCATCGAACCCCGCATCCGCGCCCTGTCGCCCCCCACCCTCCGCATCGCCTCGCTGGACACCACCCGCCTCCCCGCCCCGATGCTCACTGCCCGCGCCTATCTCGACCGGCTGAACTTCGCCACCAACCACGCCTTCTTCCGGGACCAGAACGGCCTCTCCACCCGCCTGGTCAGTGCCAACTACTGGGCTGGCTATGGTGCGGCCGCCGTGCGCCTCTGGCTGCGCCTGTTCGATGCCGCCGGGCACATCCTGGCCACCTGGGAACAGAGCCTGCCCAGCACCGCCGCAGGCTTCTGCATCGACAGCGCCGACGTGCGCGCCCGCTTCGCACTGCCCGAATTCACCGGCCAGCTCTTCATCCACGCCATCGGCGTCGCCGGGCACGACGTGGTCAAATACGCGCTCGACACCTATCGCGGCGCCGCCGGCGAGGCCGCCGACACCGGCCTGTCCGTCACCCACGACGCCAATGCCTGGCCATCCGACCGCTACGCCGGCCTGCCGGCGCCAAACGCGGACGAACGCGTGATGCTCTGGGTCCAGAACAGCCACGCGGCGGCCATCCCGGCCGGCGCCATCACCTTGAACCGCATGGGCAGCGACCAGCTGACGCCGCTGGCCGCCGAAGTGCCCCCCTTCGCCAGCCTGGCCATCGACGTGGCCGCCCTGCTCCCGGGCGTCAGCTGGCCCGCCCAGCTCGAACTCCGCACCGGCCGCCACGTGGTCCGTCCGCGTTACGAGATCCATCGCGGCGCGCACACGCGCATCGCCCACGTCAACGTGGAACGCGCCGATCTGCGCCCCGACCCCGGCATCGCCAAGCTGCACAACCTGCTCGGCCGCGGTTACATCCTCCCCTTTCCCATCCTGCCGGCCGCCGACTTCCGCACCATCGTGCAGCCAAACCCGATGGCCGAATGGCAGGACAGCCTGCCTCTCCGCCTCGATGTGTTCACCCCCGACGGCCGGATGGCCGCGCAACGTTTCCTCGGCAACCTTCCACGCGGCCACGATCTCGCTTTGGATCTGGCCGACCTAGGTGCTGCATCCGGTCATGCCGAGCTGGTCTACGACTTCCGCGACGGCGGCCAGGCGGATGGCTGGTTGCACGGCCTGTTCCGCTACGAGCATCGCCGAAGCGGCCACGCCGCCGACACCAGCTTCGGCGCCCACATCTTCAACACCGCCATGACCTATCGCGATGAACCACAATCCTATTCGGGCCCGCCGCCAGGCCTGACCACGCGCCTGTTCCTCAAGCTCGGCATCGGCATGCGCCGCGGTTTCGCCGTGCTCATATATCCCGCAAGTGCCGACTGGCATCCGCTCTCGACGACGGAACTGCAATTGATCGGGCCTGACGGTTGCCCAGTTGCCACCTCTGCCTTACAAATCCCGTGTTGCGGTTCCGCGCTGATTCGGCCGCATGAGATATTTTCTCGGGCGGCACTCGAAGACGCGGGAGAGAATGGTTACGTTCTGGTGCGCGATGTGACGTGCCGGCTGTTTGGGTATCATGGGTTGGATGATGGGCGGGGTGGATTTTCTCTGGATCATATGTTCGGGTTTTGAAGGAAGGCCTTCTTTTTTGAAAAAAAGAAGCAAAAAACTTTTGTCCGGGCTTCGCCGCTAAACTGACTCAAAAAGGACTGCTTCTTTGCCTTCGTAAACCCCGAGATACCCCTCCACCATCTCATCCCGAGACGGCGGCAAAGGCACCTCTGCCGCCAACCGATCCCAAAGCCCAACCTCAGTGCAGGCCCGCCGCATCGTCTCCGCCAAAGCGCGATGATCGCCCATCGCGAAATGCAACGCGAACACCTCGTGCCTGTTACGCTCGGCCATACCGCCCACGTCGCTACAGATCACCGGCCGGCCGAACATCCACGCCTCCGAAATCACCAGGCCGAAGCTTTCCCACCAGATGCTCGGCACGATGCACCAGTCCACCCGCGCCATCCGGCTGTGCAACTGCGTCACTTCATAGGATCCGCGATCGGTGACGATACGCTCTTCCACCGGCCGTGCGTTCTCGGCCGCCAGGAAAGTCTCGAACTCCTCGCGCACCGGCGCACTGGCATAGCGGATATTGTCGCCATTCAGATCCACGCTGAAATCGGTAAAACCTTCCCCGCGCAGCAAGGCCACCGCACGCAGGATCACCTGCACGCCCTTCACATCCACATATTGACCGAAGAACCCAAAACGATTGCGCCGCGCGCTCGCCGCCGGCAGTCGGCCGGCGGTGGCGTAATTACGCTGTCCATTGGTGACATGGCTGATTTTTTCAGCCGGAATCCCCCACCGCACATAGGCGTCCACCATGAACTTGCCCGGGCAGGTGAAGGCATCCACCTGGTCGAAATGCCGCTGGAACCACATGCGCCGCAGCATGAACTGCTCAGGCCCGCGTTCGGGAAAACATTGATGGCAGCGCACCTGGCTGGCATGCGTGCACAAAGAACGGTCCGTGCGCCGAACCATATGGCCGTCGGCCGCGCAGATGCCCAGGAATTCGTGGAACGTGAACACCAGCCGGCACGCCGGCAGCACACGCCGGATCAGCGACAGCACATCGATGCCCAAGGTCATGAAATGATGCACATGCACCACGTCGGGTGCGATCTGCAGCAGAAATTCCTCCAGCGCCGCCATGTTCAGCGGTTGATTGCTCTTTTGCCAAGTATGATCGAAATCGCGCGACAGGAACACGTATTCGTTCGGGCGGCCGTCGAAACCGGTGATCCTGGCGCCGGCTTTGTAGAGGGCGGGGTATTTGTTGTCGATCGAGGCCAGGAACACGCAGTCGAACGCGTCGCGTTCGCGCAAGCCTTCGAACAATTCATAGGCGATCTGCTGGGCGCCCCCACGGATCAGCTCCGGATGGAACAGGCTGATCAGCAATATCTTGCGTCGCGCGCTCATCGTGCCAGCCGCGCCGGCGTGGGGCCGCCGAAATCGCCCTGCACATCGGCCAGCCAGGTCCGCGTGAAATGCCAGCGGTTGATCAGCGACCCGCCCTCATGCGTGGCGCGCCGCGTGCTGCCTTTGCCTTCCAGATGCCAGAACGGCAGGTTGTGCAGCCACACCGCACCACCTTCGCGCCAGCTCTTCAGGCACAGATCGGCATCCTCGTAATGCCCGAAAACATATTCTTCGGAAAAACCGCCAAGCTTCTCGAACCAGGCACGGTCGGTCGACATGAAGGCGCCGGTCACCGCCGGCACCGCGCGCGAGCGGCGATATGCCATCGTATCGGGCGGCGCGCCCTTACCGTAATGCTCCACACGCAGCATCGTCTGCTCTCGTATCCCGTCCGGCTTCACCGACAGCCCCACATCCTGCTCGAAAAACATCCCGCCATGCATCAGCGATCCGTCATCGTAGAACAGCGGCGCGCCGAACAGTCGCGTCTGCTCCGCCGGCAACGCGTCGACCAATTCAGCATGCTGCACGGCCCAATCCGCGCGGCGAGGGAACACGTCCGGATTGACGATCATGATGCGATCGCTCTGCGCAAACCCCACCGCCACATTGTTCGCGGCACCAAACCCGGCGTTTCCAGGCAGGAAAACCAATGTAATGGACAAACCATAGACGCGCGCCGCGATGCGCGCCTCGCGTTGCAGCACCTCTGTCAGCTCAGGACTGTTGCTGACATAGACAAACTCGTACTCCGCCGCCCGCGCAGCCGTGGAGAACAAGGCGGCCTGCAGGAACAGGTATTCCGGTTTGCCATACAGGCACACGACGATGGAGGCAATGAAGGCGCGGTCCTGCGGGCCGAACCGCTCCACATGCGCAAGCCGCGTGATGCCGGCGGACATCGTACGGTTCATGGCAAGCAAAGGTTCGCCGATACCGGCATCCATCTGCAGGAAGCCTTCGACGATCGGACTGCCGAAATACGTCGCCGCCGCAATATATTCGAAGATGGTGTCGCGCAAAGCCTCGGCGCGCATCACCTTTGGAGTGGCCTGGTAAGTCGCGAGATCTGTGCTGTTCTGCAACACCACGCTGGTCCCCGGACCCGGGGGCGCCATCTGCCCGGAATTCAGCAAAGCGTAAAATCCCAGCAGATGTCCTGGGGGGCAGCCGATGGCTGTTTCCGCGTCCGCCCGGCGGCAGCGCGCAATGGCCGTGGTGACAACCACCTGATCCTCGGGTAGCGCCAGCGAGACGCTCTGCAGCGGCGCGCCGCGATCCTCCGCCCAGCCGATCAACAGGCAAGTTCCTCCCTCGCAGACCAGAAGCGCATCCAGGCCGCTAGCCACCTGTCCCGGTCGCAGCGGCTGCTTCTGGCCGCCACGTGTTTCCGACAGACGCCTCAGCAACCCCTGTTCGTTCAATGCCTTGAGATAGCGCGGTTCGCTCAGCCGGCCTTCGGCAGCACCTTGCCTGGCGAAGTGGTCGTGCCCGGATTTCAGCTGGCCTGCACGCACTTTTTCCGCAATCTTCGGAAACGCCACCAGATAGGCAGCCTCATCGAATTCGGCCGCTTCCTCGTCGCCGGCCATGGCACTGTCGCTCATCCCTCAGTGCTCCTCGTACGGTCGTCAGACTTGGACACGGTAGCTCTCATCCTCGCTGTAGCCGTAAGACTTCATCTCGCTGTCGCAGATCCGATGAAAGATGGCGCGCTGCTCATCGGTCCAACCCATCCGGTCAAGACACAGCACCCGATCGGCACTTCCCGGCTCCGTCTGCTGCGGCCGTTCATGCGTGAAAACCCCAGCCAGCCTGCTTACGTCATCCTCGTCCATATGCAGGAAATGCCCGATATCGGCTGCAACGCCACCAGGCCCGGCGCTGATATCGTGCTGGTCCACCTCGATGCAGGGCAGATCGGGAACGCGCCCGCGCAATTCGCGCCAAGCGGCCATGTTGCGCGTCCAATCCGCGCAATGATACTCGAAACTGTAATTCGGGAATTTCCGAAGCCGGGACGTGATGTTCTCCAAAGCGCGCCGTCGCGCCAGGATGAAGCGGCTGTTCGGCCAGACGCGCCGCAGCACAGGAATGATCTCGATCATTTCCGGATTGCCCGTCTTGTCCAGCCACGGCGTACGCATCTGCAGATGCCCCGCCATGCTCGCCACCACGTTCTCCAGCCGAATCTTCAGCGCGGCCCTATCCACCCGCCCGGCCAGCACCTTGTCGGACGCGCCGAAGGTGTCGAGATGCCGGTCGACCAGCCGCTGCAGATCGCGGATCAGCGAGAGAAAATTGCCTTCGGGGTAGGCGAAGTAGCCGCCCTTGATCATCGCGCGCACCAGGATGGACGTGCCCGATCTTGGCGAGCCTACGACGAAGACGGGGAAGAGGCTCATGCTGGGTCCGGGGAAAGGGAAGGAAGAACTTCTTTTTTGGAAAAAAGAAGCAAAAAACTTTTGGCCGGGCTTGGCCGCATGTGCGTCATCAGAAATAGGCGCCGAAGGCTTCGCGCACCATGTCGGGGGGAATATCGACGTGGCGCAAATAGTCTTCCGCTTCTACGGGGCGGATGAAGTTTTCCAGACGGCACTGGTCGGCAAAGAAGGGATTGTCGTATCGGCGTCCTGTCACGCCGAACATCAGCTGCAACACGCCGCCCACATACACCGCCTTCTTTCCCATGGTCTGTGCGATATGCTCACCCAGCGGCATGGCGTAGCTGCCGCAGGCCAGAAGTGCCACGTCGAAATCCTGCTTTGATACCTCGGCTCGCAGCGCATCCGCCGTCTCGAACCAGTTCTCGTGCGGGTAGAAGGCACGTGGCAATCCCTGATAGGTGATCGGCGTATTCAACGTCAGCAGCTCGAAATCCGGATAATCGAAATTCTTGAAGAACTCCCGCCGCCGGTGGAAATTCTGCCGAATGCTCCGCTCGAACGGTGATATCACCAGCACGCGCGTGCCGGGCAGAACCTCTGCCAGCACCCGCAGCAGCGAGTGCTGGCCCAAGGTCAGCCGTTCGACGAAAGGATAAGGATAGCAGCGCAGCTCGCGTCCTGCGGGGCGCGTCATCAGCATGTCGAAGCCGTCCTTGGCCTCCACGCGTTCCTTGAGAAAAGTCGGGTTGATCGTCGTCGGCATATACAAGGTCAGCATCTTGCTGCCGACGATGAAGGCATGGGTCATGCGCTCGTAGATGCCCAGAAGATCATTCACATAGCGCCAAAAGATGTCGCCATTCGCCGTCACGTCATAGAAACCGTTGAATTTTTCGGCAGTATTCCGGTGGCGCCAAATGGATAGCCACAATTTCTCGACCTTGTCGTGCTTGCCTTGCAGCAGTGCGGCCACGGCATCCGTATCGCTGCCGCCGACGCGCGCCAGGAACACGGGTGCCGCGCCCGACAGCAACGTGGTGATCTCAGCAGTGCATTGCCGGTCGTCCGTCACGTAGACCGGGTTTTGCGTGGCCGGCTTCAATGCCGAGGGGGCCGGCTGGGTCTCGTTCGTCACTTCCTCCGCTCCAAGCCGCATCGCCTCCCGTCCTGCCGCGTCCGCGCGCAACCGCGCGTCCAGTCGCCGGATCACCGGTATCACATCGGCCAAGGCGTCGGGCGAGACAAGGAAAACCCCCACACGCTCGGCTTCCTGGCGAACCTCGTCCAGCACCCGTTCGCGCGTCAGGATGCCGATCGCATGCGTGTCGTGCAGTGTCCATTCCGAAGCCGCCTTGATCAGCGCCGGTATGCCCAGCGTATCGCGCCCATGCACGATCAGGTCGAGATAGGTGCCGTCCTTCTCTGCGCGCACGAAGCACAGCGACCAGGATTTCGGGTCCAGCACCGCCCATCCCTGCGACGCCAGATAGCGGCGCACCAGCTTCACCTGCGCCATGAACTCCATATCCGCGGGCCAAGTACCGGGATCACGCCCCCGCCAAAACAGGAGCCTCATGAGTGCCGGGGGGTCTGGGGGGACAGGCACTGTCCCCCCAGCCTTCCTTTCATTGCGCCCCCAACCAGATCAAGCTGCGCCGCATCTCCACGCCCGCCCGGTCCAGGAAGATCAGTGCCAAAAAACCGCTCCGCTCTGCCGTCGCATTCACCTGCAGGCGGTATGTCAAGGCGAATGGCTGATCTTCGGCCACCGGCACCGGTGCGGTATTCAGCAGCCGCGTCTCGCCGGTGGCGGCATTCAGCCGGATCGTGCCGCCACCGGCCTGGTCCAGGGCGTGGGTGCCATCCGGTTGCGCAAACTCCAATCCCGAGAGGGTGACGGCAATCGGGTCCGCGGCGCACACGCACTCCCGATGCAGCCGCACGCCGGCCAGAACCTGGCGCGCCCCGTGCGGCACCGTGCCGGCAAGCCGGCCCGCAACGGCCGATATCTCCGGCTGCCCGAGCTGCGTTGGCGCGCCGCTCCGGACAGGGCGCGCGGCCGGCACCAGCGCGGCAGAGGCCGCCCCCAGCATGCTGTCCGGCGCGGCAGCAGGCAGCACGTGGCGCGGGTAATCCTCCCAGGACTGGAAAACGATGTCCTGCGGCGGACCGCCCAGCACCTGCTCCGCCGCGCGCAGATTCGCGCGCATCTCGGACGAGGCAGTTGCGTCGGATAGCGCCTGTCGGCTGGAATTGGCGATCACGCCGAAGGGGATGCCAGCCTGCGCCGCCGCCGCCGCCATGTCGCGCAACGGCACCTGCCAGGCAGACTCCCACGACACATCCTGATGCAGGAATGCCAGCCGCACGCCGGCGGCCGAGAGCGACGCAACCCAGCCCGGAAATTGCGCTGCTTCGGGAAAACGGTTGCCCGCCCCCGCCGGCTCGATCTCGCCCACCTCGATCGCGGGGAAGCTGCGGCGTATGGCGTCCACGCTTGCCGCCGCATCCCGCGCCACATCCTGCGGCGAACGGCAGGCGCCATCGCGATGGTTCACCACGCCGTCCACCAGCGGGCCGACCATCGCGAGCAGATCCAGGCGCACATGCAGCCGCGCCAGGCGATCGGCCAGCCGTGCCGGCTGCGGCTGCCGGGCGGAAGACCCATCACAGGCCCCGGTCAGAACAGGAAGTTCCAAGGCCAGCCGAACGCCGCGGCGACGCAAGGCCGAGGCCATGTCGGCAATCTGTGCGTCGGACGCACGGCGCAGCGTCTCCCCATAGATCTTGAACACGCCGATGCGCTGCCCGGCCGCGCCCCAATCCGCATCGGGGCGGAACAGGTCGTTGAAATCCACAGCGCCTGCTTCCTGGCCGTTTAGGCGCTGCAGGGCGGGTAAAGGCGCAAACCACACCCGGCTTTCCGTGGCGCACGCTGCCTGCGGCGCCAAATGCAAAAGCCAGGCTACCGCACAAAGCCCCGACGCCAGCGTGCTCCGCTCAGGCATGCTCCCGGATGCGCGCGCCCGCCGGCATCGGCCGCCCCTTCGCGGCTTCTATCAGGCAGGCGGGCAAAGCCGGGCGCGCCGGGTCGCCGCCATCATAAGGCTTTGGCGTTTCCGGCGCCGGCGGCTCCGGCCGCCAGCCACCCCCACCGCCGGACCGCCGCAGCACCCACAAATCGCGGACCGCCAGCGCCAAGGGCACGCCGAAGGTCAGTGAGCCGCTGAGGATAATCTGAACGCCAGGCGACATGCGGTCCATTCCCATCGCGATGGAACAGAGAGACCGAACCATGCCACCGCCGCCACCCGTGCGCCAGCGCAAATTATGGCAACCCCACGCGCGACGAAAACGTTTCTGGACTGAGTTCCCTATAGGAGAGACCGACCATGATCCGTGCCATTGCCACACTGCTTCTGCTCAGCCTTGCCGTCCCG
>Ga0123336_10005147_pt1 | contig 10471 bp, 10 predicted proteins | sample SSSSmetaG_FD_96466 | JGI IMG/M metagenome (GOLD analysis project Ga0123336, IMG submission 96466) | Glacier valley bacterial and archeal communities from Borup Fiord, Nunavut, Canada, to study Microbial Dark Matter (Phase II) - ​SSSS metaG | ecosystem: Environmental > Aquatic > Freshwater > Ice... | reverse complement strand
GACGGTGCCGTCCGCATTCTCGACGAGGGCAACAGTGTCGACCTCGACAAGCGCACCGCCGACTGGCGCGGCAGCGGCTGGACAGGCGAGTTCGCGGACAAGGGCGCGAACACCGCCCGCACCGGCGGCGAGGAAGTCATTCCCGTCGTCGAGGAAAAGCTGCACGTCGGGAAGCGCGAGGTGTCGCGCGGCGGTGCCCGTGTCCGCTCGTACGTCCGCGAGACTCCGGTCGAGGAGCAGGTCAGCCTGCGCGAGGAGCATGTCAACGTCGAGCGCCGTCCGGTTGATCGCGCGCTCGGTGCCGGCGAGTTGACGGGTGACGCGTTCCGCGAGCGCTCGATCGAGATGACCGCGACCGCTGAGGAAGCTGTCGTTGGCAAGGAAGCGCGGGTCGTCGAGGAGGTGGTCGTGTCGAAGACCGCCGACACCCGCACCGAAACCGTCCGCGACACTGTCCGCCGTACCGAGGTCGAGGTCGACAACGATCCCGTCCAGAAGTTCGCCGGCGTCAGCGGCAGCGGCACGACGGGCGTCAGTGGCTCGGCCGGCACGACCGGCATAGGTTCACCGGACACGACCACGGGCGCGTTCGGCCGGGAGGCGAAGGTCGTCGGCAAGACCGACCTGCCGGGCACGTCGACGATGGATGACGACCGTGTCGCGACCGGCATCGGCGGTGCGGCTCCGCTCGATGGCACCCGCCGCTAAGCCTTCCCGTCGCGTCTTGAGTTGACTATGGACCCCCGGCGGCAACGCCGGGGGTTTCGCATGTTCGTCTACAAGCTTCTGCGCGCCGCCGAATGGGTCGCGTTCGACGCCGCCGGCGTGTTCGCGGGGTCGGCCGACGATGTTCGCGACGGCTACATCCACCTGTCGACCGCCGCGCAGGTCGACGGGACACGCGACAGGTATTTCGCACGGGAGCCGGGCGTCATGATGGTCACGCTCGATGGGGACGCGCTCGGCGATGCGCTGCGCTGGGAGCCCTCGCGCGGCGGCGCGCTGTTTCCGCATCTGTACCGGGCGATCGTGCGCGAAGACATCATGGCCGTCGAAGCGATGCTGCAGCTGTAAGTCAGGCGAACAGTCGCCGGCCTTCAGCCGCCTGCCACGCGAGGAGAGCGGGAAGACCGATCGTGATGTCGCGCGCGCGCTTGAGCAGCGACAGGGCGACCGCGATCCCGGGATCGATGCCGAACAGGGGCGCGAGCAGGACATACGCGCCCTCCTGCACCCCGAGCGCGCCCGGAACCGCGAAGGCGACCGAGCGGACGGCGAACACAAGGGCCTCGATCGCAACGACGGCACCGGCAGGAACGTCGACGCCGGACAGCCGCAGCGCGAGCCATGCCCCGAGGCCGCTTGCGATCCACGCCGCGAGGTTCGCCGCGAACGACCCCGCCAGCGCCGCCGGCCGCCGGTAGATCGTCGCGAGCCGTGACGCCACGGCGTCAACCGACGCAACCGATGCCGGCAGCAGGCGCGCGGCGAGGCGGGCCGCGAGCCGGAGCAGGGGCCGCTGTCCGGCGATGACGGCAACGAGCAGCACGAGCGCGACGCCCGTGCCGCCGAGCACCAGCGCGAGCACCCCGCCGGCATCGAACGCGCCGCCGAGCGCGAGCGCGAGCGCGCCGACACCGAACAGCGTGAACACCGCCTGGCTCGCCATCTCGGTCGTCTGATCGGCGATCATCGATGCGTAAACGAGGTCCGGCGCGATCCCCCGAGCGGTCAGCACCCGGCCGCCGACGACGAGGCCGCCGATCTGTGCGAAGGGGAGGACGTCGGTCGCGCCCTCGCGCACCGTCCGGGCCCAGGCGAACGCCGCAATACTGCCGCCCCCGGGAGCGACCGCGCGCCACGCGACACCGAGCAGCGCAAGCACCACAAGCGAATAGGCGCAGTACAGCGCGTAGCCGCCCCACCCGATCCGAACGATCGCCGCAAGCACGGGCGCAAGGCCAACGCCGCGAACGACCCACGCAGCGGCGGCAAGGCCGAGAACGGTCAGCAGCAGAATGACGACGCGGGTCACGCCCCCCCGCCGGTTATGCCGCGAGCAGCTTGCCCTTGCCCATCGCCCGCAGCGCCAGCCGCATGCATGCCGGCACGAAGCGCGGCCGGACAAGGCGCGCATCGTACACGCCGAGCCGCCGGTCGTTCTCGGCGAGACAGATCGCCGCCAGCTCGGGGAACTCGATCTCCACGCCGAGCTCCTTGGAGCCGTTCAGCGTAAAATTGTTCTCCTGCGCCTTGGTGTTGTCCTCGCCCAGCCCCTTCGCCATGTCGATCCGCTCGTAGATCAGGAACGCCCACACCGCCGCGACCTTCAGCGCGAAGGCGGGCTTGCGCCACCACGGCAGGTTGGCGCGATGCCACGCGACCCAGTTGACGAAGAACAGGATGTGCCGCCCCTCCTCGCGCATCACCGGCTCGAATGTCTCGACCAGTTCGGCCGGGAAGAAGCCCGAGTCCCTCGCGATCCTGAACAGGCCGAAGCCGAAGAAGCTGTCGATGCACTCGGAGAAGCCCGTCACCATGAACGCCCATTCGGGGTCGCGCGGCACGACGTACGCCGGCTCGGGGACGAGGTCGATACCGTACGCTTGCACCATGTCGCCGAGCACGAGCTTGTGGCGCGCCTCCTCGAACGCGTTCATCGCGATGGCACTGCGCATCAGCGGGTCGGCGACAGTGGCGGCATAGGTGCCGACGTTCATGCTCGCGCGGCCCTCGGTCGCCACCGCGATGTCCCAGATCGGCAGCGAGGTGATGCGATTCTGTGTCGCCGCGTCGAGCGTCGGCCATTCGATGAGCGCCGGCTTGTACGGGTCGTGCGTCGTCAGCATCGTCCGGCACATGAGCGTCCTGTGCGCGTCGCTGCCCGGGCGAACGGCACCGGCGGGTTCGGCGGGCATGTCGCGGGGGAAGGCGGTGAAGGCGGCCTTGGCAATCGGTGCATTCATCGGTTCGCCTCCGTCAGTCCTTCGCCAGTGCCGCAAAACTCCCCAGCCGGACACCCGCTGCGTCGATTTGCTGCCGTATAGCTGGGTCGAGCAGTGCCGCAAGTTCGGACGTGTGCCGGTACGCCGGCCCGTGGCCCGGGTAGTCGTCGCGGGTCGCGGGGTGAAGGTAGATTTCGCTCAGGCCGTCGGGGAGCGCGCCGATCGAGTCGCTCAGGCGCCCGGAGGTCATCGCGCCCGAGTGGCGGAGGCCGAATACCGCGCACGGCACTGCAATCCCGCCGCGGCGGAACCGCGCCGCGACGCGCCGAGCCCAGGGATCGGTCAGCGACGGCGCGCCGGGTTCGAGCGGTGCGCGGACGGCCTTCAGGTTGAACCGCGCACCAATGGTGGCGATCAGCCCGGCAATCGTTGGGTGGAGGTGGAAGTGCTTGTGCGCGTTGACATGGTCGATGCTCAGGCCGGTGGCGGCGAAGGCAGCAAACTGCGCGGCGATTTCGGCGGCAAGCTGGCGGCGCGTCGCGGGCAGGAAGAACATCGCTGCGCCGGCGAGCGCCATGTTGTCGCGAAAGCGGCCGCGCGCGTCGACGAGGCCGGGCACCTGATCGGGCGGCAGCACCGGCGTTCCGTCGACCAGCACGAGGTGGAGCCCGACGCCGAGCAGCGGAAGCCGCTTGGCGCGGGCGACCGCATCGGCGGCGGCGGGCGCGCCGACCATCAGGCTCGCGGCAGTCAGTATGCCGTCACGGTGGGCGAGCTCGACCGCCTCATTGACCGCGACGTCGTTGCCGAAATCGTCGGCGGTGACGACGAGGCGCTTCAACAGGCTACGCCGCCTGCTTCCGCCGGCGAAGGAAGTCGAAGAATTCGACGCCTTCGCGCAGGCGGCGCTTCATCATGTCCCAGTCGCGCAGCATCTCCCACACGATCGAGCCGATCTTCGACGGGCGGAAGTAGAAGCGCTTGTAGAACTCCTCGACCTTGTCGAAAATGCGCTCCGACGACAGATGCGGGTAGCTGAGCTGCGCGATCTGATTGCCGCCGTCGGTCAGCAGTGCGTTGCTGTTGTCGAACCAGCCGTTCTCTGTCGCCTGCTTGTAGAGGAACGTGCCGGGGTAGGGTGCCGCCAGCGACACCTGGATCGTATGCGGGTCGATCTCCTTGGCGTAGCGGATCGTCTCCTCGATCGTCTCCTCGGTCTCGCCGGGGAGGCCGAGGATGAAGGTGCCGTGGATGACGATGCCGAGCTCGTGGCAGTCCTTGGTGAACTGCCGCGCGACATCGGTCCGCAGTCCTTTCTTGATGTTGATCAGGATCTGCTGGTTGCCGCTCTCGTAGCCGACCAGCAGCAGGCGCAGGCCGCCCGCCTTCATCACCTCGAGCGTCTTGCGCGGCACGTTGGCCTTGGCGTTGCAGCTCCACGTCACGCCGAGCTTGCCGAGCTCGCGCGCGAGCGCCTCGACCCGCGGGGCATTGTCGGTCAGCGTGTCGTCGTCGAAGAAGATTTCCTTGACGTCGGGCCATGTCGCCATGGAGTACTTCACCTCGTCGACGACGTTGGCGATCGAGCGGGTCCGGTAATTGTGTCCGCCGACCGTCTGCGGCCACAGGCAGAACGTGCACCGGCTCTTGCAGCCGCGTCCGGTGTAGAAGCTGATGTAGGGGTGGAGCAGGTAACCGCCGAAATACTTCCGATAGTCGAGGTCGCGCTTGTAGATCGGCGTTACCCACGGCAGCGTGTCCATGTCGGTGACAACGGTCCGGTCGGGATTGTGGACGATCTCGCCGGCGGCGTTCCGGAAGCTGATGCCGGCGACATCGGCGAGCGGCATGCCGTCGGCAATGTCCTTGATCGTAAAGTCGAACTCGTTCCGGCAGACGAAATCGACAGCAGCCGAGGCGGCGAGCGACTTCTCGCTTTCGACCGCGACCTTCGCACCGATCAGCCCGATCAGCGCCTTGGGGTTGCGCGCACGGATCAGCTCGGCGGTGCGGATGTCCTGCGCGAAGCTCGGCGTCGAGGTGTGGAGGACGATCAGCTCCTTGTCGTCGACCTCATGCGCGATGTCGTCCCAGCTCAGGTCGTGCGCCGGTGCGTCGATCAGGCGCGATCCCTCGACCAGCGCCGCGGGTTGCGCCAGCCACGTCGGGTACCAGAACGACTTGACCTCGCGCTTCATCTGATAGCGCGCGCCGGCACCGCCGTCGTATCCGTCGAACGACGGGCCTTGCAGGAATAAACTACGCATGAGCGTCCGCCTCAGTCGATGATGCTGCCGTCGCGGCCGACTCGGAGTCGGGCCCCACGCCAATCGACCGATTGCACCAAAAACCCGGCGATAAAAAGTCCGAACGTCAAGATGTCACGCGCAGGCAGCCACCGCCATGGCCCGGGCTGCGTCCGTGTCGCGCGGTCGACCGCGGCGGCGACGAGCATGCGCGCCCCCACGGCAGCGGCGATCAGCGGCCACGCGGCCACGTGCAGCGCGGTCGCCGCCAGCGCGAAGGGCAGCGGGTTGACCAGGCCATGTCCGAGATAGCCCCACGGGTCGAGTCGACGTATCGTGACGTTCCACCGCACCTCATGGCGGATCAGGTCGTTCAGGCTCGGCTCGACGCAGCCGTGCGCGACGGTGAAAGCGGGAACGACGACGTGCAGGCCCGGCACGCGCACCGCGACGCCGATCGCATGATCGTCGGCGAGAATGTCGGCGAACGCGGCGAACCCACCGATCCTGTCGAGGGTCGCGCGCGTCAGCGCGATCGTCGAGCCCATGCACGGCTCGGCGAGACCCAGTCGCAGCCCGACGACGACCGACGGCAGGAAACCGTAACTGATCCCCTGTGCCGCAAGCCGCGACCACCCGCCGGCGTCGCCGCGGCCGTGATACAGACACGTGACCGCCCCGACGCCGGGCAGCGCCAGCGCGGCGACGACGCGGCCGAGATAGTCCGGACCGACGGCAATGTCGGAATCGCTGACCACCAGCACGTCGTGCTTGGCTGCCGCCATCATGTTGACGAGGTTCGATACCTTGGCGTTGCTGCCGTGGCGCTCTCCGTCGACGACGACCGCGATGTCGGCATCCGGTGCCGTTGCGCGCAGGGTCGTCACGGTCGTCAGCGCCGCGTCGTCGGCGGCGCTGACGCCGAACACGATCTGCTGATCGCCGCTGTAGCCCTGCCGCGCAAAACCGGCGAGATTCGTCGCCAGCTCGGGCTCGACGCCGTGCAGCGGCTTCAGCAGCGTCACCGCCGGCGTCACCGGTGAAGACGGTGCCGCGACGGTGCCGAGCGTCCGCCACACCGCGACCGCCGAGGCGACCTGATATGCGATGCCGCCCACCGTAAAGGCGTCGAGCATCATTGCGACAACGGCTGCGACCGTCATGACTGAAGGGACCGGCGGGCCACAGCGCGCCTCATAGCGCGCGGCGGCGGCGCTGTCGCTAGCCGCGGGCACGGTTGCGGCCGACCCGACGGAGCGCCCTTTCCACGACGCCCGCTTCGCGGCTAGGAGCGTGGCAATGGCGCAGCGCAGGACGATTCTCGTGACCGGTGCTGCCGGGTTCGTCGGCTCCGCCGTCGCGCGCGCCGCCGTCGCCGACGGACACCGCGTCCGGGCGCTGGTCCGTGCGAGCAGTCCGCGCGACAACCTGCTCGGCCTCGATGCCGAGATCGTCGTCGCCGATCTGCTCGACGCGGGGGCGGTCGCCGCGGCGTGTGTCGGCGTCGATGCAGTCGTCCATGTCGCCGCCGACTATCGGTTGTGGGCGCGCGATCCGCACGAGATCGTCCGCAACAACGTCGCGCAGACGACGAACGTCATGCGCGGCGCGCTGGCGGCGGGCGTGGCGCGCGTCGTCTATACATCGTCGGTCGCGACGCTGGACCTCGACCGCGTTCCGGCCGACGAAACCGGCGCACTGACGCCCGAGCGGGCGATCGGGGCGTACAAGCGCAGCAAGGTCGTTGCCGAGCGGCTCGTCGAGGCGATGACTGCGGGCGAGGGGCTGCCAGCGGTGATCGTCAACCCATCGACGCCGATCGGTCCGCGCGACGTGCGCCCGACGCCGACCGGGCGGATCATCGTCGAGGCGGCGACGGGCCGCATGCCGGCGTTCGTCGACACCGGGCTCAACCTCGTGCACGTCGACGACGTCGCGCGCGGACATCTGCTCGCCCTCGAGCGCGGCGTGATCGGCGAGCGCTACATTCTCGGCGGGCAGGACGTGAGCCTGCGACGGATGCTTGCCGACATCGCGGCGCTGACCGGCCGCCGCGCGCCGACGCTGGCGCTGCCGCGGCGCGCGCTGTTCCCGCTGGCATGGGGGGCGGAGGCGGTGGCGCGGGTGACCGGACGCGAGCCGTTCGTCACCGCCGACGCGCTGCGCATGGCGGGGCACCATATGTACTTCACGAGCGCGAAGGCCGAACGCGACCTCGGCTATGCGGCGCGGCCGTATGGCAAGGCGCTCGCCGACGCGCTCGCGTGGTTCGGCGCAGCGGGCATGCTGTGAGCATCGTCGCCGCCCTGCTCGGCGCGCTGGTCGTGACGATCTGGCTGGTCCTGCTGTTCGGCCGCGCGCGCTGGTGGCGCGCGGCCGAACGCGACGAGGAGCGGCTGCCGGAGCCGCCGGCGTGGCCGGACGTCGTCGCCGTCGTCCCCGCGCGCGACGAAGCGGCGGTGGTCGGCCGCGCGGTCGCCAGCCTCGTCGCGCAGGACTATCCGGGGACGTTTCGCGTCATCGTCGTCGACGACGGCAGCGCCGACGCGACCGCGGCGATCGCCGCCGGCGCGGGAGCCACCGTGGTGCGCGCAGCACCCCTCGCCGACGGCTGGACGGGCAAGCTCGCCGCGGTCGCGCAAGGCATCGCCGCCGCCGGCGAACCGCATTTCGTGTGGCTGACCGACGCCGACATCGCCCACGCTCCCGACACGCTCCGCCGGCTCGTCGCACGGGCACTGGCGGAGGACCGCGTTCTCGTCTCGCACATGGCGCTGCTGCGCACCGACAGCGCTGCCGAGCGCGCGCTGGTTCCGGCGTTCGTCTGGTTCTTCATGCTGTTGTTCCCGTTCGCCCGCGTCGCCCGGCCGGGGCCGATCGCGGCGGCGGCGGGCGGGGTGATGCTCGTCGATCGTGCGGCCCTCGCCCGCGTGGGCGGGATCGCGGCGATCCGCGGCGCGCTGATCGACGATTGCGCGCTCGCCCGCTTGATGAAGACGCAGGGAGCCATTCGCCTGACGCTGACCCGGCGTTCGGTTTCGCTGCGGCCCTATCCACGTTTTGCCGACGTCGGTGCGATGATCGCGAGGTCGGCCTATGCTCAGCTCGGCTATTCGCCGCTGCTGCTCGCAGGAACGCTGGCAGGGCTTGCGGTGACATTCGTCGCACCGCCATTGCTCGCCGTCTTAGCCGGGGGAGCGCCCCGTTTCGCCGGAATTGCGGCGTGGGCAATGATGTCTGCGGCATTCCAGCCGATCCTGCGGTACTATCGCCGGTCGCCGGCGTGGGGTGCCGCGGTGCCGCTGATCGCGGTCTTCTACGGCTGGTATACGCTGGTCTCCGCCGTCCAGTTCGGACGCGGCCGCGGCGGGCAGTGGAAGGGGCGGAGCCAGGCGGCGCTGACATGACCGACGCGACACGCACGTCGACGAGCGAAAACTTCCCGGTCGCGTCGTGGCTGCTCCGGCCTGCCGCGCGCGCGCCGATCCTTGCCTTCTACCGGTTCGCCCGGACCGCCGACGACATCGCCGACGACGGGGACGGCGATTCCGTGCAGCGCCTCGCGCAGCTCGACGCAATGCGCGCGACGATCGCGGGCGAGGCAGAGGCGGAGCCGGCCGCGCTCGCCCTGCGCGAGGCGATGGCCGACCGGCGTCTTTCGCCGAGCCACGCGCTCGACCTGTTGCAAGCATTTGTCCGGGATGTGTCCACGCCGCGTACCGCGAGCTACGCCGCCCTGATCGACTACTGCCGTTCGTCGGCGATGCCGGTGGGCCGCTTCGTCCTGGACGTGCACGGCGAGGATCGCGCAACGTGGCCGGCGTCGGACGCCTTGTGCGCCGCGCTGCAGATCATCAATCACCTCCAGGACTGCGGGAAGGACTTTCGCGCGCTCGGCCGCGTGTATATCCCCGATGACATGTTGGCTGCCGCCGGTCTCGATGCTTCCGTTCTCGCCGGCGACCGTGCCCCGACGGCGCTCCGCGGCGTGCTCGACGATCTTGTCGAGCGATGCGAAGCGCTCTTGCGCCAGTCGCGTCCGTTCGCCGCCATGCTTCGCGATCGCCGCCTTGCGGCCGAGGTCCGCGTCATCCAGCGGCTTGCCGGGGACCTGACGCACCAGCTTCGCCGGCACGACCCGCTCGCGACACGGATCGCGCACAGCAAGGCGCGGGCGGCGTGGCTCGCGTGTCGCGCGGTGCTGTCGCGGTGAATCACGACGACCGCGTAGCGCTGCACGGGCAGGTGTCGCGCAGCTCCTTCTATGCCGGCATGCGCGTCCTGCCGCGAGCCGAGCGCGAGGCGATGTTCGCCGTATACGCGTTCTGCCGCGCCGTCGACGACATCGCCGACGACGTCGACCGCGACCGGGTCGACCGCGCGCGGGCGCTCACGGCCTGGCGCGACGACATCGAAGCGCTCTATGCCGGCGGTCATGCGGGCCGCGCCGAGCTTGTCGCCGACGCCGTCCGTGGCTTCAGCCTCGCCAAGGCGGATTTCTTCGCCGTCATCGACGGCATGCAAATGGATGTCGCCGGCGATATCCGCGCGCCCGACCGCGCGACGCTCGACCTCTATTGCGACCGTGTCGCGTCGGCGGTCGGACGGCTTTCGGTGTGCATCTTCGGCATGACCGGACCGGCCGCGACCAGCCTTGCGCACCATCTCGGCCGCGCGCTGCAGCTGACGAACATCCTGCGCGATATCGACGAGGATGCCGCCATCGGTCGCCTGTACCTGCCGCGCGAACACCTCGTCGCGCACGGGATCATGTCGGCGGAGCCGCTCGAGGTCGCGGCCGATCCGGCGATCGACGGCGTCGCCCGCGACCTCGCACGCGACGCTCACCGGCATTATGCCTCAACGCGCGCGATCCTTGCCGAGAGGCCGCGGGGCCATCTGTTCGCACCACGGCTGATGGCCGGAGTGTATTCGCGGACCCTGTCGATGATGGAGGCGGACGGGTGGGCGCGTCCGCGCAAACGCGCCAAGCTCGGGCGCGGCGCGCTGTTGTGGACCGTTGCCAAAGTCGGACTTGGCTGGTCATAGCCTCGCGATGACTGTGTACATCATCGGCGCAGGGCTCGCCGGCCTGTCGGCCGCGACGACCGCCGCAGCGGCAGGCGCGCACGTTGTCGTGCTCGAAAGCGCGCGGCAGGCGGGAGGGCGGTGCCGATCGTATCACGACGCGGCGCTCGGGCTGACGATCGACAACGGCAACCATTTCGTCGCCGCGGGCAACCACGCCGTAGCCGCCTACCTCACTCGCATCGGCGCAAG
>Ga0123336_10005146_pt1 | contig 10473 bp, 10 predicted proteins | sample SSSSmetaG_FD_96466 | JGI IMG/M metagenome (GOLD analysis project Ga0123336, IMG submission 96466) | Glacier valley bacterial and archeal communities from Borup Fiord, Nunavut, Canada, to study Microbial Dark Matter (Phase II) - ​SSSS metaG | ecosystem: Environmental > Aquatic > Freshwater > Ice... | reverse complement strand
TTCTGCATAATTAACAAAAAACCAAATATTCTAAAATTAAGATTTATAGAAAAAATATAATTATTCTAATATATTACACAAAAAAAGGTTTGTCAAATATTTAATTTGACAAACCCTCAATAATAAATTTTATCTTTTATTCAGCGTGTAACCAAGCCTTTTTAGCCAATAATGTTTCTTCATCTTCCTCATGGTCTGGATCTGGCACACAACAGTCTACTGGGCAAACTGCGGCACACTGTGGTTCTTCGTGAAAACCCATACATTCAGTACATTTATCGGAAACTATATAATAAAATTCATCGGAAACAGGAGTCATGGGGTCTTTTCCGCTGATTGATGAACCGTCTTCTAATTCAACATCTATCAATTTTGTGCCTCCCGCCCAGGTCCATTCAATACCGCCTTCATAGATGGCAGTATTGGGACATTCTGGTTCGCAAGCCCCGCAATTTATACATTCTTCTGTGATAATAATTGCCATAACATTTTTCTTTGATAAGTATGAATTTTGAGCATAACACTCAAAATGAATTCACACAATTAATTAACTGCTACAAATTTAATTAGATTAAAATTAATAGCCTACAAAGTTTGAAGAGTATTGTAAAATATTTATTTAACAAGTTTTGAGTAAATTGCATTAAAATTTTTAAAAGTATGACACTACAAGCAAAAATCAAGGCTTTTGCCGACTTAGGACACTATTTGAACAATCCTAAAAATATTTCAGAAATAGAACTTTGGGCGGATAAGGCATCTCATCAGAATAATTGGTTTACGACAGAAAACACTAAAAAATCACTAAAAACCATCGCTGATTTTTATTTGAATCAAGAATTATTAATCCAATGGACTGACCTTTATGAAATACCAGAAAAGCCAGAAACCATAAAAAGCATTGGGGTAATTATGGCCGGAAATATTCCTGCAGTAGGATTTCATGACATGATGACGATTGTGCTTGCGGGTCATGCTTGTGTAGCAAAATTAAGTTCACAAGATTCTTTTTTAATGACGATTCTAATTGAAAAATTATTGGAAATTAATCCAAATTTGGAAATCAGAATTGCTGATAAATTAAATGAAGTTGATGCGTTAATTGCCACAGGATCAGACAATTCTGCAAAATATTTTGAATACTATTTTAAATCTAAGCCACATATTATTCGCAAGAATAGAACATCGATTGGAATTTTAGAGGGAAATGAGACGGAGGAAGATTTTTTGAATTTGGGGAAGGATATTACAGATTATTACGGTTTGGGTTGTCGAAACGTTTCTAAAATTTATGTCCCAGAAAAGTATGATTTCACTAAATTTTATGATGCCATTGAACCTTTAGGAGATGTTTTTTATCACAATAAATACAAAAATAATTACGATTATAATAAATCCATTTATTTAGTAAATATGATGCCACATTTTGATAATGGGTTCATGATTCTGGCTCCTAGTGAAAACTTGGTTTCGCCAATTTCAGTAATTTTTTATGAAGAATATAGTAATGAAGAGGATCTGAAAATTAAAATTGAAGGGAATAAAGATAAAATTCAATGCATCGTTTCCAAGAATGCTTGGTATGAAAAAAGTTTGAATTTAGGTGATGCTCAGAAACCTAAATTGTGGGATTATGCAGATGGCGTTGATACAATGAATTTTTTATTAAACATCTGATTTCACTTTTCTAAAGTTGATTTAATTGGTTTTGAATCGTTAAAATGTTGTGTTATGTAAACTTCCCGAAATAACTCCGTTGAAGGTGAAACTTTCGGGAATCTACATGTCAAAGGTTAATTCGTACAATGCAAATCAATCTTATTCAACTCTTAATAGTACAACGGTCTTCCCAAACATAGGAGCTCCCACATAACCCCTGACGTTCAGAGTATTTTCATCTTTCAAAGTCATTTTCCCCGAAACAGTCATGCCGCTTCTTGGGTCGCTAACTTGTCCTCCCGACCAAACATTTCTGCCTTCAAAAGTAAATTTCCTAAATATTTGATACCCTACCTTTGGTTTCACTTTTAGTTCTTCCTCACTTGCTTTTGATGCCATCCAAATAATTTTCCCAAAATATTGGCTTTCGCTCTTGTATATTTGGATTTTGGATGTTTTATCGTCAGTAAACCAAATACCAACAATTTTTTCAGCTTCATCGCTGAAAGTATTTGAATTGATTTTAGAAGAGAAAGAAATAATTAAAAAACTAATGATTAAAATAACTTTAAGGTTTTTCATGGATTTTTTAATAGATAATAATGGTAAATTTTAAAAAAAAATAGTGCTACTAAAAAACCAATCCCTGCCCCTGTAAGGACATCAAGTGGATAATGAACACCAACGTAAATACGACTGTACGAAACAATTATTGCCCAAATATACAAATACTTTATTTCCGTAAATTGTTTTCCAAACAATAAAATAAGACAAGTAACTAAGGCAAATGTATTGGCGGCGTGCGATGAACAAAACCCAAATTGACCTCCACAATTGCCAACTACATGAACTAAATTTTGAATTGAAGGTTCGTGGCATGGTCTTAATCTGTGAATTAGCGGTTTTAAAATACTCGAACAAACTTGGTCAGAGATGATTACGCTGAAAATTATCATTACCAAAATACCGATAGATTTTCTTTTTTGAGTCCAAACAATGCTGCCAATGATGATGGCATACATGGGAAGCCAAGAATTCCTGTTTGTAATCCATAACATAATTGGGTCAAAAAAATCATTATGAAATGAATTTAACCAAAAAAAAATCTGTGTGTCGAGTTGATTAATCATCTAAATTCATTTTTTTTCTGATTCGCTGAATCGTTGCTTTTGCAATTACTTCCGCTTTCGCTTCTCCTTCTTGCAATTTTTGTTCAAGTTCGGGAATATGATTCATGTAATATTCAAATTTCCCTCTCTCCTCCTTAAATTCTCTTACCAAAACAGCGTGGAGGGCGTTTTTAGCGTAACCATAACCATATCCTCCCGCATAATAATTGGCTCGCATTTCTTCAATTTCTTCTGAATTTGCGACTAAGGAATACAATTTAAAAACGATGTCACTGTCTGGATTTTTTACATCTTCTAATGATTTTGCGTCCGTTAATACCTTTTTAACAACTTTCAATAATTCTTTTTCGTTTAAGAAAATATCAATATAATTATTTAAAGATTTGCTCATTTTTAAGCCGTCAATGCCTGGAATTGTCATAACTGCCTCATCAATTTTGGCTTCTGGTAAAACTAAAGTGTCTTCCCCATATTGACGATTAAACGCACCGCCCAAATCTCGAGTCATTTCCAAATGCTGTCTTTGGTCTTTGCCAACGGGAACAATCTGAGCATCATACAACATAATATCTGCTGCTTGTAAGACTGGATAAGTAAATAAACCTGCATTTACATCCCCCAATTTTTCAGATTTATCCTTAAAACTTGTGGCATTTGCCAACATTGGAAAGGGCGTAAAACAGTTCAAATACCACATTAATTCGGTATGATAACCCGCTAATTTTGACTGACGGTAAAAGAAGTTTTTGTCAGCATCAAACCCGCAAGCCAACCAAGCCGCTGCGATTGCGTACGTATTTTCACGTAATTGTTTGCCATCTTTTAGGGATGTAAGGGTGTGTAAATCGGCGATAAACAAAAATGATTCATTTGCTGGATTTTTTGATAATTCAATGGCTGGACGAATTGCCCCTAAAATATTCCCTAAATGTGGTCTGCCTGATGCCTGTATGCCTGTAAGTATTCGCATTTGTTGTTTTAATTATTTTTCACAAAATTGAGGAAATTATGTTAATCCGTCAAATCAAGTATAATAGTTTTTATGTAAATTACTATCTTTGATTTCAAAAGCAACCCTCTTCAACAATTAATTGTCTAAAAATCAACAATATGTCTATTACAAAAAGTACATTCCAATATTTACAAGATTTAAAAAATAATAATACCCGTGAATGGTTTTCTGCCAATAGGAAAAGGTATGATGTTGTGAAAACAGATTTTGAGGAAACTATTAGGGAATTGATTGGTTCGATCGGTGAATTCGAGAATATGACGGGCGTTGAAGTGAAGCATTGTAACTATAGAATTGCTCGTGATGTTAGGTTTACCCATGATAAAGCTCCGTATAAATCTTGGTTATCAGCCAGTTTTTCCGAAGGAGGGAGGAAGTCGGGCAGAGTAGATTATTATTTACATATTTCAGAAGGTGAATCATTTTTAGGAGGTGGAATGTGGGCTGCAACGCCTGAACAATTAGCAAAATTCAGACAAGAAATTGATTACAATGCCCAAGAATTCAAGGCTATAATTTACGAACCAAATTTTGTAAATGCTTTCGGTGAGATTCAAGGGGAAGCCGTGAAATCATCGCCAAAAGGGTATTCAAAAGATCATCAAGAGATTGAATTACTACGTTTTAAGCAAGTATTCTTTGTGCATAAATTCACGAAAGAAGAAGTTTGTTCACTTAATTTTGTCAATAAAGTAACTCAATCGGCTAAAACGTTAAAACCATTTTTAGATTATTTTAATGTCTTGTTTTTTGAACACAAAGAACCAGTTATCAAATTGTGAAAAAGTCTTTAAAACTTTAAATTTCCAACTAAATACCAACCACAATGATAAAAAAACTACTTTCCATTTCGCTTTTTTTCGCAGTATCTTTTTCTCTTTGGAACTGCTCTTCTGAATTACCCGAACTTAAAAAGCCAAGAAGTCCAGAAAAAAATATTTTGAGCTTTAAACTTTCTGATTTTAATCCGATTGTTGAAGGTGATATTGATACTTCGCTACGTACAGTGCGTCTGCGTGTTCCCGTTGCTACGAAAGTAACCGCCTTAAAACCAACCATCACGGTTTCTCCTTCTGCCACGGTTACTCCCAATTCTCTAACAGCTCAAAACTTCACTGTACCGCAAACCTATTTTGTAACGGCGGCTGACTGCACAAAACGAGCCTACCAAGTAAGTGTCATTGTGACTTTGACAACTGATCCAGAAATTACAGGGATTGAAACTATTTCGATAAAGACTACGGAATCGTTTTTTATTTACGGTAAAAACTTTATCAATAGAGCTTTGCAGGCAAGATTTATATTGACTTCTAAAACAACTGGAAAAATTTACAATTTAGCGAATGTAAGTGTAACGGCGACCCAAGCCAAAGTTCAAGTGCCTACCGATGTGCCAGTGGGTTTGTATTCAATCACGGTTGACGTAGGTGGAAGACAATTCAAATATCGTACCTTGGATTTGAAAGTTACTGGTGCAGGTAGTGAGTTGATCATTAATCGCATGACGGTTTTAGCATATATTCGTGGGCAGGATTTAATTATTACTGGAAATAATATCAAGGCTACGAAGGCTCAGATTAGATTTCAGCCACAAATAGGAGGGACGACCCAACTAAAAGATGCCATCATTAATACGGCAGGTACACAAATAAAGTACAACATTGAAGTTACTTTTCCAGCTCCTAATCGATGGAATTTAACGGTAATTTTGGATGGAAAATTGTATGCTTTGCCTGATTTGGTAACGATTACTGCGAGATGATTTTTAGTAATTATTATCAAAAAGCGACCTAATTAGTCGCTTTTCTTGTTTACTTTGTAGTAAATATAATTAATCATTACCCATGCAATTCTCCCATTTACACTGTCATACGCAATATTCTCTCCTTGATGGAGCTTCAAAAATTCCTGCCCTTTTTGCCAAAGCGAAAGCCGATAATATGCCCGCAATCGCCATTACTGACCATGGAAATATGTTTGGGGCGTTTCAGTTTGTGGCGGAAGCTCAAAAGCATGAGGGCGTAAAACCAATTGTGGGTTGTGAATTTTATGTGGTGGAAGACCGCCACAAACGCCAATTTACGAAGGAACAAAAAGATAAACGCTATCATCAATTAATGCTCGCCAAAAATGCCGAAGGTTACGCTAACTTGGTGAAAATGTGTTCATTGGGCTTCATTGAAGGACTTTATGGAAAATATCCCAGAATTGATAAAGAGCTGATTTTGAAGTATCACAAAGGACTAATTGCGACCACTTGTTGCTTGGGTGCATCCGTTCCACAAGCCATTTTGAGACACGGTGAAGAAGAAGCCGAAAAGGAGTTCAAATGGTGGTTAGATTTGTTTGGGGAAGATTATTATGTGGAAGTTCAAAACCATCAAATCCCTGATCAATTGCGTTGTAATGAGGTTTTATTAAAATTTGCCAAAAAATATAACGTCAAAGTAATTGCTTCAAATGACTCTCATTATCTTGACCAGAAAGATGCGAATGCTCACGATATTCTTTTGTGCATAAATACGGGCGAAAAGCAAGCAACGCCAACTTTTAAAGACATTGATGATGATGCGGGAACTTCTACAAAAGGCAAGCGTTTTGCCTTTTATAACGATGAATTTTATTTCAAAAATACCGCCCAAATGACTAATCTTTGGAAGCACGTTCCAGAGGCAATTGACAATACCAATGAGATTGTTGGAAAGATTGATGCTTTGCGGTTGAAGCAAGATATTATGTTGCCTAATTTCGTAATTCCACCTTCATTTACAAACCAAGACGATTATCTCGAACATATTACCCGTGAAGGTGCAAGAAAGCGTTACGGAGATAATTGGGACTCGGTTGAGGTAAAAGAACGCATTGATTTTGAGCTTCATGTGATAAAAACTATGGGTTTTGCGGGATATTTCCTCATCGTGGGTGATTTTATTGAGGCAGGTCGAAATATGGGTGTTTTTGTGGGTCCTGGCCGTGGTTCTGCGGCTGGTTCTGCGGTGGCATATTGCATCGGAATAACTAATATTGACCCCATCAAATACAAATTACTTTTCGAACGTTTCTTGAATCCTGACCGTAAATCAATGCCCGATATTGATACTGATTTTGATGATGACGGTCGCCAGAAAGTAATTGATTACGTGGTTAACAAATACGGAAAACAGCAAGTTGCCCATATCGTAACGTATGGAACGATGGCGGCAAAAATGTCGATAAAAGACGTTTCTCGGGTGATGGATTTGTCGCTGAATGAATCCAATGAATTGGCAAAATTAGTGCCTGATAAGCCAGGAACGAACTTAAATCGAGTTATGAACGCACCCATGACGGGGGCAAATTCTTTGGCTGAAAAAGAATCTTTGCAAGCGGAGGATTTGGATAATGTCAGAAAATTGCGTGAAATTAGACGAGAAGGTTCTCTGCGTTCACGGGTTTTGGAAGAAGCGTTGATTTTGGAAGGCTCGGTACGTGGAACGGGTATTCATGCCGCCGGGATTATCATTGCCCCGAAAGATTTAACGGAAATTTTACCAGTTTATACCTCCAAAGAAGTTAACCTTTTGATTACGCAATTTGGGGGAAACATTATTGAGGATGCGGGTGTAATTAAAATGGACTTTTTGGGCTTAAAAACCCTTTCCATTTTGAAGGAAGCCTTGCGATTAATTAAGCAAAATCATGGCATTGAAATTGATATTGATAACATTCCGTTAGACGATGTAAAGACTTACGAATTATACCAAAGGGGAGAAACAAACGCAACTTTTCAGTTTGAATCTGCGGGTATGCAGAAGCATCTTTTGGACTTAAAACCCGATCAGTTTTCTGACTTAATTGCGATGAATGCTTTGTATCGTCCGGGTCCTATTGCATACATTCCCAACTTTATTGCCCGTAAGCATGGACGGGAAAAAATTAGTTACGATTTACCAATTATGGAAGAGTATCTATCTGATACTTATGGTATTACGGTTTATCAAGAGCAAGTAATGTTATTGTCTCAAAGTATTGCAGGGTTTTCAAAAGGGGATGCCGACGTACTAAGAAAGGCAATGGGAAAGAAGGATAGATATACGCTTGATAAGATGAAAAGTAAGTTTGTGGATGGGGCAAAAGCGAAAGGACATCCAGAAGATAAACTTACCAAAGTATGGACGGATTGGGAAGCATTTGCACAGTACGCTTTCAACAAATCTCACTCAACTTGTTACGCCTTGGTGGCTTACCAAACGGGGTATTTGAAGGCACATTATCCATCGGAATATATGGCGGCGGTAATGTCAAATTCTTTGGGTCAAATTGAAAAGATTACCTTTTTTATGGAGGAATGTCGGCGGATGGGATTGCCAGTTTTGGGACCCGATATTAATGAATCTTACCGTTCTTTTGCGGTAAATAAAAAGGGGGAAATTCGTTTTGGATTAGCGGCAATTAAAGGTACAGGTGATGCTGCCGTTGATAGTATTATTGATGAAAGAGACAAAAATGGACCCTACAAAGATATTTTTGATTTTGTGAAACGAGTAAACCTTAGAACCGTAAACAAAAAGACCATTGAAAGTTTAGCGTATGGCGGAGGTTTTGATTGTTTTGAAGAAGCCCAAGGATTGCACCGAGCCATTTATTTTGAAGATTCGGAAGGCTCAAACTTTATTGAGAAATTGATTCGATTTGCCAATAAAGCGGTTGAAGATGCCAATTCTTCGCAAGGTTCGCTTTTTGGAGAAATGGACGGTGGCGGAGGTCAAATTGCCACACCAAGAATTCCTCAAATTGAGAAATGGGGACAAATGGAAAAGTTGAAATTTGAGAAAGAAGTAGTCGGAATTTACATTTCAGGGCATCCTTTGGACGAATATCGTTTGGAATTAGACAGTTTTTGCTCTTGTACGCTCGATCGAGTGATGGAACCAACTTTCAGAGGAAAAGAAGTTGCCGTGGGTGGAATTGTGACTAAATGTATTGAAAGATTCTCGAAAAATGGCAATCCATTTATGCTTTTTACGTTGGAAGATTATATTGGAAGCTACGAATTTGCCTTGTTTGGCGAAGACTTTGTGAATCTCTCAAAATACATTGCCCCAGACCGTTTCTTATACATAAAAGGCGTTGTAAAATCTAAATGGGGACGACCAGATGAATGGGAGTTTAAGCCTGTGAACGTAAAACTTTTATCCGAAATTAGGAATCAATTTTCTAAGGAATTAAAAATTACCATTGGTTTACAAATGATTAATAGTCAGACGATTAATCAATTAAATACCCTTGTTTCCAAACATCAAGGCACTTGTAATTTATCGGTTTTGGTGTATGATGCCGAAGAAAAAGTTGAAGTAACGATGATGTCGAGAAAGAATAAAATTTCTCCAAGTAATGCGTTTTTGCAGGAATTGAAGAGAATGAATGGGGTGGTTTATAAGTTGAATTGATGGGGTTGAATCTTATAAACATTGACAATACTTTAATCAAAAAATTTTCCTTAAAAAATTGATTAAATTACGACTTTGTAAACGATAATTTACAAAGTCGTAATTTATAAGATGGAATTAACTGAAAGCAAACATAAAAGCTATGAAATCTTAAATCTTATTGGTTACAGCTTATCAAAATTTAACGATAAATTTATGGAAGAATTTGTAATTGGAGATGTTATGATTGGATCAAAACTGGTTCTTTGTTTGAAATCAACCCTTCAATTATTGCCTAATTACAATTAAATAATAGCTTCAATAAGTAATTACAAACACAATCATTACTTATTGAAGCCATGAAATAATTTATTTCCTTATTTAGCTCCGAAAACTCTCCTCAACAAATCTGAAACTCTCGCTGCTGGATTGTCACGAATTTTTTGTTCTTCTTGGGCTACTAATAAAAACAGTCCATCAATCGCTTTTTGTGTGGCATATTGTTGCAAATCTGGATTGATTTTTTGTTGAAAAGGGATTTTGTTATAGGTATTGGCAATGTCACCGTACAATTTTGTTGCTCCCGTTGAGTTAATTGCATCTTGCATTATCGGAGCAAATGCGTTTGCCAATGCTATCGAAGATGTTCTTTTTAAATAATTTGTGGCGGCATCTTTTTCACCTCTTAAAATCCCCAAAGCATCTTGAATAGTCATTTGCGTAATGGCATCCACAAAAACGGGTACTGCCTTTTCAGCCGCTTTTTCGGCTCCACGATTTAATGCAGTAATAAATTTATCACATTCATTTCCCAAGCCTAAACTGCGTAATTTTTGTTCAACCTTCTGAGCCTCCGGCGGAAATAATAATTTAATCGTTTGATTTCCTAAATATCCATCTAAGGTAGAAGCTTGTGAAGAACTGTTTTTGATACCTACTGTCAAGGCTTCTTTCAAGCCACGACCAATTTCTTCGGTGGTCAAAGCCACAGAAGTATAGCCTCCTAAAACATCATTGGCTTGCTTTAAAATATTTCCTAAATTTTGTGACTGGCAGCTACTTACTGAAATCATCAAAGCACATGCTAAAAGTAATTTTCTCATTTTAGTGATTTTTAATCGTTTTAAATTTATGATGTAAGATTTTAAATAAATGTCATTTGCTATAAAACGTAAAAACGTTTCAAATTGTGTAATTTTGTGTAAAATTAGTTAATTAGCGATGAGCTTCGAGCAATAAAAAGTCTTAAATGTAAATGTTGCTA
>Ga0123336_10005145_pt1 | contig 10473 bp, 18 predicted proteins | sample SSSSmetaG_FD_96466 | JGI IMG/M metagenome (GOLD analysis project Ga0123336, IMG submission 96466) | Glacier valley bacterial and archeal communities from Borup Fiord, Nunavut, Canada, to study Microbial Dark Matter (Phase II) - ​SSSS metaG | ecosystem: Environmental > Aquatic > Freshwater > Ice... | reverse complement strand
TTTCTAATAGTATTCTAGTGTTGTATGTTTTCAAAAACTATCAAAACAAAGATATAAATAGACTAGGAATTTCTGTAAGTAAAAAGGTTGGAAATAGTGTAGTTAGAAGTAGAGCTAAAAGATTAATAAAAGAAAGTTATAGATTAAACAAATCTAAAATTAAAACTGGATATGATTTTATCTTTATTGCTAGAAATACCACAAAGGGAAAAAGTTATTTAGAAGTTGAAAAAAGTTTAATTGGTTTGTTAAATAAGTTTAAATTATTAAATTAATTCACTAAATAGAATCTTTAATTAAGGATTCTATTTTTTTGTTATTTTCTACAACACCCACTTCTTCTTAGATATAATCAATAAATAATAAAAGATATATTATTCATGTCATCTCCCGAATTACTAAGCGGAAGTTGCACGGCAAAAGCTCCTGCTGTCGTACAATTTCAATATATATTTTGTTATTTTTAGACTCTAAGTTATTAATACACGCCTGAATTAAAATGGTAATGCTTTCTTTGTTATTCTTGTTTTTTTGTTAAAAATATGTTATTATATAGCTATAAAGTTTAAAAGATTGTATGCTAATAAAGAGATTAAAAACAAGGAGGACTAAAAATGTTTGTATCTTTAATTATGTTAAAAAAGGACAATAAATTTGTAGGAACCGAAAGTATTAAGATTGATACAACTAATGCAGTATTTGCACATAAAAAATGGAATGAGTATCTAGAAACTAAGAGAAAAGAAGGTGTCGATTGTACTAGTAGCATTCTAATAAATGTTGACAACTCAAAAGAAATACCTTTCACAAAAGAAGAACTTGACGAAAATATAAGGATTGAAAATAAATATTTTAATAAATAAGATTATGTAAAGTAAAGGAGCTTGAGTTATAAATGAAAATATATAATAAATTGGTTCGAGATTTAATTCCAGATATCATAGCAAAAGATGGTCAAAAATTTGATGCACATATAGCCTCTACTGAAGAGTTCGCAGTACTATTGGAAACTAAATTAGATGAAGAAGTTTCCGAATATCATGAAGATAAAAATCTTGAAGAACTTGCAGATGTTTTAGAGGTATTGGTTGGTCTTGCAAATATGCTTGGATTTACAGAAGAAGAATTGTTTAAGAAGCGATTGGACAAGAAAGAGCAACGTGGAGGTTTCGAAAAGAGAATTGTTCTAGAAAAGATTTATTAATTATGATTTTATTATGGAGGTAATTTATGAAGCCTTGTAGAAATTGTAGCTACGCATTTAAATGTTGGAATAATAACTCTAATTATTGTTACAAAGATAAAGAGTTAATAAAAGATAAACCATTGGACAGACAATGCTCAATCTCTGAAAAAGACTATTATAATAGTATCGTTAAAACTTCTCAATTTAAATAACTTTAAAAATTAATATATGTCATAATAAATGGAGGGAAACTAATGAAAGAACAAATGACCATACTTAATGATTTGAAAAATGGAAATCAAGAAATAGGTTTTGCAGAATCGGAAATTACAATAGCTGAAGTATTGCCAGAATATGCTCAAATGTTATGTGATTCATACAATAATTCGACAAACAAAGAATAATACGCTTTATTATAACATGCTATTAATAATATATGATAATTGGAGGTAATGACTAATATGAAAGCAAAGAGATTAAAAGAAATATTCAAAGACATAGATGATGATGTAGAAATTTTTGTAAGAAATTCTGTGAACCCATGTGGGAATATACAAGAGTTGGAACAGGTTGAAATGTCAACTTATGGATTCTTTGGTTCAAGCATTAAATGCTTAATATTAAATACTGATAGTTCTAAGGAATTAGAACAAAACGAAGATGAAGAAACTATTGACATCATTTAAACACCATGATATTCTGTACCCCTATCCTTTATGTTTTATATCTAAATTAATGGAGGGCTATAATGAGTAATCGAAAAATAAAACTAAAAGACGGAGAAATAGAAAGCTTTTGGTATAAAGGTGAAAAAAATCCTTGCAAATGTGGTTCAAATTTATTCCATAAAGAATATGAAGGAAAACATTTGTATGGAGTATGCAATGCTTGTGATAGAGATGTTTATGAACTAGAATTTAAAGAAGAATATGTCAAGAATTCCGAATGGGATAATAAAAAGTAACATAAATTATAACTCCATGAACTACCTGGAAGCTGCTTTTAACTGTGCGAATTGTAATATTGTTATATATTTTAATATTATAGTCCAGCTCTAATATCTGGCTTCAGGTAATTATGTTTTTAAAATAAAGGAGACAAATATGAAAATATGTCCAGTATGTAAAAAAGATATAATCATAAATAAAAGTGGTGATTGTCAATGTGTTTGTGGCTATTCAGAGTTTACAGCTAAAAAGATAGATTGTAAAAATCCAGAGATAAACGAAAAGAGTAAAGAGATAGACGTGCCGTTAACTTGGGAAGAAATAGACAAAATTGTTTTAGCTCTAAGATTAACCAATAATGTTTTTAACGGAAAGATGAGAGATGACTTAGAAGAAAAAATGACTAATTACTCTGAAAAGGCTAAAAATATTTAAACTCTTCATTTTAAGGATAATTTAAACTAAGGAGGTGTTTTGTTGTGTTAAATAGATTAGCAAAGATTAAAGATGTAAAATTTGGGTTTAATTCAAATTTGTTTGGTTTGTCAATTCAAATAAGTGGAGACAGTTGGGAAACTATCGGGAGTTATGTTTATGACACATCAATAAATAGTCTTGAATATAATGGTATGACTGATATGTTGGAAAATATACAGAAATTATTGAAAGATGCTAATGTTAAAACCATAGATAAATTATTAAATAAACCTGTTGAATGTACGTTTGATGGACTCATATTAAAGGGATTTAGGATATTAACAGAAGTTCTTTAGTTTAAATAAAATGTAAGGAGATTTTTTATGGATAAAAATAATGTTTATTCTATTTTAATTAAAAATAATTTTAAGTTAATGGATAATGACAACCCATGTAGAAGGATAATATGGCATAGGGGATATATATTTGCATTTGTAAAGTTTGCTATGAGTAAAGAGGATAAGAATATTTTAAAAAATATTCTTACAATTTATACAGATAAACAATGGGAGAATTTATTGACAAGATTGTATCAAAACGGTCACATTGATAATACTGGATTATATGATTAATAAATATTCTACAAATTAAAAACAGCTGAGAAGTTGTTTTTTTATTTAGCCAGAAACCTAGGTTAACGTTATTTAGGTTTTAATATATTATGTAAATAACATTGTTTTTTATAATAACATGTGTTATTATATAGAAGAATAATAAAACGCGAATATTTCAAAAAGGAAAGGATGTGGTTATCATAAATAAGTATTTCGGAATAAATGACGGATATGGAATTGTTGGTTATGGATATATTTGTGAGAAATGTGGCAAAGAACATAGGTTTGTTTCTGAGGAAGAAGCTGAGGTTGAATGTGAAAATTGTGAACACGTTAATCATATGGAAGTAGTAACTAATAATTAAAAATATATATGTTAAAAATCAAAATTAGGAGGGATGTTAAAATGATAGAATATAAAGTAATTAAAGATATAATTCCAAAATCTTTTATGTTTAAACCTTCATGTAAAGAAGGAGACATCTTATATTTAAGTGATGGTATGCTATTCGATAAACAAAACGTTTTTATATGTGATTTAGGTAGTCCATTGCAGATTGAATCCACCGAGGAATCTATTTTAGAAAAATAAAAAAAGCAGTCTTTTGACCGCTTTTTTATTTTTTGTTTTAATTTAGTTTAGCTTAAAGGTTATACCTTCTGCACTGAACATATTACCTGTATACACTAACGTTAAAGCCTTATCATTTTTAGGTTGTTCAAATAGTAACGTACCTGTAACCTTACCACCAATTGCTAAATTCCCAGTGCCTAATGCTGTATTTTCATTAACTGATGAATAAGTGCCGTCTAATATTTGTCCTTGACTGTTTTGCATTTTGTAGTCAAATGGGTTATACGCGATAATATCTTTTCCAGAATTAGTAATAGTCACAGTAACCATCACGAATTCATTACCAGGTTTAACAGAATCGTACTCTCCAACTTTTGGTTTTGTAAGTTTAGAAATAATAATTGTTGCACCATTAGATGTTTTAACAACCTCATTCAACAAAAACACAGTCTTTTCAACTGGTTTTGTAGTTTCAACGACTGGTGCAACTGTGGATTGAACCTTTACTCCCGTTGGAGCAGGACCACAACCTACCAATCCTAATACCAAAATTGAACATATTATTACCATAACCTTTTTCATTAATAGTTCCCCCTATTTCCCGTTTTTTTCTTTTTGATTTCTGTCCTATATGAGTATATCAAAATAATTGTATAGAATCAAGGCTATATGTAATTTCCAAAACTTGCTATCATAAATGTGGTCATAATATTAATGTGCATAAAATAATTTATAAAAAAAAAGCGGTCAAAAGACTGCTTTTTATATTTTTAGGATAATCCGATGTTCTTACTACCTTGATGTTAATCGTGAGTAGGTGATAAAGTTGTAATTTTTTTTGATGCTTTTATAGCTGTTTTAAGTATAAAATATCCTTCCATTGTAAACGGTATAGGAATCACAAACAAAAATACTACAAACAACTTTTCAAATACTTGCATATCTTTTACTTGTATTAAAAGATTAAGACCTATTTGTACAACTTTAAAAAAAAGAACTATTATTATATCCATTATTTTTTCCCCCATTAATATTCACGCCTTGTATATTGATAATAATATATTATATGAAATATTGAAAAAATTTATTAAATAAAAATATAAGGAATTGACGATAATTCTTTTTTTTGCATTTTTATATTTTAACAATAGCTGCTTCTGGGCTGCATATAACAATAAAACAAAAATATTAATATATATTTTAATATTTAGTAGTTTTATATGTGGAGATGTTACCTGCCAGTCCAGGCTACTGAGGGGTTAAATATATTGTATAAATAACATGCTTTTATTACACCAATCTTGTTTTTCATGCTAAAATGTGTTATTATATAAGTAGATTAATAATTCAGTTGATTGTGAACCTATTAAGAAGAAAAGGAAGTGGAGTTATGTTAACTAAGACAAAACATGATTATCAAAATTGTTTAGTTGGAAATTTTTATGACGCAAAGTGTACTGGCACATATGAGTCTTGGGAAGATTTTAAGAATGAATATCTTGGCTTCACATCAGAAGGATTTGATGATACTTACCATTTTGTTTTTAGATATGATATTCACAAGAAGAAAGATAATAAGTATCGTTTAGAATTATGTGTGATGTTGCAACGTAAGGGCATATACACTCATTTATATATCGAGAATATTGACCAAAATCTTTTAGATACGGAAATTAAAGAATGGCTTAAATCTAGAAGTGAATATATTAAGAACCTCTGGACAGAAGTATTGTAAAATAATTAATGTAAAGATAAGGAGATGTATACAACTATGCTGTTTAAAAACATATGTTTAGTAATTGAAAGTATATTCTTTATTTTTACTTTGGTTATTTCTCTACGAGTAATATCAAAAACTAAGAGAAGTGATAGAAGCTATTTAATTCAAGTGTGTTCAATATTCTTATCACTCATCTTAATATGTTTCATTGGGACTTTCTTTGTAAAGACCTGGCAATGAAATTAACACAAAGGAGAAAAATAAAATTATGAAAATATTTAAATTAATAAGTATTCTACTATTGACAACTTTGATTTTAGTTGGCTGTGGCGATAGAATTGAACAAACCCCAACAGCAGTAGCAAATCAGTTTCTTAGAAATATAAACACTGTTGATAACTCCAAGGTTTCATTGTATAAAAATCTTCTTAAAGCACCATTGGTACCCGTAATTACGGAAGATAAAAATGGTAAAGAAATAAGTCGGACATTAGATGGAGCTAGCAGTGAATATCTAGAAATTGAGTCATCAATAAATGAAAGTATATACCCTCTTATGTCACATGAAGGTTATATCTCAATACTAAGAAGCGAGTTTAGTCTTTTAATTCCACGTATATGTTTAGAAGCTAAGAATACGTCAAAAGTTATAGAAATTACTTTGGGTAATCAGATTATTAAAGATGAAAAAAATGTAAGTTATCCTTATGAAATTAAGTTAAATTTTATATCCAAAGACAATAAAATAAATGAAGATACAATGAAAGGTGTTATCAAATTGGTTAAACAAGATAATAAGTGGGTAGTTTTGGAATATGAAATATCTCAGTTCCCAACAATACACTTAAATATTAATAATCTAAATTAACGGTATTAGATTGTTTTATGTAAAATTAATAACATAAAAAATATGTTAAATTATATTATAGATATACACCTAAAAAAGGAGAAGGCTAATGAAAGTTTATATAAGAAAAGAAAAGGACAAAGAATTCCATAATGTGAACTTGTATATAGCATATGATGGCTTTAAACAACTAGGTGCTGAGATAGTGTATTTTTCAAATGTTAGAGATATTACAGACAATAAGCTAGAGGATGTTATCGTAAGTGGTATTGGGGATGTTAGATATATCTTAAATCAACTAGGTAAAGAATATCCTACTTTAGAATATCCTGAAAGTATATCCACCCCTGAATATTTAGGTCGACGTATTTGGAAAGATGTTTTAGGTTCTGTGATGTCTAATAAAGAAAAAATGGGTATATTTATAAAACCTGTGTCTGGTGGTAAATTATTCACAGGTGCAATAATTAAAGAATTCAAGGATTTTAGAACTTGTGTAGGAGCACAAGAAGATACAGAAGTTTGGTGTTCTGAGTTAGTCAATTTTATATCTGAGTATAGATGTTTTATACGCCATGGAGAAGTTCTAGGAGTAAAATATTATAAAGGTGATTACTTTACCATTCCATCAAAAGAAGTCTTAACAGCTATCATAAATGACTATAAGGATGCACCCAATGCTTATACAATAGATTTAGGAGTAACTGATAAGGGTGAAACCCTATTGGTGGAAGTGAATGAAGGGTATTCTATTGGTGCCTATGGGTTAGATTCTGTAAAGTATGCTAGACTACTAGCAACAAGGTGGGCACAACTAACAAATACAGAAGACATGTTTAATTTCTAAAGTTGATGAAAATAGTTAAAGCGAAGGATATTCTCCTTTGCTTTTTTTATTACACGAATACCTGGATAGACGTTATCAGGAATGAAAATTAAATAAAAATATAAATTTTATTATTATTAGCTACTGGTTACGGGAAGCAGGACCTGCCAGCTAGACTCCTGCAATACTATATTTAGATTTATTTTATTATTATATCTAATAATAACTTGAGACTGCTGCTGGAAAACTCTTCGATAGAATATTTTTACTTGTTCAATTCTATTTAGGCTTGTCTTTTATATTATAACATGTTATTATATAAGTGTAATATTTTACAATATAATAATAAATTTAAAGGGGTTTTAGTTAATGAAAGCAGATAAAATTATTAAAGTTGAATTGTTAATGTATCAAATGTCTATTGAAAAAAAACAAGGATTTAAAAATCAAAACAGTAAAGGTATTGAATCACAAGTAATTCTTAATTCTTTTTCTTTAAAACAAGATTCAATCAGTGAACAAAATATTAGGGAATATATCCAAAAGAATTTTAAAAATATGGGAATGACAAGAGATACTTTAGGAGACCTTACAGTAAAGGTTGTTGCTAAGTATGAGCACAACATAAGTAATCCTGTTGGCACTTTTTCTGTAAATATAGAAAAGGACAAAGTAACTGTTAAAGCTTTATAATCAATATAAAGATATCAATTAAATATTTAAAGCGAAGGATATTCTCCTTTGCTTTTTTTATTACACGCATACCTGGCTGGACGCTATTCCAAATTGAAGCTAAATAAAAATATAAATATTATTATTGTTATCCGCTGGTTAATAACAGCATGGACTGCCAGCCAGACTCCTGTAATACTATATTTAGATTTATTTTGTTATTATATATAATTATAACTTGAGACTGCTGCTGGAGAACTCGTTATGGACAAATAAACAATTAAAATGTTCAATATATAAAAACAAAAAAGGATGTGGATTAATGAAAACAAGTTATTTTGATAAATATAGTGGAACTAATACTGTATCTATAGCTGGACAGTGTCCTAGTTGGTATACTGGTAGGCAATATAAAAAAATAGCACCGAAGTATGTTTGGTGGAAAAAATGGCATGATGGTGAATATACTGATGAACAATATACTCAATTATATTATGAAACTGTATTGACTAAATTAGATGCACAAGAAGTGTATGATGAGATTGGAGAAGATTCAGTTGTTTTATGCCATGAACCTGGTGAACTTACCCCGACAGGCAAGTATATATTCTGCCACAGACACATAGTTTCAGCTTGGTTTAAAAAGGAATTAGGAATAGATGTACCTGAATTGTAAATAAGCGCATGCTGTGCTTAAACTCCAGAAAATAAACATAAATATTAATATATGTTGTGATATTGTTTTAAAATAGCTGTGAAAAATCTGGACATTTGAAGATACTTTTCCTTTTTAAAAATATTAACATAAATAAAAAGAGCTAGAATATTCTAGCTCTTTTTTATTGGTTTCTTATCTATTGTTGTACCATAACATATTTGTCCATAAAAATGCTTGCCCAAATTTCCACAAGTAAATGGGGCTTCAAACCACGGCACTATAATTTATTATATCCAAAACATAAATATAATCTGTTAAGGTAATAATGGATATGCTCCAGATATAAATCTATCCCACTCATTAGTAGTCGATGCAGGATAGTCTGCAGTTCCTTGATTGTTTGTACTTAGTTCACCACCAGTTAAGAGTCTAATGTTATATGTGCCACCATCAATAGTAATATTTTTACCTGTGGCTAAATGTTGAGTATTTAAATCCCTCCAAGACATAGTCTTAACTAAGTTTCTGTCAGCTACTAATAGGTTTTTAGTTCCATCTTTAACAAACACCCAATTTAATTTATAAGCATCTAAAATGTCAGTATTTCGAATTTCAAGAATCTTAGAATATACTATTGATAGGTTTCCAGTATCTACAGGATTTGTAGGCAAAGGTGACTTAACTCCATCTATGTACAATGTTCCGAACTTGACCGTATCTCCAGTATTTTTTCCAGATATCAATGGGTCTGAGTTTAGAACTTCAAGGACGGGACGCCAGCCAATACCCGAACTAGCAATATACATATGTATGTTATTAAAAAACTTAGAAGAAGAATAGCCGCGGACAACTCGATAATCCGTATTCCATGAAAGCATACCGTTTGTCAAGCTAGCCTCATTCATATAATGCCATATTGCATCATTATTAATTGGTAAACCACTACCTATGGTCCATACTACATTTGTAGGTACTATTACATTAAAGGTATTACTAACCCAATCTGACCACAAACCTTTAGAATCTTGAACTCTAAGTGATATTGTATAACTACCAGCAGTGGGATAGATATCTTGTTTATTTTGCCATTCTACATTTGTTAGGGTATCACCATCTGGGTCTGTTGAACTAACTGAGCTCCAAGTAATATTAGTAGCAGTTGTTATTGCTTGGTTAGGCGTCATTGTGATAACTGCTATTGGTTTATTGTTAGTTGGTTCAATGTTTGAATCTATTACTAAATTGGCCGAACTATTTACAAATATATGGTCTAATAAAGTAGTATTTACTACGCCTGCATAAATGTTTATTTTACTACCATTTTCGAATATATCACCAGATATGTCTAATTTGTTTATTTGTTCTTGGTTTTTAAGTGATATGTTTCTAATAGTAGGTTTTATACTGTTACCAGAAATGTTACCTGTCTTTTCTACTTCATTAAATGCAAATGCATAATTACCAACATATTCTATACTTCCTGGTAATTTTACATTTACAATTTGATTTCCAGCAAATGCATAATCCTCTATTCTTTTAAGCCCTTCTGGTAATATCAAATTCACTATGCCTTCACCCTGATAAGCACCGCTAGCTATATTTTTAACAGGATATTCTACACCATCTACCATTATAGTATCTGGTATTATAACGGTTTTACCTTCTAAACTACTTCCAACACCATCAGACAAATTGACATTATTTGGACTCTCAACATCTACAATTGATATTATTGTACCAGTATCTTGATGGAAGATAACCCCCAAATCTTTATCAGTAATAGGGCTAAAAACAGGGATAATAGTATCCGTCCCACTAGCACCATTATTAATAAAAGCTTCTGGGGCTATGTTTATATTCTCAATGTCATTTTTTATTATTGCTGATATTATATTATTATTGCTAAATGCATGTTCTCCAATAGTTTCTACGCTATAAGGTATATTCACTGTGGTTATTTGATTATCTTTAAACGCGTTGTCTTTTATACTTACAACTGATTGAGGTATAAT
>Ga0123336_10005143_pt1 | contig 10477 bp, 9 predicted proteins | sample SSSSmetaG_FD_96466 | JGI IMG/M metagenome (GOLD analysis project Ga0123336, IMG submission 96466) | Glacier valley bacterial and archeal communities from Borup Fiord, Nunavut, Canada, to study Microbial Dark Matter (Phase II) - ​SSSS metaG | ecosystem: Environmental > Aquatic > Freshwater > Ice... | reverse complement strand
GCGAGCAGCGCATCCTGCTTCTTCGCGTCGAACGTGCCCTTGATCTGGTCGATGGCATCGTTGACCTTCGGGTCGTCGTAGCCGCCCCAGTTCACCCCGTTGGGGGCGGTGTACTTGCCGTAAGCGAAGCGTGTCAGCGCGTAGAACGGATCGGCCGTGACGTAGCCCAGGTTGATCGCCGTGATGCCCTTGCCGGCGTTCAAGTCGCCCTTCGCACCGTTGCGCCAGTGCAAGTAAAGGTTTTCGAGCTCGACGACTTGGAACTCGACCTGGATGTTCACTTCGGCCAGGCTTTGCTGGATGTACTCGTTCATCGGCAGCGATAGCATTTGCCCGGTGCCGCCCTGCGCAATGATGATCTTGGCTTTCAGCGGCTTGTCCTTGGTGTAGCCGGCCTGGACCATCAGCGCGCGCGCTGCGGGCACGTCGTACTTCAGCTCGAAGCTGGGCTTGCCGAACCACGGGCTGGTGCTGTCGAGCTGGCCCCTGGCGACCGTGGCCTGACCGCCCAGCAGCTTGACGATGGACTCGCGGTCGATGGCCAAGTTGGCGGCTTTGCGAACGCGAATGTCGGTCCACGGCGAACCCGGCTGGGTGCTGAAGTGATACGGCCACACGTGCGGAGTCACGTTCTGCACGATGCGGAATTTGCTTGCCGCCAACTGCGGCAGCATGTCGGGCGGTGGCGTTTCGATGAGATCCACCTGGCCGTTGAGCAAGGCGTTGGCACGCGTCACGGCATCAGGAATAGGCACCAGCACCACGCGGTCGGTTTTCGGGATGCGCGCCTTGTCCCAATAGGCCGCGTTCTTGACCAAGTCGGCACGCTCACGCGGCACCAGCTTGTCGAGCTTGAAGGGGCCCGTGCCGGAGGGCTGCATCGCAAACTTGGCCCAGTCGCGGCCCAGCTTTTCCCACTGCGCCGGGCTGCCGATCAAGAACCACGGCAGTTGGTAGGGGAACAACGCGTCGGTGTCTTTGGTGGTGATCTCGACCGTGTAGTCGTCGATCTTTTTGTACGACGCGATCGACGGGATGCGCGACTTGACCTGTGCGGCCTGCTTGGCATCGAACTGAGGCGACTTGTCGTTGAGAACCTTGTCGAGGTTCCAAACCACCGCATCGGCCTTGAAGTCCGAGCCGTCGTGGAACGTGACGCCCTTGCGCAAGGTGAAGGTCCAGACCTTCGAATCCTTGGCGCTGACTTTCCACTCTGTCGCCAGCCCGGGGATGAGCTTGCCCGGCCGGGTGCCGATGTTGGCTTCCCACGCAATCAGTGGGTCATAAATGGTGTGGCCGGTGAACTGGTACGCGCCCGCGCCGCGGTCAGGTTGGCCGCTGGTCAACGGAATGTCGGCCATCGAGATGCCGTAGCGCACAACGGTTTCGGCAAACGAGTGCGCAGGCAGCAGCAGGGCCGCCACAGGCAAGAGCGCACGAAGGCAAGAAGCCAGGTGAAACATGGAGAACTCCGAAGCAGAAATGACAGGGCTGTTGCACGCCGCGTGCCATGCATCGCGCGAAGCAAAGACCCGGTGCTCGGAACGGGCCGGCCACTTCATGTCTCCCGCGGCATGTTGCGCGTTCTGTGGCGGCAAGGTTTTGTACGAAGGGAACCTGTCGGACATCGCCAGTGCGATGAGGCAAGGCATGCCGCAAGGCGTTGGAGAGAGGGCAATCGCACGGGGCTCCGCGTAGCCTGTCGCGGTGCGAAGGCGCACAACTTTGTGCATCTTGCGATCAAGCACCATCTCAGTGCCCAATTCCAATATTTACGCGGGGGCGCGGTTCACAAACGTGCAGTGCCCGTCCATTTCGATGCCGACTAACCCCTCGCCGGTGCGCTACAGCAGTGAGGTCAAGCAATCGGTGGTGAGGTGCATGCGGCGGACGGTCCCAAAGTGCTTGCCAGCGTTTGCCGAAGCGTTCTGGCGCTTTGGTCAAACAGGGCCTTACAAAATGGGCACGCCCGTTTTGGCTTGAAGTTCCTCGCGGGTCACGCCGTCGGCCAGCTCGACCAGCTTCAAACCTTGCGGCGTCACGTCGAGCACAGCCAGATCGGTGATGATGCGGTCGACCACGCCCACACCGGTCAAAGGCAAGGTGCAGCTCGGCACTATTTTCAGGTCGATGCTGCCGTCCTTTTTCTTGGCCACGTGCTCCATCAGCACCAGCACGCGGGCCACACCGGCCACCAAATCCATGGCGCCGCCCATGCCCTTGACCATCTTGCCGGGGATCATCCAGTTGGCCAGATCACCGCGCGCGCTGACCTGCATCGCGCCCAGGATGCTGAGGTTGATCTTGCCGCCGCGAATCATCGCGAAGCTTTGCTCCGAGCCAAAAATGCTCGAGCCGGGAATGGTGGTGACGGTTTGCTTGCCGGCGTTGATGAGGTCGGCGTCAACCTCGTCCTCGGTGGGAAACGGGCCGATGCCGAGCATGCCGTTTTCGCTTTGCAGCCACACCTCGATGTCAGGCGCCACATGGTTGGCCACGAGTGTCGGCAAGCCGATCCCGAGGTTGACATAAAAGCCGTCTTGCAATTCGGTGGCCGCACGAGCGGCCATTTGGTCATGTGTCCAGGACATAGGTTTTCCTTCTTGATGAATCGCAGATGTCTTTCGGCAGCTGACTGTTGCGGAACAACCATTCCCCGTTCGGGCTCAGGTGGTTTCCGACTGTCCTGAGGTATCGAAGGAAGTCCTGCGCGAACTCTTCCTTCGATACCTCAGGACGGTCGGAAAAGCCATCTCAGGGCGAACGGAGGGTTTTTTTGTGTTCGGGACTAAGCCGTAGCGCTTTGAATGCTCACCACTGTCACAGTCCGCTTTTCAATCCGCTTCTCAGGCGTCGCATTCAGCACGATGCGACTCACATAAATACCGGGCAAGTGCACCGCGTCGGGGTCGAATGAACCGGTCTCGACGATCTCTTCGACTTCCGCCACGGTGATCTTGCCCGCCATGGCCGCGGCCGGATTGAAGTTGCGGGCGGTGCGACGAAAGATGAGGTTGCCGCTGCGGTCGGCCTTCCAGGCTTTGACCAGCGACACGTCGGGCAGCAGCGAGCGCTCCATCAAATAAACCTCGCCGTCGAACTCACGTGTTTCTTTGCCTTCGGCCACCAACGTGCCCACGCCGGTTTTGGTGAAAAAGGCCGGGATGCCAGCGCCACCGGCGCGCAGTTTTTCGGCCAGCGTGCCTTGCGGTGTGAATTCCAATTCGAGTTCACCGGCCAAATACTGGCGCTCAAATTCTTTGTTCTCGCCCACATAGCTCGAGATCATTCGCTTGATCTGGCGCGACTCCAGCAACAAGCCCAAACCAAACCCGTCTACACCGGCGTTGTTGGATATCACGGTGAGGTTTTTGACGCCGCTGTCTCGCAGCGCGGCAATCAGCGCCTCGGGAATCCCGCACAAACCGAAGCCGCCCACTGCCATCAGTTGGCCGTCTTTGACGATGTCCTTCAGCGCGGCAGCGGCGCTGGGAAATACCTTGTTCATGGCTCAAGCCTCCGAATCAATATTCAAACTAAAAGTTGGCGCAGCGACTCGGGCATGGGCGCCGATTTTTTGCGCGGAAAGTCTGTCCACACCGTCGTCGCGCCACCGCTGGCATGAATCACACCGGGCATGTCGACGCGCTCCAGAGTGGTGTAGCTGTCAAAGCTGCTGCGCCCCGGGTTGGCCACATACATTTTCGCCAGCACATCGCCCGGGTATTCAAGCTGGATCAAAAAATTGCAAAACGCGTTGATGATGACGATGCCCTCACCGTCTTTGTTCAGCGGCAAGCCGATGCTGCGCGCCCACTCGATGCGCACGGTTTCCAGGTACCGAAAGTAGATCGTGTTGTTGACGTGACCCATCGCGTCCATGTCGCCCCAGCGCATGGGCAGGGTCATCTCGAAGACGAGCTTTTTCTGTTCGGGAATGTCGATCCGCATGGTCAGCTTGGCTGTGGTTTCGACTGCGCGATGCCCAGTTCGGCATACAAGCGCTCAACCAAGGCGCGCAAAGTTTGAATTTCATCAGCCATGGCCGCTTGCTCGGCCTTGAACGCGGCCAGCTCGCTGATGGCCACGAAGTCTTCTTCGCCGCGGCCGGTTGACGACGCCTGTGGAAACTCATTGCCACACAGCAAATGGGCCCAGCGCGCTTCGCGTGCGCCGGCTGCGCGTGGCAGCTTCACCACCAGCGGGCCGCCTTTGTCTTCAGCGCGCTCGGCCAGCTCCACCATGAAGCCTTCCACCGACGACACATCGGCAAAGCGGTGCAAGCGCTCGGTGCTGCCGCGCAGCTCGGCGCTGGTTTGCGGGCCGCGCAACATCAGCGTCACCAACAACGCGACCGATGCACCTGGCAGCGCCATGCTGCGAGCGATGTTGTGCTCGTACTTGGTCACGCGCGAACCGCTGCGCTCGAACACCAGGTTCAATGCTTTCAGCGCTTCGAGGGCGGTTTGCACATCGGCTTCCGACGCGTTCATCACCGGATCGCGCGCGGTTTTTTGGTTGCAGGCCAACACCACCGTGTTGAGCGACAGCGGATAACTGTCGGGCACGGTGAGGGCTTTCTCGAACAACCCGCCCATGATGCGGGCTTCTAGCGCAGTGAGTTCTCTCATCTTTTGCGTGATCTTTTGTGTCAGCGCTTGAAGAAAATCAAATCGCGAAGCCGTCATCGGCCTGAATCACCGCGCCGTTGATGAAGTGGCTCTCATTCGCGCACACCATCATCAGCACCGAATCCAGGTCTTTTGGGTGGCCGATGCGCTTGCGCGGCAGCATGTCGATCAGGCGTTTGCCTTGTTCGGTTTGCCAGTGCTTGTGGTTAATTTCGGTGTCGATGTAGCCCGGGCAAATGGCGTTCACGTTGATGCCGAACTTGCCCCACTCCAAAGCCATGGCGCGGGTCATGTGAACCACAGCCGCTTTGCTCATGCAATACACGCCAATTTGGCCCAGCACCTTGATGCCGGCCATCGACGCAATGTTGACGATGCGCCCGCCGGTGAAGGTGCCGGGCGCCGATCCCTTGGCGCGCGCCAGCATGCGCTTGCCGACTTCCTGCGCCACAAAAAACGCCCCTTTGGTGTTGGTGTTGAAGATGAAGTCGTAGTCTTCTTCGGTCACGTCGACCAATTTTTGCGTGGTGCTGACGCCCGAGTTGTTGATGAGGATGTCGATGCCCCCCATCTCGGTTTCGGCGTGCGCCACCGCGGCCTTGATGCTGTCGTGGTCTGTCACGTCCATTTCCACCACGTGGGCCACACCGCCGCCGCCTTCAATTTCGGCTCGCAACGTCTTCAAGCGGTCGAGTCGCCGACCGGCCAGAACCACCGCCGCACCCGAGCCCGCCAAAGTCTTTGCGAACTGCTCGCCCAAGCCGCTGGACGCACCTGTAATAAGGGCCACGCGGCCTGACAGATCAATGTTGTAGCTCATGGTTTTGTCTTTCTGAAGGCAGTGAAAGTAGCGAAGAAAAGTGATTTGAAGATAGCACGCGACCTGCGACTCAATCGCTTGATCTGGGCTTGCTGAGCAGGTCGTTTGTCGGAGGTCAAAGTGCGCATTAGGCGCAAGCGCTTATTCAAGAGACAGACTAAAAAGCACGACCGTTCTTTTTTGCATGTAGCCCGCTAAACTCGTGTCAACCAAAGCGCAAGGAACATCGCATGACCCCGCAAGCCATCCTCGACAAATTCGGCCCCCGTGAAGCCATGGAATACGACGTGATGATCGTCGGCGGCGGCCCCGGCGGCCTGGCCGCAGCAATCCGTATCAAGCAATTGGCCGCGGCGCAAAACAAAGAGGTGTCGGTGGTGTTGCTGGAAAAGGGCTCAGAGCTCGGCGCGCATATTTTGAGCGGCGCGGTGATGGACCCGAAAGCCATCACCGAGCTCTTCCCCAACTGGAAAGAACTCGGCGCACCGCTGAACCAACCTGTCACCAGCGACGACGTTCACATCCTCACCGAGACCAGCAGCTTTCGCACGCCCGATGTGCTGGTGCCGAACTGCATGCACAACGACGGCAATTACGTCATCAGCTTGGGCAATACCGTGCGCTGGATGGCCACGCAGGCAGAGAGCCTGGGCGTTGAAATATTCCCTGGCTTCGCGGCTGCTGAAGTTTTGTACACCGAGGACGGCGCCGTCAAAGGTGTGGCCACCGGCAACCTCGGCATTGAAAAGTCGGGCGAACCGGGCAGCGGTTTTCAATTGGGCATGGAATTGCACGCCAAGTACACCGTGTTCGCCGAAGGCGCGCGCGGCCATTTGGGCAAGCAGCTGATTGCCAAATACATGCTCGATGCCAACCGCGAGCCGGCCAGTTATTCCATCGGCATCAAGGAATTATGGGAAGTGCCGCCTGCCAAAGCACAGCCCGGCAAAGTGGTTCACACCGCCGGTTGGCCGATGGACACCAGCACCTTCGGCGGCGGATTTTTGTACCACCTGGAAGACAACAAAGTCACCCTCGGGTTTGTGATGGGCCTGGACTACAAAAACCCGTGGCTCAACCCGTTCGAAGAAATGCAGCGCTGGAAAAAACACCCTGCGGTGTTGGCCCACATTGAAGGCGGCAAACGCATCAGCTACGGCGCGCGCGCCATCAACAACGGCGGGTTGGCCAGCATGCCAAAGATGGTGTTCCCGGGCGGGGCCTTCATCGGCTGCGAAGCCGGCACCATGAATGCATCGCGCATCAAGGGCAGCCACGCCGCCATCAAAACCGGCATGTTGGTGGCCGACGCCGCGTTTGACGCGGTGGTGTCCGGCCGTCAGCACGACGACCTGAATGCCTACCCGGCCGCGTTTGAGAAAAGCTGGCTGCACGCTGAGCTGCACCAATCGCGCAACTTCAAGCTGTGGTTCAAAAAAGGCTTCTACGTTGGCAGCGTGATGACGTTTGTAGAGCAGTGGCTGCTGCCGCGCTTGGGCATCAAAACCGCGCCGTGGACCCTGCGCCGCACCACGGCCGATCACAACAGTTTGAAGCTGGCCAAAGATTGCCCGCAAATCAATTACCCCAAGCCCGACGGCGTCATCAGCTTCGACCGCTTGAGCTCGGTGTTTGTGTCCAACACCAACCACGAAGAAAACCAACCGGCGCACCTCACACTGCGCGACGCCAGCGTTCCGGTGAGCATCAACCTGGCGCAATACGCCGGCCCCGAATCACGCTACTGCCCGGCCGGTGTGTACGAGTACGTTAAAAACCCCGATAACTCAGACCGCTTGCAGATCAACGCGCAAAACTGCGTGCACTGCAAAACCTGCGACATCAAAGACCCAACTCAAAACATCGTATGGGTCACGCCTGAAGGCGGCGGCGGGCCGAACTATTCGGGGATGTAGTCCCCGGCAAAGGCAGTCTGATTAATTGGGATGCCGCGCTGGTGTCGAGCTGGTCTGATGGCGACGCACCAAGCCTTCAATGGCCAGCACATAGCCGTCCACCCCAAAACCCACCACGATGCCCGCCGCTGCAGGCGATATCCAGGAGTGGTGGCGATACGCCTCGCGCGCATGCACGTTCGAGATATGCACCTCGATCACCGGCAACGGTGAGCAGCCTTTGATGGCGTCATGCAGCGCCAATGAGGTGTGCGTGAAGGCTCCGGCATTCAGCACCACGCCCAGCAATTCACCGGCCTGACACTGCTGGCCCGCCGCATGGATTTTGTCGATCAGCGCGCCCTCATGGTTGCTCTGAAAGAATTCCACGGCATAGCCCAAACGCGCACCAGCCGCCACGCACAGCGCCTCAACGTCGGCCAACGTGGCGTGGCCGTACAGCGCCGGTTCACGCTGCCCGAGCAAGTTGAGATTGGGGCCGTTGAGGACGAGTATTTTCATGGCAAGTTTCTGGGTTGCGCGCATCGTGGCGAGTGCAGTTTAAAGAACGCTGCCGCACTCAACGCCAATTCGGCGGCCGCTTGTCGATGATGGCTTGCACGCCTTCGAGGGCGCTGGGCTCCATCATGTTGCACGCCATGGTGTGGCCGGCGTCTTCGTAAGCGGCTGCGATGCCGACTTCAAGCTGGCGGTAGAACAAAGCCTTGCCCATGGTCACTGCCACGCGCGGTTTGGCGACAATGCTGGCAGCCAGCGCCTCGACCGCCGAGTCCAAATCGTCAGGTGAAGCGACTCGGTTCACCAAGCCGTGCGCCAACGCTTGCTCCGCGCTGATGAAGTCGCCGGTCACCAACATTTCGAACGCTGCCTTGCGGTGCAGGTTGCGCGACAACGCCACGCTGGGCGTTGAGCAGAACAAGCCCAAGTTGACGCCGCTGACCGCAAATTTGGCTTCGCTGGAGGCGACGGCCAAATCGCACATCGCCACCAACTGACAACCTGCTGCCGTGGCCACGCCTTGCACTTTGGCGATCACGGGAAACGGCAACTTTTGCAGGCTCAGCATGAGCGCCGTGCACTGCGCAAACAAGCGCTCGTAGTAAGCCTGCGAGGGCGTAGCGCGCATTTCCTTTAAATCGTGACCTGCGCAAAAAGCCTTGCCCGCTGCCGCCAACACCACCACACGCACCGACTCGCCTCGCGAGGCTGCGTCCAACTCGGTTTGCAACGCGGCCATCATGGCTTCAGACAACGCGTTGAACGCCGATGGACGATTCAAAGTGAGCGTGACGACGCCGCGCTCGTCGCGCGCAAACAGCACGAGTTCATCGGAGGTCGCCTTCGACGACTTCGCACACGCAGTCATGGAGTGCCCTTCACGCGCTCGCGCAGCGCGAACTTTTGAATCTTGCCGGTCGATGTTTTCGGGATCTCTTCAAAGCGCACATCACGGGGCAATTTGTAGGCGGCCAGCAAATCTCGGCAATGCGCAATCAAGGCTTCGGCGCTCACCTCGCTACCTGCTTTCAACTCGACGAACGCGACCGGTGTTTCGCCCCACTTGGCGTCTGCCTTGGCCACCACCGCGCAAGCCATCACGGCGGCGTGGCGGTACAGCGCATCTTCCACTTCAAGCGAGCTGATGTTTTCGCCGCCAGAGATGATGATGTCTTTGCTGCGGTCTTTGATCTTCACGTAGCGGTCGGGCTCCATGACGGCGAGGTCGCCGGTGTGGAACCAGCCGCCTTCAAACGCCTTGGCGGTGGCCGAAGGATTCTTCAAATAGCCCTTCATCACGATGTTGCCGCGAAACATGATTTCGCCCATGACTTCTCCGTCGGGCTTCGAAGCTTCCATGCTGAGCGGATCAAATACGCCCATGCCTTCTTGCAGCATGTAGCGCACCCCTTGGCGGCCGTTCAAACGCGCCTGCTCTGACAAGCTTTCCTCGGCCCAACTGTCACGCTTCACCGCCACGGCGGCGGGGCCGTAAACCTCGGTCAAGCCGTACACATGCGTGATGTCAAAGCCCAGCATGGCCATGCCTTCAATCATGGCGGCAGGCGGTGCTGCACCGGCCACCATGCCGCGCACTCTTTGTGTGATGCCTGCGCGCATTTCAGCGGGTGTTGCAATCAACAGGTTGTGCACGATGGGCGCGGCGCAGTAGTGGTTCACCCCAAACTCACGCATCGCCGCCAAGATATGTGCCGCATCGACCTTGCGCAAACACACCTGCGTGCCGCCGAGCATGGCCAGCGTCCAGGCAAAGCACCAGCCGTTGCAGTGAAAAAGCGGCAACGTCCACAAGTACACCGGGAAGTGCGGCATGGTCCAGGTGGCTGCGTTGCACACCGCGTTCAAATAAGCGCCGCGGTGGTGGGTGACCACGCCTTTGGGGTCGCCGGTGGTGCCGGAGGTGTACGACACCGCGATAGCGTCCCATTCGTCTTGCGGGCCGCCGAGCACCGCGACCGGTTGATGCGTCGCGAGCAAGGCTTCGTATTCATATGAACCCAGCGGTTCGCCATCGCCCGCGTACTCGGCGTCGAACACATCGATCACCATCGGATGGCGGCCGTGCTGTGTGCGCAGCAGGTGCAGAGCCTGCGTCATCACAGGCGCGAACTCACGGTCGGTGATGAGCACGCTGACCTCGCAGTGGTTCATCTGCCATGCCAACAATGTCGCATCCAGGCGCGTGTTCAAAGTGTTCAGCACGGCATTCAACGCAGGCACAGCGTAGTGCGCTTCAATCATTTCAGGCGTGTTGTGCAACATCGCGCTCACGGTGCTGCCGCGCTTGACTCCAAGCGACGTGAGTGCTGCCGCCAAACGCGCTGACCGGTCGCGCGTTTGCCTCCAGCTGTAGCGGCGTTGGCCGTGAATGACGGCCGTCAAGTCGCCAAACACCTCGGCACTGCGCTCGACAAAACTGGCGGGCGACAGCGGCACGAAGTTGGCGGCGTTCTTGCCGAGGTCGGTATCGAAGATGGAGGTCATTTGGGGGCTCCTGGTCTGTTTTTGTATGACTTTTAAACGCGCAGCTCCAGTCACCATACTCCAGCGAACTGACCCCAAAGCGTGCCCCGCTGCTACACTTTGCGGCG
>Ga0123336_10005139_pt1 | contig 10480 bp, 9 predicted proteins | sample SSSSmetaG_FD_96466 | JGI IMG/M metagenome (GOLD analysis project Ga0123336, IMG submission 96466) | Glacier valley bacterial and archeal communities from Borup Fiord, Nunavut, Canada, to study Microbial Dark Matter (Phase II) - ​SSSS metaG | ecosystem: Environmental > Aquatic > Freshwater > Ice... | reverse complement strand
TTATTTTGCAGTTGGACATGGCTCGAGTGCATTCCGTCTGGACGACATTCCAACCCTTCATTGTTTCAGCTTCATCGGCTTTCAGTGGGGGACGGTCGATCGCTACAACAGCGTAGAGCTTCTTAATCAAAACTTTGTCCCCCTCCCGGTCCAGGTCGGCGGCACTGTGGTTGGCACTTCGCTCTCAGGGAGTTTGCTTGCCAACATCTTCGGGATCAATACCGATATCTTTCCCGCCGCCGACATCTTCGCTGGCTTCCTCGCCACGCCGAGCGACAAAATCGGTTATCTGCGGTTCACCTCGTCCAACAATTCGTTTGAATTCTGCAATGTTCAGTATGTAGGCGCGCTGCGGTCGAGCGTATCGGCGACACGGCCCGCACGCTCCGGCGCGGTTGCGGTTGCCGAGCCCGTGCCCGGCATCCTGCTGGCGGGCGGGCTCGCGGGTTTGTTCGCGGCGTGGCGCACCCGGCGGCGCTGACGCGCAAAGGGCGCGCGCGCGCGGCGCGTCGTGCCGTGCCGTCTGGCGTGTCGGCCCGCGGCTCTTAGGTTGCCGCGATGGCTTCAGACGACTACGGCTATTTCGTCATCGGTAAAGGCTCGGGCGAACCGATCGCGCTCACCCGGCTGGAGGCGTGTCAGGTCACGACGATGACGCTCGAGGCGCAGGAGCGCCACGAGCGCGTGAGCCGCGGCGACTGATCGCCCGGCACCTTATACCCGATGGCGTCGTCGCACGACTGCAGCAGCGATTGCAGCGAAGCCGAACAAGGCTTTGAGCGCCGGTTCGGGCACTGCCCGCACCATCAGCGGCATGGGCACGGTGACGAACGCCAGATTGTCGATTTCGAAGGCGTTGCCGACCGATTGGAATGCAATCGCGCTGATCGCCAGGGGCGTCTGAAGATCGAAGTTGACGTAGGCGCTAAAGCAACGGGAAACGCTGCGCCAATATTGAGATCATCACATAACATTTTCCCGCGGAAAGTTTGAGCGGTAAACGGCCACTAGTCCTTGTCATGATGTTGCCATCCCGCATGTTCGCCCAAGGCGGATCGGGACCAGGTTGTGCGTCCGGCGCTGCGAACCGGGCAGGCATGCCGTTGGCGCGCATCGCTGCTCCGGCGGCGGGGATGACTGGCTTTTGCGCCGGTCTTTTGCCACATGCGGCGGGTGTCAACGCTCCGCTCGCCCCTTGCCCCGCCGCATTTTCCTCCGATGCCCGACATCCCCGGGGTTCGCCTTGCGGTAGCGCGCGCGGGCTACAAGGCCTGGGAACGCGCGGATCTTACGCTTGCCGAATTCGCGCAGGGCACGACGGTCGTGGGTCTCACCACCCGCTCGCGCTGCCCCTCGCCCGAGGTGGAGCTGTGCCGCGCGCACCTTGCGCAGGGCCATGCCCGCGCGCTCGTGGTGAACGCGGGCAATTCGAACGCGTTCACCGGCGCGCGCGGGGCCGAGGCGACGCGGCTTGTCACGGCCACCACCGCCGCCGCGCTCGCCTGCCCCGAGGCGGAAGTGTTCGTCGCGTCCACCGGCGTCATCGGGGTGCCGCTCCCGCAGGATAAGGCACGCGCAGGCCTGGATGCCGCCTTCGCCAAGCTGCGCGTCGGCAGCACCGCGAGCTGGGAACATGCCGCCACCGCGATCGGCACCACGGACACTTTCCCCAAGGGTGCGCCCGCCACCTGCATCGTCGATGGCCGCACGGTGAACATCGCGGGCATCGCCAAAGGCTCGGGCATGATTGCCCCCGACTTGGCGACGATGCTCGCCTTTGTCTTCACCGATGCGGCCGTGAGCCCCCCTGCCCTGCAAGCGATGCTGCACGCCGCCGCCGACGCAAGCTTTCACCGCATCACGGTCGATGGCGATACGTCCACGAGCGATACCCTGCTCGCCTTTGCCACGGGAGCGGCGGGCAATGCGCCGCTCGCCGCGCCGCATCCCGCGTTCCAGCAGGCGCTCACGCAGGTGTGCGCGGATCTCGCGCGCCAGATCGTGCGCGACGGCGAGGGGGCAGCCAAATTCATCACCATAACGGTCGAAGGTGCCGAGAGCGACCGTGCCGCGCATCGCATCGCACTATCGATCGCCAATTCGCCGCTGGTGAAAACGGCCATCGCGGGTGGAGACGCGAACTGGGGCCGCGTGGTGATGGCGGTCGGCAAGGCGGGCGAGGCAGCGGACCGCGACCGACTGTCGATCCGCTTCGGCGATACCGTGGTGGCGCGCGAGGGCGCAGTGGTGCCGGATTACGACGAGGCCCCGGTCGCCGCACATCTGGCAGGGCAGCAGGTGGCCATCGGCGTCGATCTCGGGCTGGGCACTGGGCGCGCGGAGGTTTGGACGTGCGATCTTACGCATGGCTACATCGCGATAAATGCCGATTACCGGACCTAGGCAGAGCCGGGCCGCCACGACCGCCCGCCTTGACTTGCCGCGCGTTCAACGCCTACTGCGTTGCTCCCGCAGCGCACCACGGTGCGTCGCGCAATTCCTGCTTCCGATTGCCCGAGGATATCATGGCCAAGCCGACTACCGTTAAAATCCGCCTCGTCAGCAGTGCGGACACGGGCTTCTTCTATGTCACCAAGAAGAACCCGCGCAACACCACCGAGAAGATGACGATGCGCAAATACGATCCGGTGGTTCGCAAGCATGTCGATTTCAAGGAAGCCAAGATCAAGTAGGTGCCGCTCTACGGAGAGGTGGAGCACCTCTCCCCGCTGATCCGACGCGTCACCGCGCACAACCCCGGCCCTTTCACCGGTCCCGGCACGGGCAGCCACATCATCGGGCACGGTGAGATTGCCGTGCTCGATCCGGGACCCGACGATTCAAACCACGTTGCCGCGCTACTGCGCGCTACGCAGGGCGAGCGGATCGCCGCGATCCTGATCACCCATACCCACCGCGATCATAGCCCCGCCGCGCGCGCGCTTGCGGAGGCGAGCGGCGCGCCGGTTATGGGCTGCGCGCCTTTGGTGCGTGATGTTCCACGTGGAACACCAGATAGGTTTGCGGATGCGTTCGACAAAACCTACGCGCCCGATCGCGTGCTCGCCGACGGGGAGACCGTCGAAGGCCCCGGCTGGCGCATGGAAGCGCTCGCCACGCCTGGCCACGCGTCGAACCATCTCGCCTTCGCACTCCCCCAGGAACGCGCGTTGTTCACCGGCGATCATGTGATGGGCTGGGCCACCAGCGTCGTCGCACCCCCCGATGGTGATATGGCGGATTACCTCGCCAGCCTCGCCAGGCTGCAAACGCGCGACGATCTTGTCTACCACCCCACACACGGTGATCCGGTCACCGAGCCCCAGCGGCTGGTGCGGGGCTTCATCCTCCACCGCCGCCAGCGCGAGGCGGCGATCCTCGCGCTGCTCGCGGAGCGTCCCGCAACAGTGCCCGCGCTGGTTGCCAAGATGTATGCCGCGATCGATCCCCGTCTCCATGGTGCCGCAGGGCTGAGCGTGCTCGCGCATCTGATCGCGCTCGAACGCGGCGGAGCGGTGGTGCGCGAGGGCGACGTATGGGCGGCCGCGCGTTAGACATTCACGCCGTGCCGCTTACATAGCCACCCATGCGCCTCCCCGTTGCCGCCCTCCTCCTGTTCATCGGCGCGCTGATCGGCTGGGGCGTTGCCCACCGCATCGGCGATCCCGCGATGGACCCGATGGGCCCGCGCGCCGACGTCGCCACCATAGCGTCCGCCTCCCTCAGATCGGTGCAGGCGCAGGCGCGGCTCACCAGCTTTGCAGCTCGCTTCGTGGTAGCGGTCACATCCGAACATCGCACGCTGGGGCTGGCACAAACCAAGACGACGATCGTGCCCGGCATGGTCCGTTACGAACTCGATTGGACCAAGCTCAACGAAAACAGCCTCAAGTGGAACGCCGCGCAGCACACATTGCTGGTCGAAGTCCCGCAGATCGAGATCGCGGGGCCGCAGATCGAAATCACGAAGATGAAGGAATATAGCGAAGGCAAGCTGCTGATGGCGTTGACCGGCAGCGAACCCGCGCTCGATGCGGCGAACCGCGCGCGGGTGGAAACGCAGATGCAGGCCGAAGCGCGCGAGGCGACACTGCTGACGATGGCGCGCGATGCCACCCGCGCGGCAGTGGCGCGCACGTTCGCCTTGCCTTTGGCGGCTGCCGGGATCGACGCCAAGGTGATCGTGCGTTTTCCGGGCGAAGCATAGGAGGGATCGATGGGTGTGATGTTCAATCCGCTGAAGGCGGCACCGGCAATCGACTTGCGCGCCGAGATCGACCGGCTGCGGCGCGAGAAGAATGCGGTCATCCTCGCACATTATTACCAGAAACCCGAAATTCAGGATATCGCCGACTTCGTCGGCGACAGTCTGGACTTGTCGCGCAAGGCGGCAGCCACGGATGCAGACGTGATCGCATTTTGTGGGGTGAAGTTCATGGCCGAAGTCGCCAAGATCCTTTCACCGGGCAAGACGGTGGTGCTGCCCGATCTGGACGCGGGCTGTTCGCTCGAGGATAGTTGCCCTCCGGCCGAGTTCGCTGCGTTCCGCGCCGCGCATCCCGATCACATTGCGCTCAGTTACATCAACTGTTCGGCAGAAGTGAAGGCGCTGAGCGACATTATCGTTACAAGCTCGTCCGCCGAGCGCATCATTGCGCAACTTCCCGCCAGTCAGCCGATCATCTTCGCGCCGGACAAGCATCTTGGCGGGTATCTGAACCGGGTGACGGGATGTAACATGTTGCTGTGGCCGGGCGCATGCATCGTCCACGAGGCTTTCTCCGAGCGCGAGTTGCTCAAGCTCAAAGCGCAGCACCCCGGCGCGCCGGTGGCGGCGCACCCCGAATGCCCGGGTCATATCCTCGATCACGCGGACTATGTCGGGGCGACGAGCGGCATATTGAAGTTCGCCCTGTCTTCGCCCGCGCAGACGATCATCGTGGCGACCGAGCCGCACATCATCCACCAGATGCAGCTCGCTGCATCCGCGAAAGTCTTCATCGGCGCACCGGGCGCGGACGGGAACTGCAACTGCAATATGTGTCCCTACATGGGGCTCAATACGATGGAGAAGCTGTATGTCGCACTGCGCGATCTTCAGCCACAATTGCATCTGACCGAGGATATTCGTGTGGCTGCCCTGAAGCCGCTGGAGCGAATGCTCGAAATGTCCGGCACGGCCAAGCCACTTGGCGATTGAGGACCGACGATGATCCTCCACTACCTTCCCGCCGCCAACCGTTTCCACTCGCAGATCGACTGGCTCGATAGCTGGCACAGCTTCAGCTTCGGCCAGCATTATGATCCCGCGCGCCAGGGCTTCCGCGCGCTGCGCGTGATCAACGAGGACCGCATCACCGGCGGCGCGGGGTTTGGCCGCCATGGCCACCGCGACATGGAAATCCTGACCTATGTGCTCGATGGCGCGCTCGCGCACAAGGACAGCAGCGGCGGCGCAGGCACGATCCGCCCCGGCGATGCCCAGCGTATGAGCGCGGGTACGGGAATCGAGCATAGCGAGTATAATGCGAGCGCGGACGAGGCTGTGCATTTTCTGCAAATCTGGCTGCAGCCCGCGCGCGCCGGGCTGACGCCGGGCTATGAGCAGGCCGCGCTCGCGGCGGTGCCCGAAGGCGCGAGCCGCCTCGACCTCGTTGCCGGGCCCGACGGCGGTCCGCATGCGGTGACGCTGCACCAGGACGCGCGCATCTGCCGCGCAGTGCTCGCCGAGGGTCGGCCGCTCACGGTCGATCTCGCAACGGGTCGCCACGCGTGGGTGCAGGTCGCACGTGGCCAAGCGACCGTGCTCGGCCGCGCGCTCGCCACCGGCGACGGGCTGGCGGTCAGCGGCGCGGAGCGGCTCGATTTGGCGGGCGCGGGCGAGTTGCTGGTGTTCGATCTGGCGTGACGCTGCTCAGGGTGCGAGCGCGCCTTCAAGCACGGTGGCCGACGCTTTGGGCAGCGTGTAAATCTTGCCCGCACCGCCGGTGGTGACGAAGGTTGCTGCCGGGCCATCGGGCGAAGGATGGCCGTTCGCACCCGCCTCCACCCACAGATATTGCGCCGCGCCGAATACCGTGCCGCGCACCGACCCGGCGAACGCGCGCGCGCCGAAGCCGAGCGTTACATCGTGCGCCACCTTGAGGTCGCGGTTGATCAGCAGCACCGCCCACGATCCGTCGGGTCGTTGCACGGGGTAGGCTCCCACCCACGGGGTTGCCGTCGCGCCGAACAGGCGGTGCTCGCCCGCACCGCGCTGTGTCCAATGGTGGGTGAGCAGTTGCACTGCGAAATATTGCGACAGCGGTTTGCCTGCGACGTAGTTCGCGTTACCGAGTAGCGGACCGTAGGTGCCATAGCCGTGGCATGCAGACGGGCTGAGCGGGATCGGCTCATATTCGTAGAAGAACGCCCCTGCCCCGCCCGCCGAGAGCAGCGAGCCGTAGAAGTCCGCGAGCCACACCGCACCCTCGATGCGCTGCGCAAAATCATTGCCGCCCGCCGAATAATTCGCCTCGGTGACGTAGATGGGCGTGGTCGCGGGCACGCCGAGCGCGCGCCAGCCGCGCGTAACGTCCGCGATCAGGCCGGGCGCGGCAAGCAGATCGGCCTGCACCTGCGATCTGGAACATGCGTCGAATGGGTAATGTTCGAACGAGAAGAAGCCGAGATCGGCCGAATGGCCGTGCGCGGCGAGGCTGGCGAGGAAGCGGCGGGTGAAGGAGCGTTCGCCCGCTGCATCGGGCCAGGCGAAAACGTCGCCGAGCGTGCCCTCATACACCGGCCCGCCCAGCACCAGCGCCGGATCGACCGCGTGGATCGCATCCGCCCACTGGATGTAGAGCGCGGCATAATCCTCGGGCACGATGAATTGCCCGTCGGGCTCCTCGCCCAATTCCACCCGCGCGATGTTGGTGCCGCGCGCTTTGAGATAGCGGATCTCCGCTGCCGCATTTTCGGGTGTGCTGTAGAGCATCGGCACGGGCACGGTGACGGGTAGCGCGCGCGTCAAACCGCTGTCGAGCACGATATCGAGGCCGGGCTGTTCCTGATCGGTCACGCGGTCCGCAGCGCGGTGCCATGGATCGGTGGAGGACGCATAGGTCGCCGTCTGGCGATTGTCCGCGCGGTGGACGATCGCATCGTCGAACACGCCGCTGGCGGTGGTGCCCAGCCCGAGTTCGGCGATGGCATAGCCCATGCAGTCGCGCGGATCGGTTGACGCGGCCGGGCAGGTCCCCGATGCGCGGGTGAGCAGGACGCGAACGAATCGGACCATGTGGCCCGGCTGGCCGAGCGCGACGGTGGCGGTGCCGCCGGTGCCGGTCTGGGGTCCGGCGGGGAAGTTTACCCACTCGCCGGTGTCCGCGCCGTAGAAGGGATCGGGGCCGGTCCAATATTGGACGACGAAGTTCGTCGCCCACGGCGTGCCCCACGCGATGCGCGCGGTATCGATCGCGGTGGGCTTACCCAGATCGACGAGCACCCACTGCAGGTGGAGGGCATCGTCTTCGTGCGTGTAGGTGTGTGTCAGATACGGATTGCTCTTCCAGAAGGTCGCGGCGCTGCCGTCGTCCAGCCGCGAATAATCGTCGTTGTTACCCTGATCGCCGGTGTTGCCGCGCCGGGGGAGGCGGTAGCCGTAGGTATCGACCGTCTTCGTGGCGGGAGCGCCGCTCGTCCAATAGCCCTGCGCACCGTCCGAGAAGGTTCCGGCCGGGCTCCAGTGCCAGTCCTGCACCGAAAGTTCGGTGTAGAGCCGGTAGCTCACGGGGCCGAAACCGGCGGCAAGCATTTTGGCGACGTTGGCAGGCGTGTAGATTTTGGGGACGGCGGGCGCGGGCACGCCATCGACGCCCGCGCCGAATGCGATTTCGGGTGTGAAGCGCGCGAGTTCGTGCGCGGGATCGATCAGGATGGCGATCAGGCCTGCCGCCGGTCTGGCCTGTGCGAGTGCGGCGGTGCGCGCCGTAGCGATGGGCGCACGCAGCGGATGCGCCTGGTGCGTATGCGCGGCGGCGGCGGCGGACGCGATGAGGCCGAGAGTCAGCCCAAGGGCATAGGCGCGAGTCATTGTGCGACTAGAGGGCGCGGACTGCCTGCCTTCAAGCCGGTCGTAAAAACTTCATTCGGGCGTGGGCGTATCGGCGGGCGCGTCGCCCGGCGGCGGGTCGTCTACTGCGGCGGCATCGGGGCGTGTGGCGTGCAGTTGCGCCATCAACCGCTCGCGCGCCTCGCGTGCGGCGGTGCGTTCGCCCTCGAACGGGCTTTCGCGCTCGATCGTGGCGGCGGAGGCGAGCTTGCGGCGCAGCGCGCGTTCGGGATCGCCGTCGGCCGGGGTTGCCACGCGTTCGGCCCGCAGCGCCGCATGGTGGCGCATCTCGGCCTCGATGTGCGCGCGCGCGTCGGCCGCGTGCGAGCTGCCGCCGCGGCCGAACGCGCGCAATACCGTGACGAGCAGATTGACGCCGACTGCAAACAGAATGAGGCCGATCAGCACGTTCAGCATCACTACGCCAGACCGCAACGCGAGCCGGTAGAGATCGTGGAAGGTCTGGATGTGCGCCACGTCGGATGCGGCGCGGCTTAGTGCGCCGCGCTCCAGCTCGCGCCGCGGCCGACTTCTACGCCGAGCGGAACCTTGAGATCGAGCCAGGGCTGCGCCGCACCTGCCATCGTGGCGGCGATCACCGTCGAGGCGGCGTCCGCCTCATCGGCATGCGCCTCGAACACCAGTTCGTCGTGGACCTGGAGGAGCATGCGCGTGGACGCCAGCCCGGCGGCCGCGAGCGCGCCCGGCATGCGGATCATCGCGCGCTTGATGATATCGGCCGCGGTGCCCTGCACCGGCGCGTTGACGGCGGCGCGTTCGGCAAAGGCGCGCTCGGCCTGGTTCTTGGACGTGATCTGGGGGAGGTGGCAGCGACGGCCGAACAGCGTTTCCACATAGCCGCGCTCGCGCGCCTCGCGGGCGCGTTCGGCCATATAGGCGCGGATGCCGGGGAAGCGCGCGAAGTAGCGCGCGATGTAATCGCCCGCCTCATCGCGTGCGATGCCGAGACGGCCGCCCAGGCCGAAGGCGGATATGCCGTAGATGATCGAGAAGTTGATTGTCTTGGCACGCGCGCGGTGCTCGCGCGTCATCTCGGCGGCGCTGACGCCGAACACTTCCTGCGCGGTGAGGCTGTGGACGTCGCCCCCTTCGGCATAGACCTGCTGCAGCGCGGGTTCGTCTGCCATGTGCGCCATCAGCCTGAGTTCGATCTGGTTGTAGTCCGCCGCGATCACGACGTGGCCGGGTTCGGCGACGAACGCGTCGCGGATGCGGCGGCCGAGTTCGGTGCGGATCGGGATGTTCTGGAGGTTGGGATCGGTGCTGCTGAGCCGCCCGGTCGACGAACCGGCGAGGTTGAAGCAGGTGTGGACGCGGCCGGTTTTGGGGTTGATCGCGGCCTGCAATGCATCGGTGTAGGTGTTTTTAAGCTTGGTAAGCTGCCGCCAGTCGAGCATCTTGCGCGCGATCGGCGCGCCTTCGGCCGCGAGGCGCTCGAGGATGTCCACGTCGGTGCCGTAGCTGCCCGATTTGCCCTTCTTGCCGCCGGTGTAGCCGAGCTTCTCGAACAGCACCTCGCCCAGTTGCTTGACCGAGCCGAGGTTGAAGGGGTGCCCTGCGTCCTCGTAGATCTGCGCTTCAAGGCGGACGATCTCCTCGCCATAGGCGTGGCTGAGCGAGGCGAGCACCGCGCGATCGACCTTGACGCCCGCCGCCTCCATGTCCGCCACCACGCCCACCAGCGGGCGATCGAGCTTTTCGTAGACGCGCGTGACATGCTCGGCGGCGAGGCGGGGCTTGAAGTGGCCGTGGAGGCGTATCGTCACGTCCGCATCCTCGGCGGCGTAGCGGGTGGCTTGTTTCAGATCGACGTGCGCGAAGCTGATTTGCTTCTTCCCCACGCCGCACACGTCCTTGAACGCGACGGGCTTGTGGCCCAGGTGGTTGGCCGAAAGTTCGTCCATGCCGTGGCCGCCGCGCGTGCCCGCATCGAGCGCGTAGCTCATCAGCATCGTATCGTCGTAGCCGACCACCAGCATGCCATGGCGCGCGAGCACCATCAGATCATATTTGATGTTCTGCCCGATCTTGAGCGTGGCGGAATCCGCCAGCATCGGGCCGAGCACGGCCTGCAACTGCGCGAGCGTCAGTTGCGCAGGGCGTTCGGACAGCAGCCCGTCGCCGCGATGATCGATGGGGATATAGCAGGCGAGGCCGGGTTCGAGCGCGAGGCTTACGCCGCATAGCCCCGCCGACATCGAGCCCAGTTCGTCCGTTTCGGTGTCGACTGCCACGGTGCCGCGCATTATCGCTTCGACTGCCCACCATTGCAGCCGCTCTTCGGTGAGGATCAGTTCGTAGCCGTCGAGATCGAACGGTCTGGCGGGCGGCGGCGCGGGGCCGTCCGTCGGCGCGATGTCCACCGGC
>Ga0123336_10005138_pt1 | contig 10480 bp, 8 predicted proteins | sample SSSSmetaG_FD_96466 | JGI IMG/M metagenome (GOLD analysis project Ga0123336, IMG submission 96466) | Glacier valley bacterial and archeal communities from Borup Fiord, Nunavut, Canada, to study Microbial Dark Matter (Phase II) - ​SSSS metaG | ecosystem: Environmental > Aquatic > Freshwater > Ice... | reverse complement strand
TGCTGTTTTCCCCATATACACCGCGCTTTCCCGAACGTATTCGCGATTTCGGCGGGGATTGCTTTGCGGCCATCCGGGCGAAGGACATCGTCGTTCATCACCCGTTCGAAAGCTTCGATGTCGTCGTGCAATTCCTGCGTCAGGCGGCCGACGATGCGAGCGTGGTGGCGATCAAGCAGACCCTGTATCGGACCAGCCGTGACAGCCCGATTGTCAAAGCCCTGATCGAGGCGGCTGAATCGGGTAAATCCGTCACCGCCATGGTGGAGCTGCGCGCGCGCTTCGACGAGGAGGCGAATATTCGGCTGGCACGGTCGTTGGAGGCGGCGGGCGTACAGGTGGTGTTCGGGTTCGCGGAATTGAAAACCCATGCGAAGATCAGCCTGGTTGTCAGGCGGGAAGGAACCTCCATGCGCAGTTACGCGCATTTCGGGACGGGGAATTATCATCCGATCACGGCGCGGGTGTATACGGATTTGAGTTTCTTCACGGCCGATCCCGATTTGACGCGGGATGCGATGCGGCTGTTCAATTACATGACGGGATATGCGCAGCCGGAGCAGATGGACGCGCTGGCGTTCTCCCCGCTGACCATGCGGAGCACGCTGTATGAGCTGATCGAGGCGGAGATTGCATTTGCGAAGGAGGGCAAGCCGGCTTCGATCTGGCTGAAGCTGAACAGCCTGGTGGATCCGAAATTGATCGACAAGCTCTACGACGCCTCCAATGCCGGGGTGCATGTGATGGCGGTGGTGCGCGGCATCTGCTGTTTGAGGCCGGGTGTGGCGGGGTTGTCGGCGAACATACGCGTGAAGTCGATCGTGGGGCGGTTCCTGGAGCATGGGCGGGTATGTGCGTTCGGGAACGGGCACAGGTTGCCGAGCCGGCACGCGCTGGTTTTCATCAGTTCGGCGGATTGGATGGAGCGCAACATGGATTGGCGCGTGGAGACGCTGGTGCCGATCCGCAATGCGACGGTGCATGCGCAGGTGCTGGATCAGATCATGGTGACGAATTTGAAAGATACTTTGCAGAGCTGGGAATTGCGGGCGAATGGCGAGTGGAAGCGCGTGCCTCCGGGGGCGAAGGCGGTGTCTGCGCATGAGTATTTCATGACGAATCCGTCGTTGTCCGGGCGTGGGTCGGCGTTGCATGGGCCGGTGGTGCCGTTGCCTCGGCCGCGGCCGATGCGGCCGGACCGAGTTTTGCAGGACTGAAGGAAGCAAGGTCTTCTTTTTTGAAAAAAGAAGCAAAAAACTTTTGCTCCTGGCGCTGGTGAAATGAACGCTTTTGCCGGTTGGCCGGAGCTTGTGAATGCGCCTCTCTCACCTTACCCGGGCTTGACCCGGGTATTCACGCGGTGGTGCAGCGCGGAGGTTTTGCGGTGATGCTCTCTGGGTCGTTTGTGACTTTCGGTGTGCGGAGACGCGTGGATGCCCGGGTCAAGCCCGGGCAAGGTGTGGATATTGAGTTGCGTGAATTCACACTATTCGGGATCCGGTTTGAGTAGTCATGAAGCGGGCTGTTGAAGCGCTCCGCGCGGGGCGGCTGGATGAGGCCGAGCGCATTCTGCGCAAGCTGATACGCGCCGCGCCGGAGGATGCGGGGGCGCTGCATCTGCTGGGAATTGTGCTGTTGCAGGCGGGCCAGGCTGCAAAGGCGGTTGGATTTTTTGACCGTGCGCTCAGGGGCGGGGCGCCGGTTTCGCAGCTGTATAACAATCATGCGACGGCGTTGAATGCGCTGGGGCGGCCGGGGGAGGCGCTGAACAGCTTGGCGCGGGCGCTGGGGTTGGCGCCAGATGATGCTGAACTGCACTACAACCTTGGCAATACGCTGATGGCGCTGCGGCGTGACGAGGCGGCGCTGGCAGCGTTTGCGCGGGCTTGTGGTCTAGCGGCGAGGTTTGCGGCGGCCTGGCAGAACAAAGCGATCGTGGAGACGCGGCTGGGATTGCACGCGGCGGCGCTGGAGAGTTGCGATCGGGTGCTGGCGCTGACGCCCGAGGCGGCGGATGCCCGGGAAGCGCGCGGCGAGGCGCTGCTGGCGCTGGCACGGCCGGGGGAGGCGGTGGCGGAGTTCGAGGCGGCGAGCCGTGCGGCGCCCGGGCTGGCGGTGGCACACCTGAACAGGGCGCATGCGCTGAACGTGACGGGGCGGACCCAGGATGCAATGGCGGCGATCGATGCGGCGATCGCGGCTGAGCCGGAACTTGCGCTAGCGCATTTCAATGCGGGGTGCATGAGCCTGGCGAATGGCGATTTCGCGCGCGGCTGGGCGGAATACGAGTGGCGGTGGCGGAAGGACGATTTCGCGGCCTATCGGCGGGGTTTTTCGCAAAACTTGTGGATGGGGCAGGAGGCGATCGAGGGGCGGACGATCCTGCTGCATGCGGAACAGGGGTTTGGGGATACCATACAATTCTGCCGCTATGCGCCGATGGTGGCGGCGCTGGGTGCGCGGGTGGTGCTGGAGGTGCCGGCTGCGCTGGTGGAGGTGATGCGCGGCTTGGCGGGGGTTGAGCGGGTCGTGGTGCGGGGGGAGGCGTTGCCGCATTTCGATGTGCATTGCCCGCTGATGTCGCTGCCGCTGGCGTTCGGGACGGATCTGCAGAGCATTCCGTGGCGCGGTGCGTATCTTTCGGCCGATGCTGCGCGCGTGGCGATGTGGCGGGAGCGGCTGGGCAGCGAGGAGGGGAGGCTTGTGGGGCTAGCCTGGTCGGGCGCGCGGGGCTTTGCGGCGGATGCGACGCGGTCGGCGCCGGTGGAGGATTGGGCGCCGCTGATCCGGCCGGACGTTCGGTATGTGTGCTTGCAGAAGGATGTGCGGGCGGCGGACCGGGCGGCGGCGCTGCGGCTGGGGATATGGTTGATCGATGATCTTATCGAGGATTTTGCGGATGTGGCGGCGTTGGTGGCGTTGACCGATGCGTGCATCAGCGTGGATAGCGCGCCGGCGCATCTGGCCGGGGCAATGGGGCGGCAGGTGGTGATCCTGTTGCCGGAGCAGGCGGATTGGCGGTGGTTGCGGGGGCGGGGGGATACGCCTTGGTATCCTTCGGCGCGGTTGATGCGGATGGCGGTTGGGCAAGGGTGGGCGGAGTTTGCGGGAAGCATTGTGGGAGTTTTGGGGTTTTAGGGCGCTACCACCTCACCCCGGCCCTCCCCGCGAACGGGAGGAGGAAAATTCAGCATTGCATGGAGGGTGGGGGTGACTTGGGGGGTGACGCCGAACCAAGCGGCGAAGCCGGGGACGGCTTGGTGGAGGAGCATGCCCAGGCCGGGGATTGTGCGCAGGCCGCAGGCGCTGGCTTGGGAGAGGAGGGGGGTGTCGGGCGGCGTGTAGACGATGTCGGCGACGGCGAGGGTGTGGGGAGCGCTGGCGAGGTCGATGTCCAAGGGAGGCTGGCCTTCCATGCCGAGGGAGGTGGTGTTCACGAGGAGGGCTTGGTCGGGCAGGGCGTGGGCGCGGCGGTCCCAGTCGAGCAGGGTGATTTCGGGGAGCGCGTTTTGGAGGGCGCGGGCGCGGTCTTTGGAGCGGTTGGTGACGGTGACGTGGACGCCCGATTCGAGGAGCGCGGCGGCGATGGCGCGGGCGGCGCCGCCGGCGCCAAGCAGAAGGGCGGGGCCTGCCGTCGGCGAGATTTGGTGGGCGGCGAGGTTGGCGAGAAAGCCGGCGCCGTCGGTGTTGCTGCCGATGGTCAGGCCGTTTTGGAAGACGATGGTGTTGACGGCGCCGGCGCGGCGGGCGCTGTCCTCGACCTGGTCGCACAGGTCAAAGGCGGCTTGCTTGTGGGGGATGGTGATGTTCAGGCCGGCGAAGCCGGCGGCGAGTAGGGCAGGGATGACGGCCGCGAAATCCTCGGGGCGGACGGGGAGGGGGAGGTAGGCGCCGTCGATATCGTGTTCGGCGAGCCAGTAATTGTGCAGGCGCGGGGAGCGGGAATGGGCGACGGGCCAGCCGACCACGCCGGCGAGGCGGGCACGGCCGGTGATCATGCGGCGGCCCGAGCCAGGGCCATGGCGGCAAGGCTGGCGGCAACGGCGCGGGGCTGCAGGTTGACCTGGGGTAGCCCCATCAGCTCGCCGAAGGTGCCGCGTGCCAGCGGGCCGGCGACGAACAGGTTCGGCCAGGCCGTGCCGTCGGCGCGCAGGACGCGGCTTTGCTCGTCCACCCAGATGCCGAGCTGGGCGGGGTCGGGCTGCAGGAAGCCGGCTTCGGCAAGGCCCCGTAGGACGGGATGGGACGCTGTGACGGAGCGGTGGCCGGGGCCGGTGCAGTTGATGGTGGTGTCGGCCGCCAGGGTCTCTGGGGTGGTGGTGCCGCGGCGCCGGTAGGTGACCGTGCCGGATGGGTCCACGGCGAGCAGTTGGGCGGCGAGGACCTGCACGGCGCCGGTTTGGCGGGCGGCGGTCAGGGCCGCGTCGATCTGGGGCGCGCATTGGAAGCGGTGCACGTCCCACCAGGTGCGGAGGTGGCGCAGCAGGATGCGGCGCTGCGGCCAGTCGAGCGCGCTCCAGACGGTTGGGGCCTGCTGGCGCAGCGCGTCGATGATGTTCTCCCAGGGGCGGCCGGATTCGACGGCGATGGCGACGGCGCGGCGAATCCGGGCGAGGAGGGCGACGGCGGTGGTCTCCGGGTGGTCGGAGAAGTCGCCCTCGGCTTCGACGGGCAGGAGGGTGCGGGGGCGGGGCAGCAGGCCGTGGCGGGAGAGGGCGGTGATTGGGCCGATGTGGCCTTGCGCGAGGAGGCTGCCGATGACGTCGTTCGCAGTGAGGCCGGTGCCGACGACGAGCACGCGGTCGGTTGCGGGGATGGCGCGGATGGCGGCCACGTCCCATGGGTCGGACAGGAGGGTGGGGGCGCCGCGCAGCACGGAGGGCATATCCGGTTTCGTGTGGCTGACGGCGAGCACCACAGCATCGGCGTGGAGCGGGTCACCGGCGGCCAAGTGGATGGCGAAGCCGGATTGGGTGGGGGCGAGGCCGGTGGCTTCGTCGCGGCGATGTTCGAAGATCATCTGTGGGTTGGCGGCGAGCTGGGCGTGGAGCTGAGCGGCGACGTAGCGGCCGAAGATGGCGCGCGCGGGGTAGAGGCGGCCGTCCGGCATGGCGCTGGCGGGATCGCGCTCGGGGTCGTGCTGTTCGTGCAGCCAGTCGTGGAAGTGGGTGGGCTGGTCGGGCAGCACGGACATGCGGGCGGCGGCGACGTTGGTGCGGTGTTCGGGGGCGGGGCTGGAGTAAGCGAGGCCGGCGCCAAGTGTGGCGCGGGGTTCGATGATGGTGAGGCGGGCGCGCAAGCCTGGGTGGTCGCGCAGCAGATGTAGGGCGCAGGCCGCGCCGGAAAAGCCGCCGCCTAGGATCGTCAGGTCAAGCAAGGAAGCAGTCCTTTTTTGCAAAAAAGGACCAAAAAACTTTTCTCCGCTGTCGCATGCTTATCGGCAGGCACCCGACAGGGAGCAAAAGTCTTTTGCTTCTTTTCTTCAGAAAAGAAGGCCTTGCTTACCTATTTCCCCACAAGCGCGTCAATAAACGCCTGCCCCTTCGGCGTTCCCACACCCGTCACGAGATCGTAGCCCGCCTGCGACGAGAACTTGCCGCTTCGACCCTTGATCACATCGTGGAACAGCGCCTTGTAGGTGCTTCCCGCGGCCAGCGCGTAGACGGCAGGGTTGATGAAGCCGACCACCGGCTTGCCCGCAGCCAGCGCCTGCTGGTTCGCCATGGCGACGATGCCGGCCCACATCGGGGAGGCGAAGCTGGTGCCGCCATTGCCGCCACCGCAGGTTCCGTTGGCGCAGATCTCCATGTCCGTGTTGGAATTCAGCGCGATGTCCGGCACGTTGCGCAGGGTGGTGGAAGCGCCGACGGTGTTCTTGGAAATGGCCGCCTGGTAGGGCTCGATCTTGATGGTGGTGTCCAGCGAGGGGCCGCCGGCGCTGCCGGACCAGCCGGTCTCGCCGGACCAGAGGCCGCCCGGGGTGGCAGTGGCCACATCGGTCCCCCCGACAGCGATGATGTTGGCGTCCTCCTCCGGCCAGGGGCCGCTGGCCGCGAGCGACGAGCGGTCGCCGCTGGCGGTGAGGTTGGTCTGGCCCTGGACCTCATATTCCTTGAAGATGGCGTCGTCGGTGGCGAAGTTCTCGTTCCAGCCCCAAGACGAGCTGATGACCTTGCTGATGTTGTCGGTGGCCATCTTGTTGAGGATGTCCTCGGCGATGCTGCCGACATAGACGCGCACGCTGGACAGGCCCGGCGCCAGCGAGATGGCGTATTCGATGTCGAGAACCTGCTCGCTGTCGTCGCAGGTGCCGGTGCAGGAGAGGGATTGCGTGTCCGTCTTGATGCCGGTGATCGGCACGGAATTGGCGGGACCGTAGCCATTGGCGAAGAAGCTGGTGACGTCGGCGATGTTGTAGCCGGCGAACTCGAACAGGGCGACGGACTGGCCCGCGCCGGTCAGCGAACCGGTGGGATAGTACGCGCTGCGCATGTCTTTGCCGGTGAACTGGCCGCTGGGGCCGGAGCCGATGCGGCCACCGAGGCGCGGGCCCGTGCCGCGAACCAGCTTGGGGTGTGGCAGCACGAAGTTGTCCAGCCCGATCACCTGCAGCACGGGCACGGCCAGGTCCAGCGTGGGCGCGCGGTCGGGGGCGGTGAACAGGCGGGCTTCGGTGGGGTGGCGATACAGGCCCATCTTCACGTGGAAGGCGCGCTCGATCGTGGCGGTGTCCCCTTCGGCCTGGATCAGCAGGCGGTTGGCCGCAGGCTCGCCGATGGTCAGGCCCTGGGCGCGCAGATGGGCGGTGACGGCGTCGTAATCGGACTGGCTGGGTCCGAAGCGCTCGGCGAACTGGGCGACGGTCAGATAGCGGCGGAAATTCGGGCTGGCGGGGTTGGTGATGTCCGCCTTCAGCGCGTCGAGAGCGGGCATGTTGCGCAGGGGCAGGGAGATTGCGAGCTGCATGCGGGTGGCGGGCGCGGGGGCGGCCACGAAGGCGGCGCTTTGGATTCGATAACAGTCGGAATCCGGGTGGCGAGGGTTGGTTGCGGGGTGGCGAAGGCGGTGCTGGCCAGCAGGGTGGCGCCCAGGCTGAAGGCGGCGGTGTGATGCAGGCTGGCGCGCATGGGATGCTCCCGGTTCGACTGGGCGGGACCCTAGCTGGGGGATGGGGGTGGGGGATAGTCCCTTTTAACGGCGAAACGAGAGGAGGAGAGACCAAAAAACTTTTGACTATAAAACCTTGGATAGGTCGGCTTCGGGGCGGGCGCCGTAGTGGGAGATGATTTCGGCGGCGGCAATGCTGCCGATGCGGCCGCAGGTGGGGAGATCGCGGCCTGCGGTGAGGGCGGCAAGGAAGCCGGCGGCGTAGGCGTCGCCGGCGCCGGTGGTGTCGACAACGGTGGCGGTTTCGGCCCGCACCTCAACACGCTCGGTGCCGCGCAGGATGGTGCTGCCATCGGCGCCGCGGGTGACCGCGGCGAGGGCGACCTGGGTGCTGACGGCGGTGAGCGCGTCGTTCAGGTCGTTGGTTTCGTAAAGGCTGGCGAGCTCGGCTTCGTTGGCGAAGAGCACGTCCACGTCCGGGAGAAGATCCTGGAAGGCGGCGCGATGGCGGTCGATGCAGAAGGCGTCCGACAGGGAGAGGGCGACCTGGCGGCCGGCGTGGCGGGCGGCGCGGGCGGCGGCGCGGAAGGCGGCCTGGGCGGCTGGCGGGTCGAAGAGATAGCCTTCGAGGTAGAGGATGGCTGAATCGGCGATCAGGGCGGTGTCCACATCGTGTTCGGCGAAGGCGACGGAGGCGCCGAGGAAGGTGTTCATGGTGCGCTGGCCGTCGGGTGTGACCAGGATGAGGCAGCGGGCGGTGGGCGCGCCTTCATCGAGCGGGGTACTGGGGAAATGCACGCCGGCGGCGGTGATGTCGCGGCGGAATGCCTCGCCGAGCGGGTCGCGGGCGACTTTGCCGATATACGCGGTGCGGGCGCCGAGGCTGGCCGCGACAGCGCAGGTGTTGGCGACGGAGCCGCCGCTGCTTTCGCGTCCGGCGGGCATGGCGGCATAGAGCGCTTCGGCCTGGGCCGCGTCGATCAGGCGCATGCTGCCGGGGTGCATGTCGTGCCTGGAGAGGAAGGCGTGGTCGGCGGGGGCGACCACGTCGACGATGGCGTTGCCGATGCCGACGATATGGTAGGTGGGTGAGGTCATGCCGCCTCATTCGTCGGAAGGTGGCCGAAAGGCAAGCGGTTCCGCACAAGAGCGAACGAGCAAAAGTTTTTTGGTCCTTTTTTTCAAAAAAGGGACTGCTTACTTCCAGCTTTTGCTGGTATCCGGCATGATCAAGCCAGAACGACCGCAACCGCTGCACCAAGTCAATGGCGGGAAATAAACAAGAATACGGCAAGTATGTAGCTCAACTGCTTGTGAGTCCTGCCAACACAACTCTCCCGCCTCAGTGTCGTTGTCTGGTCGATCCAGCAATTGCTGGGACAAAAGGAGGATTTCATGAACGCCAAGGTATTGTACGTCGCCGGCTTTGCGATTGCGGCTGTATGCAGCACGCCGGTACTCGCCCAGACGAGCAGCACGACCACGACGACGACCTGGTCGACCGATCAGGGCGCGGCGCTGCAGAAATATTCGACCACTCAGAGCTACAAGACGGTTGAGGACCCCTCCATGCATCCGGCGGAGGGCATGGTGGTTCCGGAGTCTGTGACGCTCTATCCGTTGCCGTCGACGATGTCAGTGCCGGACGCCTCCAGCTACGGCTACACGGTGGTGAACAGCCAGCCGATCGTCGTGAACAAGACCACTCGCAAGGTGGTGCACACCTGGATCCAAGCGCCCTGAGGCTGCCCGCAGGGATCTGATCTGATACTTCGGCCGCGTGGGTTACGTCCACGCGGCCGTTAGTGCTGCGCGGTGTGGAGGAAGAGAATAGTCTTTTTTTGGAAAAAGGACGCGGCTGGCGGTGCTGTCGCGGCCGATGGCCAAGCGGTTTGGCGTGCCGATCGCGCCGTCTGTGTTCGCGGGGGAGATGTGGGTGGTGGCGCGGCGGGTTGGGGGCGGGAGACGCTCGTGGGTTTCACCCACGCCACGGGTGCGACCCGCCTTGCGTTAGATAGGGTGATTCTTAATGAGGGTTGGTGTCGGATGGCGGTCTTGGTTTTGCGCGGCCTGGGCCGATCGGGGGAAGGGGGCCGGATTTAAGGGCGTCCGCGTCAAGTTTGAGGTTGCGGCGGACGGCGCCGCTGTCGCCCAGCGTAATGGGAGTGGAATCCACCTCCAACGCGGTCCCGCCGGCATTGCCGGTGGTGAGCGTCAGGCCAGGCTTGTCCGTGGGAACGGGGAAGCTGTCGCCCGCATGCATCAGGTTGTTGAAGATGGCGGGGCCGTTCGGCTGCTTGATCGTGACCCAGGCGTCCGCCGTGGTTTTCACGACGATGCGGGTGCCGGTCGGGACCGGGGAAGGCGCCGGAGTAGTGGCGGCCAGGGAGGCTGGCTGCTGCTGGATGGCCGCCGCCGGAGCGGAGCTGGGTGTCTGAACGTTGGGCAGCGCCGGAGAGACCAGCGCCGGAGAGATCAGAGGTGGGGGGGGCAGCGGCGCAGGGGCGGATTGCGCGGCCGGCTGTGCCGGCCCGGGTGCCACGATCGTGGGCGTTGACTGCGGGGGTGAAGGCTGCGGCGTGGGGGCGGAGGCGGTGGGCAGGATCGAGGCGACCTGCGGCGAGGGCGTGGGTTTTTCGATCGTCTGGGCCAGGTGGTCCGGAATGGGCGGGACGGTCTGGGCCGGTGTGCGCTGGTGTTCGGAGACGTAATACCAGCCGGCATAGGTGGCGCAGAGGATCAGCAGGCCCACCAGCATCAGCGCGCCGGCCGGCACGCCGCGCTGCGGCACGGGGGCGGGGAAGGTCAGCGCGGGGCGGATGTTGGCGTCCGCCGATTCGGCGCGGAAACGGCCGGCGATCTGCTCGCCATTCAGGCCGAGGGCGGAAGCGTACGCGCGCACGAAGCCGAGCGCGTAGGTCATGCCCGGGAGTTCGGACATACGGCCGGCTTCGATGGCTTCCAGATAGGTCTGACGGATGCGCAGGCTATGGGAGAGTTCCGGCAGTTCCCAGCCAAGGCTCTGGCGCCGGGTGCGCAGTTCTCCACCCAGGCGGACGATGGGTGCCGAAGCAGAGTTGCGTTGCGCGGTTTCAGACATTCTAGGTGCCGCCGGGGTGAAGCCAGGTTCTACAGGGTGACCGCGCTCGCTGCCAGCGTTCTGGGCTAGAGCGGGATGCTATATGGTTGAATCGGCTTCGCCGGGTCGCTTCCCGCTCTGGCTCTCGGTATCCGCGAGCGTGTTAATCCGCTGGCTAAAGCGGGATGCGATCTCGTTGAATCGGCTTCGCCTGTCGCACCCCGCTTTAGCTCTTTGTTTTCACGAGCATGTTTATCCGGCAGCTAACCGCATCCGGCCGGATCATGCTCTAAT
>Ga0123336_10005137_pt1 | contig 10484 bp, 9 predicted proteins | sample SSSSmetaG_FD_96466 | JGI IMG/M metagenome (GOLD analysis project Ga0123336, IMG submission 96466) | Glacier valley bacterial and archeal communities from Borup Fiord, Nunavut, Canada, to study Microbial Dark Matter (Phase II) - ​SSSS metaG | ecosystem: Environmental > Aquatic > Freshwater > Ice... | reverse complement strand
GGTAGGGGTCCTGGTGGTGATCGTAATGCGTGCGCTTCCACGAGCGCGCGGTCACCGGATGTTTGTGCATCCAGCCACCGTGCAGAATGAACCGGTGAATGCCGTACCACGAGAGCGGATAGCACAGCAGCGCGGCCGCCACCGAGGCAAGCGTGCGCAGCGACGTGGTCGGCCAGACGACCGCGGCCGCGATCAGCGCGACGCTCAGAAGCAGATACACCACTATCGCGGGATGCTGAAAATAGGCCGACACCAGCTCGCGCATCGTCATCCGGTTCAGATAATGCGCACGCTTCCAGAAGCCGGTGCGGGGGAGCGTGTCGCTGGTCGCCATCGTGCCTCGCTATTTGCCTCACGTTAGAACGCGCGAGAAGCAGTTTCGTAGCTGCCTGCGCAATGTGGCGTTTTGACGGCCGTGCCCGCCGCACGGCAGGATGTCGGAATTCTTTACAAGTTGGCGACGATGGCGCGCCCCGATCCGGGCGGAATGCCTACGTCGCCGCAGTTTTGCGACGTTGGCACACACTTTGCAGAACAGTGGGCGAGGCGGTTCGCTGCTTCGGCCGAGTTGAATTTCGTCGCGCAGTCGGAGCCGGCGGGGGAGGGCGACCCCCGCCGTCTTTCGTTTGTGGCCAGTCTCAGGCGCGCAGCGTGTCCTCGAAGCGGAACGGCGCGCCGAATGCCGCCGTCGCAAGCGCGCCCTCCCACATTGCGGTCTGCCCGCGGACGATCGTGCCTATCGGCTTACCGGTAATTTCCATGCCGGTGAAAGGCGACCAGCCCGCGCGGCTGGCGAGCCAATCCTCCCGAATGGTCCAGCGCGCGGCCAGATCGACCACCGAGAGGCTCGCGGTCTGCCCCACCGCGATCCGCCCATGGCCCACAATGCCGAACAGCCGCGCCGCGCCGGTGCTGGTGAGATCGACCAGCCGTGCAAGGCTGAGCCGCCCCGCCGCCACGTGATCGAGCATCAGCGGCAGCAGCGTCTGCACGCCCGGCATCCCCGAGGGCGAGGCCGGATACGCACGCGCCTTTTCCTCGATCGTATGCGGCGCATGGTCCGATCCGATCACGTCGACCACGCCCTGCTGCAACCAGTGCCACAATCCCGCCCGCGCAGCCGAACCGCGCACCGGCGGGTTCATCTGCGCGAGCGTGCCCAGCCGGGGATAGTCCTCCTCGGCGGCGAGCGTCAGATGGTTGGGCGTGGCCTCTGCGCTGGCAATGTCCTTGTGGTCGGCAAGGAACGCGAGTTCGTCGGGGTTGGAAATGTGCAGGATGTGGACACGCCGCTTGGTCGCGCGCGCGGCGGCGACCGCGCGCTTCGTCGCGATCAGCGCGGTCTGGTCGTCGCGCCACACGGGATGGCTACGCGGATCGCCGGGCACCCGCTCGCCCAGCCGTTCGAGAAGGCGCGGCTCGTCCTCGGCGTGGATCGCCACGCGGCGGCGGCCATGGCGCAGCACGCGCTCAAGCCCCTCGTCGTCGGCGACCAGCAGATTGCCCGTTGAGGAACCCATGAAGATTTTCACACCCGCACACCCCGGCGTCATCTCGATCTCCGCCAGATCGGGCGCATTGGCGTGGGTTGCCCCTGCGTAGAAGGCGTGATCGCACCACATGCGGCCTTTCGCGCGCGCGAGCTTGTCTTCGAGCGCGGCCACGCTGTCCGTATTGGGATTGGTGTTGGGCATTTCGAACACGCCCACGATCCCGCCTAACACGGCCGCACGGCTGCCCGATTCGAGGTCTTCCTTGTGCGTCAGCCCCGGCTCGCGGAAGTGGACCTGCGTGTCGATCGCGCCCGGCAGGATGGTGAGGCCGGTGCAATCGATCGTGCGCGCGGCGGGCGCATCGACGCCGATGCCCGCGATGCGCTCTCCTGCGATGCCGAGCGAGGCGCGAACCAGTCCGCCGGGCGTGAATATGTCCGCGTTGGTGAGCAGAAGATCGTAGGTCATGCGCGCAGTTATGGCGCGCGAGCGCGGGCGCGCCTAGTTAGCGCTACGATGCCTATCGCCAATCTCGAAGACCGTGCCATGGTGCATGTAACGGGCGCAGACGCGCGCGCCTTCCTGCAAGGGCTGCTGACGCACGATGTGGCGAGCCTTGTGCCCGAGCGGCCGCTGTGGGCGGCGCTGCTCAGCCCTCAAGGCAAGGCGCTGTTCGATATGATCCTGTTCGACGACGGCGGCGGCGGCGTGTGGCTGGACTGCGAGGCGGCGCGCGCGGACGATCTGGTGCGGCGGCTGACGATGTATCGGTTGAAGCGCGCGGTCGGGATCGAGCGTAGCCCGGTCGGCGTGCTTGCGGTGTGGGGGGAGGAACGGCGTGCGGGCTGGCCCGACGATCCGCGTCTGGCCGCGCTGGGCCAGCGCTCCCCGGGGTATCCGGTGGCGGGGGCGGCGGATGCGGCGGCCTATCGTGCGCACCGCTATACGCTGGGCGTGCCCGAAGGCGCGGCCGATCTGGGGATTGATGCGACGCTGTGGCTGGAGGCAAACGCCGCCGAGCTGAACGGGGTCAGCTTCGCCAAGGGCTGCTATGTGGGGCAGGAGAATACCGCGCGGATGCACTATCGCGCCAATGTCCGGCGCAGGCTGTTGCCGGTCGAGCTGACCGCCGATCCGGGCGAGGCGCGCGAGATCATGGCGGGCGAGCGCGCGGCGGGCGAGTTGCGCGGCTTTGCGGGGGCGCGCGGGATCGCTTGGCTGCGGCTGGGACTGGCGAGCGCGGCGCTGACTTTGGACGGCGCGGCGGTGCGCGTGGTCTGGCCCGACTGGCTGCCCGCCGATGCCCGGGGAGCGGCCTGAGTCGCAACCATCCGCACGCGCCGCACGTTGAGGCACGGCGATGCGGAAGGATCCGACAATGAGCGAGCGCGACCCCAATACCGAGACTCTGCCCGAAGCGCCACAGCGCGCAAATGTGCGCGATGTGGAGAGCGACCGTACCGGTCCCGTCGATCCCGATCAGGGCGGGATCGAGGACAGTCCGGGAATGCCCGGTGGCACGCTCGGCACCGGCGGTGCGCGCGAGCAGGACCGGTGAGCGCGCGCCACACGCCTCCGGCGGGCGACCTCGATCTCGCCGAGCCATCGACCGACTTGCCCGAAGCCGACGACCCGGAAGCCGGAGTGGCGGCGGGCGTGGCGACCACGCTCGGCGATGTGGTGGGCACGAGCGATTCGGACGCGGACGGATCGGCGCTCGATTAAGTCGTCGCGGTTCCGCCCTCGATCCGGGGCACGAGCAGCTCGATCGCTCCGAGCGCGAGCAGATACGCCACCGCGCAGATGGCCAGCATCGGCGCATAGCCATGCCCATGCCCCAGCGACCAGCCCGCGAACTTGATGATTGCGATCCCCGACATATTGCCCGCGAACGCCGCGATGCCGATCGCGGTGCCGATGCTGCGCGCGGGGAATACATCGGTGGCGAAGCCGAACACGTTGGTGGAGAACCCTTGGTGCGCGAACAGGCCCAGGCCCAAAATCAGCGCGGCGCTCCACGGGCTTGTGGCGAACAGCACCAGCGGCACGGGCAGGATCAGGCAGGCGTAGAGCAGCATCGAGCGCTTGCGCGCGGCGTTCAGGCTTAGCCCCCGCGTGAGCAGGCGCGAGGGCAGCCAGCCGCCCGAAAGCGCGCCCAGTCCCGCGAGCACATAGACCAGCGCCACCGGCCCGCCGAGCGTGGCCTGGCTCATGTGGAACACGCGGTGGAAGAAATCGGGGAGGAAGAACAGCAGGAACCACCACACCTGATCGGTCAGCGCCTTTGCCACGATCAGCGCCCATTCGCGCCGGTCGCGCAGCAGTGCGGCCAACGGCGGCCGCGTGCCTTCGGGGGCGCTCGCGGGGAGTTCGGGCGGCATGCGCATGGCCAGCCACAGGGCCACCCACACCAGCCCCAGCCCGCCCGCGATCAGGAAGCTGCTGCGCCAGCCGATCGCCAGCGCGAGCACCGGGATCGCCAGCGGCGCGATCACCGCGCCGATGTTCGGGGCCATATTGCCCAGCCCGATAATTTGCGAGCGCTGGCGGGCGGGGAAGTAAGTGGCGGCGCTCTTGACCGCTGCGGGTGTGCCCGCCGCCTCGAACACGCCCAGCACCGCGCGCACGCCGATGAAACTGCCGACGCTGGTGGCGACCGCATGGCCCATCGCCGCCACGCTCCACCCGGCGACGCCGATCGCAAAGCCGCGCCTGAGCCCGATGCGGTCGAGGAACCAGCCCACGCCAAGGAAGGCGACGGCGGCCGCGAACTGGAAGGCGGACGCCATGTCCGCATAGTCCGCATCGGTCCAGCCGAACTCGGTCTGCAATGTGGGCTTGAGTAGCGCGATCATCTGGCGATCGACGTAATTGAGCGTGATCGCCACGAAGATGAGCGCGGTGAGCGCGGTGCGGCGCGCGCTCACCCGAGCGTCCCCGCCGCTAATGCTGGCCGTAATTCACCCGCAGCGTGGCACCGAAGAAGCGATCCGCCTCGCGCGGGATGATGTAGCGATATGCGCCGCCCGGCCCACCGCTGGTGATCGATGCGGCAAACGATTGATCGAGCACGTTCTTGACCTGCACCGTCAGCCGGTAACGATCCGCATGATCGACTAGCGCCGCCGACAGATCGAGCAGCCCGTAGCTGTGGATCGTGGTCGCGGCGCGGATCGCGGGGTTGGCGTCGAACTGGCTGAGCTCGCTCGACTGGAACGCCCCCTGCGCGCCCAGCACCACATCGACCGGCAGCGCAGTCGTGCGCACGCGATACTCGCCGCCGAGCGACGCTTTCACACGCGGCGCATAGCCGAGCGGCGTGCCCGAAGCGATCACCGCCGCGGGGTTGCCGCCGGGCGGGATGCGAAACTTGTCCACATGCGCGTCGGTGTAGGCGAAGCCGCCGCTCAGCGTGATGTCCCGGCTCGCACGGAACAGCAGGTCCGCTTCGCCGCCGCGCGTGCTGATATCGCCCGCGTTGGTGAAGCGCGTGGTGAGCACGCCCGCGACCACATCGGGGTTATTCGCCTGGTAATTGTGATATTTGGCGTAATAGGCCGCAAGATTTAGGATCAGCTTGCGATCGAGGAAGGCCATCTTCAGCCCGCCCTCGTAGCTGTCCGCCGTCTCGGCTGCGATCGCGGCCGCGCCGGTGGTGGTCAGATTGAAGAAGGTGTTGAAGGCGGGGCCCTTGTAACCGCGTGAATAGGTGCCGTATGCCATCACATCGCGCGTGAGATCATATTGAAGCCCGACGCGCCCGGAGAGATTCTCCTTGTTGGCGCGGTTGCGATAATATTGGCCGTTCAACGGGCCGGGCACGAACACGACCGCGCCGCTGGGCAGCATTGCAGTCGCGCCGTTGTTGTAAATGCCTGCATCGAAGCTGGGCTGGATCCCCGGCCCCGCCAGCGTGGTGGTGCGGATGTGGAACACGTCGAGCTGATCGAGCGTGTAGCGCAGGCCGATGATGCCGCGTAGCTTGCTGGTGAAATGCGCGGTGCCCTGGCCGAAGAGCGCGGTGTTCTGGAAGGTGGAGCCGAAGTCCGCGATGCCGAACGGCGTGGTCGCGGGCGCGGCGGCGGCCGATCCGCATGGCACCAGCGCGGTCGGCGCGGGCTGGCCGGGCGCAAGGCCGCAAACAACGTCCGAGCGGCTGAAGACGCGTTCGGAATAGGCGTGGCTGTAGTAGAAGCCCGCGACATAGGTGAAGAAGCCCGTGTTGGGCGAGGTCAGACGCAATTCCTGGCTGAACGTCTTGCCTCGCTGCGGCCCATCATCGGCAAGCTGCGGCAAGCCCGCATAGGCCTGCGGGAGAAAGTCGCCGTCGCGGACCTCGCGGTCGTCGTAGCTGCGGTAGGCGGTGATCGACGTGAAGGTAACCGGTCCGAGCTCGGCGTCGAGTTGGGCGGATACGCCCCAACTCGTCTCGATATTGCGGTTGATCAGATTGTTGGCGACCGCACGCGTGCGGTCCCCGTTCGGGGTGGGCAGCACCGCGAGCAGGAAGGGGTTGGCGGGCGTGGTGCCGATCACCTCGGCGCAGCAATCGTCCTTCGATTTGCGCCAGTCCCCGATGATCGTCAGGTGGACGGTGGAGGAGAAATCGGCCGCAAGGATGCCGCGGAAGCCGTAATGCTCGTAGCCGTTGACGCGCGTGTTGTAGACGGTGTTGCGGATGTTGCCTTCGTAATTGCCGTAGAAGCCGGTCAGGCGCGTGCGGATGTTCTCGCCGATGGGCAGATTTATCCCACCACGCGCGCGATACTCGTCGTCGCTGAAATAGCTGCCCTCGGCAAAGGCTTCCAGATCCTTGGTGGGTTTCTTGCTGACGATATTGATCACGCCTGCGGACGAATTCTTGCCGAACAGCGTCCCCTGCGGCCCGCGCAGCACTTCGATTCGCTCCACATCGACCAGATCGGTAAAGGCCTCGCCCGCGCGGCTGAGCACCACGCCATCGAGCACGGTCGAGACGCTTGGTTCGCCCGCGATCGAGAAGGTGCTCGTGCCCACCCCGCGCAGGAAGATCGACTGGTTGATCGGCACGCCCGACTTGCGGAAGTTCAGCGTGGGGACGAGATATTCGACATTTTCGAGGTTGATCCCGCCCGAGCGCACGAGGTCCGCGCCAGTGACCACGCTCACCGCGAGCGGCACGCGCTGGAGGTTCTCGGCGCGCTTGGTCGCGGTGACGATAATCTCGCCGGGCGCGGTATCGTCCGCCTTCTGCTGCGGCGCGGCTGCGTCGGCGGGGCCGGTCTGAGCCAAGGCGGGTGCGGCAAGCGCGATCAGCGCGGCGGACGAGAGCAGTCGGATAGTGCGCAAGGAAAACTCCCCGGAAAAAATCGGCCCCCCGTTTTCAGGGTCGCCGGTTACTATAGCGGCCGACTAGGAATTGGAAGCGCCTCAGGCGGCGATCTCGTCCATCGAGACCGCCCGGCCCTCGCGCGCGCTCCGTTCCGCCGCCGCACCGATCAGCACCGCGCGGTAGCCGTCCCGCGCGCTCACCTCAATGGGGCCTTCGCCGCGAACGGCGCGAAGGAAGGCGAGGTGTTGATAAAATGTCGCGCCATAATGATGGCCCGCTTCGAGCACCGCGGCTTCAACGGCGATGGTCTCGCGCACGGGAGCCTTGGGCCATGTGAAGCCCATGCGCGGGCTGAGCGTGATCTCGCCCGGCGGCACCGCGACATCGATCCGCGCGCGGTCTCCGGTTACGCTGAAGAACTCCTGGTTCTCCGCCCCGTCGGCGAACATGCACAGATCGAGCATCGCGCGCGTGCCGCCCTCGAATTCCACCACGGTGAAGCTGTTGTCGATGATATCGGGCACGCGATCGTCGTAGCGCTCGTCCTTGTGGTTCACGTCCATTGCCCCCGAGCAGAAGACGCGGCACGGCTCGGCGCGCAGGATTAGGCGCATCAGATCGAAATAATGGCAGCATTTCTCCACCATCGTGCCGCCGGTATTCGCCGCGCGGCGGTTCCAGTCGCCTACTTTGGGGAGGAAGGGGAAACGATGCTCACGCATCGCCAGCATCACCGGGCGGCCGACATCGCCGCGATGCACGCGCGCGATGAACGCGGCGGCGGGCGGCATGAAGCGATATTCCATGCCCGTCCAGAACACCGGGGCGTAACCGGTGGCGCGCTCCACGATCAGCCGCGCAGCCGCGGGAGTGTGCGCCAGCGGCTTCTCGCACAAAATGTGCAGCCCTGCGTCGAACAGCGGGCCGAGCACCAGATGATGCGTGTGGTTGGGCGTGGCGACCACCACCGCGTCGCACAGCCCGCTCGCCGCCAGCGCGGCCGCATCCGCGAACACCACCGCGCCGGGCACCATCGCGCGCGCTGCCGCGATCGAGGGCGCGTGCGGATCGGCGAGCGCGGTCACCTCCGCGCCGTCGATCAGCGCGATGTTGGCGATGTGCTCGCGGCCCATCATGCCCGCGCCGACGATTCCGTACCGGATCACTTTACCTCTGGTGCTCGGGTGCGGCATTGGTGCGCCCCATGACACTCACCCTATCGCAAGCCCCCGTCCCGCTCGGCAAGAGCGGCCTCTCGGTCACGCCGCTCTCATGGGGTATGTGGCGCTTTGCCGGGCACAGCGTGGGGGAGGCGGCGAAGCTGGTTCACGCCGCGCTCGATTGCGGGATCACCTTCCTCGATACGGCGGCGATCTACGGCTTTGGGTCCCCAAGCGGCTTCGGCGCGGCGGAAGCGCTGCTGGGAGACGTGCTGCGCGCCGATCCGGGCTTACGCGCGCGCATGACGCTGGCCACCAAGGGCGGCATCGTCCCGCCCACGCCCTACGATACCAGCGCGGCCTATGTTGCGCAGACCATCGACGAATCGCTGGCGCGGCTGGGCGTGGACACGATCGACCTGTTCATGATCCACCGCCCCGATCCGCTGGGAAGCGCCGCCGAAATCGCGGGCGCGCTCGATGCGGCGGTAGCGGCGGGGAAGGTCCGCGCGGTCGGCGTCTCGAACTACACGCCCTCGCAAGTGCGCGCACTTGCTGCCCATCTGAAGGCGCCGCTCGCGGTCAACCAGATCGAATATTCGCCTTTGGAGATTGCGCCGCTCGCGGACGGCGCGCTCGATCTGGCACAGGAACTGGGGTTCGCAACGATGGCGTGGTCGCCTTTGGGCGGCGGGCGACTGGGCGAGCCTTCGGGGCTGTGGCAGCAGGCGGTGGCGGGCGCGCTCGATACGGTCGCGGGCAAGCACGGCGTTTCGCGCGCGGCCGTCGCCTATGCGTGGATCATGGCGCACCCCGCGCGCCCGATCCCGATCGTCGGCAGCCAGAATGCGGCGCGCATCGCCGAGGCGGCGGACGCCTTCAAGGTGGAGTGGACGCGCGCGGACTGGTATGCGGTGCTGATCGCGGCGCGCGGCGAGAAACTGCCGTGAGCTGCGAGGTTTCGTGGTTCTCCGCGCTGTGCGACGACGATTACGAGTTTCTGGGCAAGCCCGATCCGCTGCTCGCGAGTAGCTGGGAGCATTGCCGCGACATCGTGCTCGCCGCAGAGACCGGCGGGTTCGATAACATCCTGCTCCCATCGGGCTATGCGCTGGGGCTGGACACCACCGCGTTCGCTGCGGCGATCTCCACGCTGACGCGGCGTATCCGGCTGCTGATGGCGGTGCGGGTGGGAGAAGCGTGGCCGCCGCAGCTCGCGCGCCAGATCGCCACGATCGATCGCATCGCTGGCGGTCGGCTGACGATCAACATCATCTCGTCCGATCTGCCCGGCCAGACGATGGCGAGCGGCCCGCGTTACAGCCGCACGATCGAGGCGATGCACATCGTGCGCGCGCTGCTGAACGGCGAATCTGTGGACCACCGGGGCGAGCATTACACGCTCAAGATCGATCCGCCGCGGATGACCACGGTGAGCGGTCGCTGCCCGCCCTTCTATTTTGGCGGGCTCTCACCCGATGCGCGCGCGGCGGCGGCGGCGGGGGCGGACGTGTATCTGATGTGGCCCGATACCGAGGGCGCGGTCGCCGAAATCATCACGGACATGCGCGCGCGCGCGGCGGCGCGGGGGCGCACGCTGAAGTTCGGCTACCGCGCGCATGTGGTGGTCCGCGAAACCGAAGCCGAGGCGCGCGCGGCGGCGGATCGGCTGCTCTCCAAACTTGATGACGCGGCGGGCGCGGCGATCCGCGCGAAGTCGCTGGACAGCGCGTCGCTCGGCGTCGCGCGGCAGGCGGCGCTGCGCAAGGCGGCGGCGGGGGACGGCTATGTCGAGGCCAATCTGTGGACCGGCATCGGCCGCGCGCGCAGCGGCTGCGGCGCGGCGATCGTCGGCGATCCCGACCAGGTGCTCGCCAAGCTGGAACGCTACCGCGCGATGGGGATCGAGGCGTTCATCCTCTCGGGCTACCCCCACATCGCCGAGGCCGATCTGTTCGCAAGGCATGTGCTGCCGAGGATGGCGCACGGGCCGCTGGGGGTGGGTAGACTGTAGGCTCAACCGCCGTCATCCCCGCGAATGCGGGGACCCCGCCATCCTCGGTGCCATGACGGCCTCCGCCGAACCGAGGCAGCGGAGTTCCCGCTTGCGCGAGGATGACGGTTAAAAAGAATGGGGTTACGCCCCCACCGGCGCGCGCAGCGCCCAGCGCAGGACCGTACCAATGCCGTGCGCCCCCGCGCGCACCAGCGGCACGCGCGCCAGCGGCACATGCAGCCCGTGCATCCGCGCGGCCCAGCCGGGCAGCAGATCGATCGCCGCATCGATCATCACGCGCCCCATGCCTGCGGCCGCGAGATCGGGCGCGGGCTGGTTCAGCAGCGCGCGTGCCACGTCGCGCGTGCGCGCGTCCGCGCGAAGCCTCGGCCGCACCGCTCGCAGATAGCGCTCAACCGCGCCCACGCTTTCGGGCACATCCGCCGCGCCCAGTTCGCGTGCCACCTGTGCGGACTGCGCGTAATATTCGTCCTGCGCCGCGCGTGGAAACGCCGGATCGCGGT
>Ga0123336_10005136_pt1 | contig 10485 bp, 9 predicted proteins | sample SSSSmetaG_FD_96466 | JGI IMG/M metagenome (GOLD analysis project Ga0123336, IMG submission 96466) | Glacier valley bacterial and archeal communities from Borup Fiord, Nunavut, Canada, to study Microbial Dark Matter (Phase II) - ​SSSS metaG | ecosystem: Environmental > Aquatic > Freshwater > Ice... | reverse complement strand
GAGTTCAACCCAGTAATGTCCAAGCCAATCATAGACGAGATTGACCGCGTACTGGCCCAGCATTACGGTTTCACCGACGAGGAGCTAGATTTCATCATCAACTACGACATCAAGTACCGCATGGGCCGGGATGCGGAGCGAGAGGAGTAGCCACGCCGAAGATGGTTGCGACGACGCAGCTAGCGGCCACTGACCCCCACTACCCCGCCAGCCTCCGCACCAGCAGCGAAGCAGTGGCAATCAGTGCGTGGGGTAGCCTGGATATTCTGAGCCAGCGACGGCTGGGGCTGTTCTGCTCGACCCGCTGCCCTGCCAGCCTGCTGCTCCCCGCCTACGATCTGGCGGCGGCCCTGACCATTGCAGGCGTGGTTGTCGTCAGCGGCTTCCATACTCCGGTCGAGCAAGGCTGCCTGCGCCTGCTGCTGCAAGGCCAGCAACCGATCATCCTCTGCCCAGCCCGTAGCATCGTGGGGATGCGTCTACCGCCAGCCTGGAAGCCAGCGTTTGAGGCGGGGCGGCTGCTGATCCTCTCCCCTTTCAAGCCGGGCCACGAGCGCATCACCGTCGAGCTAGCCGAGCAGCGCAACCACTTCGTCGCTGCCCTGGCCGACGAGGTGCTGGTGGTCAGTGCCAGCAAGGGCGGCAAAACCGAGCAACTGGCGCAGGAAGTCGCCAGCAGCGGCAAGCAGCTCTACACCCTATCGGGCGCAGCCAACGCCAACCTGCACGAGATTGGGGCAGCAGACTACGAAATACAGCCACAACAAGGTGCAAAGGAGTTATCATGCAAACTCAAGAAGGTGTCAACAGCCGCATCCGCGCTATCCTCACTGATTTGGATGACGTGCGCGAGAATATGCTTGCCCTCTCCGACGAAATCTGGCAGAGTATTGACCATAACAACCAGGAGTCCCTTGATCAAGGCTACCAGTTCAAGAAAGAGTACAACCTCAAAGCCGCCGAGTTCAACCGGCTGGCGACCGAACTCTCCACGCTGGTGCAGCAATTCACCGATGTGCAACTCAAACCACGTATGGTCACACCTCAGCAACTAGTGATTGCCACCGAGGAGCAGCCCACTGCCAACCCAGCCGCAACTACTGTTACCAGTGAATATAGCTCACCTGAGCCTGCAACAGCGACAGCGCGAGCAAGACCTACCAATTCCCTACACGTAGCGGATCATGGTGCGGCCCACACCCTTGACGAGTCGTTCACCTTTAAGCGACCCTACGGCTTCATCCTACGCGATCACGCCGCCCTCAGCGTCAACAACTGGCGCGACCTCTATCGGACAGTTTGGAGTCTGTTTGCCGAGGCCGATCCTGCTGCCCCTGCACAATTGGCAAACCACCACGACATCAGGCGGATCATCAGTTCAGCACCCAGCCGCTTCATTGTACCTTTGGAAATAGCTAAGGTTGCTATGTGGAGTCTAACTTGTCGGCCAACAACATCTGCGCCAACCTGCGGACGCTGCTGCCTCACTTCGGCTTCCGCAGCGACGAGCTAAAAATCTACCTGCGTAACTGAGCCGCTAAACCCCATTGGAAAGGATTAGCTACGATGAAAGCCAACGAGACGGCATTGTTCAAGTTGCTACAAGGCCAAACCCTCTTCATAATACCCATGTTCCAACGGCAGTATACGTGGGGCGAGAAGGAGTGGTCGGCTCTGCTGCAAGACATCAAAGACACCTACAGCGAAGGCAACGACACTCAGCACTTCATGGGTTCAATCGTCACCAAGGTGCTGGATGCAACACCTGATGATGTCTCCCGCTTCCTGGTCATTGATGGGCAGCAACGTCTGACCACCCTCACAGTCCTACTAGCTGCCCTACGTGATGCTTTCAAGATTACGGACAGCCAGCTTGCCGACAAAATCCACCGCCTGTACCTGATCAACGAGTTCGCTAATGGTGAGAACAGGTACAAGGTACTACCCACCCAAGCTGATCGTGCTATTTACTACCATATTATTGATGGCAAGGGCGCAAGTGGTCAATCGCTGCTTCAACAGGCGTACAACTATTTCGCTAATGAGCTAAAGGCTGCTGAGAGCAGCAGTGAGGCACCAAATCTCAAGCAGCTAGAGTCGGCGATAAGTCGTCAACTAGGCATCGTCAGCATTGTGCTTAGCAGCGAAGACGATGAGTACCGCATCTTCGAGAGCCTCAACGCTAAAGGTGCACGCCTCACTCAGGCTGACCTAATCCGTAACTATTTCTTTATGAAGATAGCAGGGCCACAACAGGAAGAGGTTTACAACACCATCTGGCGACCAATGGAGCAGTCGTTGGAAGAAGGGGAGGATGATAAGCCGCGCGGCCAGAACTTGGAGGAGTTCTTCCGCTACGAGTTCATCCGCACTGGCGACAACGTACGTGAAGGCGACGTGTATCAAGCCTGGAAGCGGCGGCTGGACAAACTGAGCCTTGATGATCTCCTGGCTGAATTGAAGATCATCAGCCACCACAGCCAACACTACAAGCGCATCATCAAACCTGAAGTAGAAGAAGACAAGATCGTTGCTGCTGGCTTGCACTGGGTAAACCGATGGGGTGCCCAAACGGTCTACCCCTTCCTGCTCTATCTCTACCAGAGGCGCGACGATGGTAAGCTGAACGCTAAACAGTTTGCAGCGATCCTCCAGATCATCGAGTCGTTCCTCGTGCGCCGAGCGATAGTGGGTGTGCCAACCAACACCCTCAACAAAATCTTCCCTGTCCTCCCCCGCCAACTACCTGGCGATGCTGATCCAGTAGAAGGTGTTCGTATGGCCTTGTCAGATCGTGGCCGCCGCTGGCCGAGCGATGCCGAGTTCATGCAGAGCCTACTCAGCTACCCACTGTACAAGGACAGTCGTCCCGAACAGCGTAAGGTAATTCTCGAACGCATCGAAGAAAGCTACAACAATAAAGAGATGCCCAACCTTGCCAGCTTCACCATTGAACACATCATGCCGCAGACACTCACGCCAGAGTGGGAGGCTGTTCTAGGTGGTAAAGCTGCCGCTAAGGAAGCTCATGATAACTTGCTGCATACCATAGGCAACCTGACCCTCACTCGATACAACGGTGAGTTGAGCAATCATCCCTTTAGTGAGATGAAGCGAGATGTGTTTGCCCAGAGCAGCCTGATGATGAATAAGGAGATAGCACAAGAAGGAACTTGGACAGCTACACAGATCACTACCCGCAGCCAGCGGCTGGCTAACCGGGCCATACACATATGGCCCGGGCCAGTAAGATGAATAAGGAACTTCTACATCCGACCAGTCAAGTGGCTGTTCCAAATTGAGCAGATGTACCATGCGTCTACCGCTAATTAACTGACTATCATGAGGCTCTAACATGAAACTCCTCTACCCACCTCTAGCCGACGAGATCGGTGAGCTATGCACCAGTGCAGTGAAGAAGCTGATGGTAGTCAGCCCCTGGATCAAGATGGACGCGCTTAAGTACGTCTTGGGCCACCCCAACTCAGCAGAACCAGCAGAGGTCAGCGTCATCATGCGCGGTGACATTGAGGACTTCCTTGATGAGACAAGCGACATAATTGCAGTAAAAAAGCTGATCAAAGCCGGAGCAACTGTGCGCCTCATAAGTAACCTGCACGCCAAAACATATATCGCTGATGACGAACGAGCGATCATCGCCTCGAGCAACCTTACCACAAACGGGCTGGAAGACAGTATCGAGGCTGGGGTACTGCTCGAAGAGCGAGACGAGGTTAGGTCGCTAGTTTCTCAGGTGGAAGAATGGTTTGACCGAGGGGTCAACGTTGACGCAGCTTGGCTCACTGAGATGAGGTTGGAAATCAAGGCCAGACGCGAAGAGCAGGACCAGTTGCTGGAAGACGAGCAGCAACTAATTACGAATACCGCGGACATTCGTGGTTATGCGATTAAGCTGAAGAAACCGCGAAAGCCTATAGTCAGGAGCAACAGGCACTCACCAGCGCGGGAAGTGCAGATGGGCGAATGGTCTGACAAGATCAAAGCCTGGCGGAAGCTAGCTAAACACCCGGAGCAAGCTGAGAAGCTGGTCACCTTCTTTCAACAGGCATTTGCTTGGCTACCAGAGCAAACCTTGGAGAGAGCGTGGTTTGGTGTGCATCCACGCGCTATCAGCCTGGTAGTTGGTGGCATCACCCTCGCTAGGGCGCACGTTGTACGTGGTGGTGAGTTGTGGCTCCTGGTAGATAAGCCAAACTTCCTTACTGGACAGTATGTCGCAGCACGCTCAACAGAACACTATGTACCGCTTGGTCACTACGTGTGCAAGTGGCATCAGGTCAGCTACCTTAACGAGGCTAGTGAGGTTTGGGCCTCATATGCCAATGCAGCACGCAAAGTCCTGCGCTCCCCAGCTGCGAGGCGCAGGATCGACGCAGTGGCTAAAAACAAACAGCCACTTATCGCACTGATCGAGGGGGTAATTTTATGGCTGTGCTGTTTCCGCCTCTGGCTGATGAGCTAAAGAGCCTTTGCACCTCTGCCGAAGAGGATTTGGTTGTGGTCAGCCCTTGGCTCAAGAAGGATGCACTTGAGTTTGTACTGCCAAGTGCTGATGCAGCGCGACGCTATCTCATACTCACCAGAGGCGATCTGGCTGACTTCCTTAGCGGAGCAAGCGACATCGAAGCATTTCGCCTACTCTTTGAAGCAGGGGCGGAGATCAGGCTACTCACCAACCTCCATGCTAAGGTGTACATTGCTGACCGCAACCGCGCCATCTTGACCTCGGCCAATCTAACCAAGCCGGGCTTGAGGGAGAACGTGGAACTAGGTTTTTACACTGAAGACGCAATCGCTGTAGCCGACCTCTTGGACAAGGTAAGTTTCTGGGCAGACAATGGCAGGTTGGTCAACCAGCAATGGTTTGAGGACGTGGAGGAAGCCCTGCGTGCAAGAAGTGAAGCCAGTAAGAAGGTGGTCGAGAAGAGAAGACAAGTAAGGAGAGCAAGTAGCGGTCTTAGTGGTAGAAGAATAGGCTTGTTTAGCAGCCCTCTGCTTGGGTCAGCTATGAGCAGCCCGCCGAAGTCAGCAGTTGTTGCCGATGACGCAGAGGAAGAGCAGGCCATCACCGAGTCGGTGGCTGAGTGGTACAGACGTGCATGGCGACGCAGCGCAGCAAAAGGCCCGAAGATCATTAGCCCGTACCGAAGTATCGAGCCTGTGGGTGAGTGGTTGACAGAGGTGAAGAGCTGGAGTGCCGAGAAGCGACCGAGGTCAGCCAGAGCCTTTATCCGCTTCTTTCACCTTACGCTTGAGTGGCTACCCCAGGACGTACTCGACAAAGCTGTGTTCCAAATCCAGGATCATCAGATCAGCCTTACCCTGGATGGTATGATCTTGGCAAGCATAAATGAGTTGTCTCTACAAGAGCAGCACCGCCTGCCACAAGCTCAGAAGGTGTGGCTGCTGGTGGATCAGGACCTCTCACCCGCTGCAGTGACTATCAAGGTAAGCTCAACTGACTTGAACCTCTATATGCTTGAAAGCTCATGGCACAACATCGAAAGCCTTAACACAGCAGCAGAGGTATGGTCATCTTTTGCCAGAGCAGCGGGTAGTGTTCATGAGACGAGAACCCCAGAGTTCGTACTCCCTTCGATCAATAGAGCAAAGTGGCTAGGATTTGCTGTTGACTACTGGTTGAGGGGAAAGAGGTATTATATGTTGGCGGGTGGGGCAACATATGAAGAACAGGCTTCTAAGCTGCTCGGGTCTACTAGCCGCTGAGGCAAGCAACTCTGATTGCACGCTCTACCTGGCAGGCAATGTTCATGACCTCGTGACGCTCCACAACCGTCTGGTGGAGTCATACGGGCAAGGAAACTGGCAGAAGCTGAAGGTTCCAGATCACCCAAACTGCACTAACGTTGTGGCACCTGTCAGGTAGGTAGGATGATACGAGCGGTTAAAGAAGGGAACAATGCGGGGCAACGCCACCGCCACCGTGCTGATGTTCAACAACGTGATTGAACTGTTGCTGGCCATAGCCACCGTTCAATATACTGGGCTGGCAAACTCCCCTTCCGGCATGGTTGTGGCAACCTACACGCTGATGCGTAGCCTGTTGGAGTCGCACTGGAACCTTGCCTACCTGATCGCCGACCCCAGCAGCCGAGCAAAGCATTGCCTGTCCTTTGTCTACTGTTACAACAAGGTCTCGCTCCGTCAGAGCATCAGGGCGATCAAGGGCTACAAACTCTCGCCCGAAGCTGAAGCCAGCCAGATCGCGCAGGCTGAGACAGAGACCGCCGCAATCCTTGACCAGAGCCACTTTGCTGACACGGCCAGTTTGTATCAGGTGGCTGAAAAGTGGTTGGGGAATTAGGAAGAACCGTGAACCTGAGTGGTACGAGTTGTTCCAGCTTACTGCTAGCAACGGCAAGACTAGGAGAGCTACGCTTTATGATCTAGCCGCTTCTAACAAAGATGATAAAGTCTACAGCGGTGACTATGACCACTGGAGTGCAGCGGCACATGGCTTCATGCCATCGTTGGGGACGCTTACCAAACAGAAGGCACCGAGCGGCACCGTCACTGGGCAAGCACGACTTGAGGAGATGTGGGTGTTGGCTGGTCAGGCACTGGGTCGCGGCTACCTTGCTTATCAGGTTTTGAGCCGCACGTTCCTGACCGCACATGAGCCTGCCTTTGAGCAGGTTGTTAATTAGCTAATCAGGTCTGTAACCTGATTACGTAGCGGCTGACCAGACAATTCCTCTGACTGTGAAGCTGTCGTGCCAGCTGGTTATCTTCTTCGGTTAGCGGGTGGCACTCAGCCAACTATCATCAGGTTCCCTGGTCAGCAGGGTAGAGGTCGGTACGGCTGATCAGAAAGCAACGAGGACAAGCATGGCACAGGCCAAACCGATCAACGGCAAGCTGGTAGTCAAAGAGTTCCAGTCCGAGGGCGACAACTTCGCGCTCTTTCTTAACGATCTTCTTACCAGCCACGCTGAGAACCTGAGTGTGAGTGGCCTACACCTTACCTCCGGCACCAACTTGCCCGACGGGGGCGTGGATGCTCAGGTTGACGGCGCAAACCCTGACGATCCCCTCGGCTGGTTCACTGCCCCCGCCATCTGGCAGTACAAGGCGGGCAAGGCTGACTCCAAGCTACTCGCCAAGCTCAAGCAGGAAGTGCAAGTCAACTACGCCCGCACCTGCCTTGAGCAAGGTTACGGCTACTGCCTGGTTGTCTGCGACTACTTCACCCCAAAGCGGTTGGCTAACTGGCAAACCGTGCTGGGTCAGGCCACTCGTCAGGTCAACCCTGCCGCTCCCCCCATCGTGATCGTGGGGGCCGATGATCTGGCCGCCGCCCTGAACCGCTACCCCTACCTAGCCAGTCGCTACTTCGAGCGCGAGGCAACCGCCACATTTGATGAGCAGGCTGTCCGTGCCGAGTACCTGAGTTTCCTCCGCACCGCCAGCCAGCATCTCGACCTACGTGGCATCCTACCCAACCAGGCAAACCTACTGCTGCCAATTAAGGCTGCCTACTTCCCACTCTGGGTTGCCCAGGCCGACAAGGAGCAGACCTGGTTGAGTGACGCTTCCTTGCTAACTCAGGACGAGCAGCGACTGACCAATCACTATAGGCAGATGAGGTTCAGTCGCGGTCAAACCATGCTCGATCAGCTACCGGACAAGCACGCTCAGTTGGTCATCCTCGGCGAACCAGGTAGCGGCAAGACCACTTGGCTGCGGCATCTTACCCATGAACTGGCTGGGTCAGGGCAAAGGCTACCCATCTACCTCCGTATCGCTGAATACGCCGAGGCTTGGGCCAAGAACCACAGCCTGCCCCTGCGCGACTACCTGGCGACGGCTGCCCACGCTCACGGCTCCAAGCTGGCTGGAGCCGCCCTTGACCGGCTGTTCGGCCTGGCCCTGGCACGCGGCGAATGCTTGGTTCTCCTCGATGGCCTCGATGAGATCGCCGAGCTGCATAGCAGGGGGGCGATCCGGGATCGGGTCGAGGAGTTCAGCCACAGCTACCAACCGCTCGGCAACCATCTCATCGTCACCTCACGTCCGGCTGGCTACTATGCAGCACCCCTGGCCGACGATTACCTTCCCTACGCCATCACCCCACTGCTCCACGAGCAGATCAGGCCGTTCCTGCGGCAGTGGTGCCGGGCAGTCGAACGCAAGATCAACCCCGACGCAGCCAACCTTGAAGAACGGATCAAACTCCAAGTGGAGGGGGTTGTGGCTGCGCTCCAGGATAGTGGCGTAGCCCGTCTGGCTGAGAACCCGTTGCTGCTGACCATGCTGGCCCTCCTGCATCGCAGCGGGCGCAAATTGCCCAACCGTCGCATCGAGCTATTCGCCCTAGCCACCAGCCACCTAATCAGCCGTTGGCAACCCAACCTTGACCGGGCCGCACAACCTTTTCTCAGCCAGGCCGAGGTGGTGGAGGTACTCGCTACTGTCGCCTACCACCTGCACCGGGATCATCCCAGCGGCATCATCACCGAGCGGCAGGTGCAGGAACTGGTCGCACCGATCCTTGTCCGCAGCCGAGGGCTTACTGGCAGCAGCCTGGGCCAGAGCATGGTCGTGAACGACTTCCTGCGCCGGGTGCGCGAGACGACTGGCCTGTTCGTCGAGCTTGCCCCGCGCCGCTACGGGTTTGTTCACCTCAGCTTCGAGGAATATTACGCTGCCTTGCTGCTGACAACCGATGAGGATCGCCAGTTGCCTGCCCTGGCCCGCGACCCGCGCTGGCAAGAGGTGTGGCTGCTGGCGGTGGCCCACCTGGCTCTGGACGACCGGCTGCTAGCCGGGGGGTTGGTGGTCGAAAGTTGCCTCAGTGGCGATCCAGCGGTAGAGCCTGATCTTGCCACTGAACCAGGGCTGCTGATCCTGGCTCTGCGGGCCTGTGCCGAAGGCGCGGTACTGTCCACTGCCGCGCAGCAGGGCTTGGTGGCAAGCGTAGTCGCCCTCTACTGCGAACGAGAAGGGCAAGACCACACTCCACAGCTTCGCCCGCAATTGGAGCAGGCGGTGCAGCGGCTAGCCGACAACTCTGTAGGGCGGGCGTTGCGCCTGGCGTTCGAGAGCCGCCTGCATGAGCCGGACGATTACACGCGGCAGCAGGCGGTTCGCGGCAGGGCTGGGCTGGGTGGTGACGACCTGGTGCCGCTACTCCTTCGTTGCCTGACTGACGCTAGTGGCCTCGTGCGTCAGGCGGCGGCTTCGGCTCTGGGGCGCGTAGGTCAGGGGAACGAGTCAATCCAGGTGCTGCTGGATTTGGTCGAGCAGGATGCGGACAGCAAGGTGTGCCAGAGTGCGGCTTTCGCCTTGAACCGTCTTAAACTTGATGCCGAGCAAGCCAACCGGCTGCTACCCTGGCTCTGGGATCAGGAGCGGTGCTGGTTGGCGTTGACCATTCTCAGTGGGCAGCAACTACCTCACCCTGCCCTCACCGCTGCCCTGCTCGAATTGGACGCTTCGGGAGCGGACTTCAACCGCAGCTTCTTTCATTCGGCTCTGGTCGCGGTTGGCGATGACGATGAGCGGGTGGTACGTAACCTGCTCACAACCGCCAGCCAGGAGGGGGACGAGGCTTGGGGCGATGCTGACGACGCAGCCTATAAGCTGGTCTACCTGCTGCTCGACCTCGACCCCGCCACCAGGCTGCTGGACGAGGATGAGTGGGAGCAACTCAACGCCTCCTCCGGTGGGGCCGATGGCTGGGAGGGGGAGGTGGGCGAGCAGGTCATCTACCAGCAGGTAGGTGAGGCTGGTATCTACATCCACATAACTAAGTCCGGTCTGCTCTATTACACCGACTTCCAGAGCTTCTTCCTTACTGGGGTGGTGCTAGCCGACGATAGCGGGATAAAGGCTTACTACGGCCACCAACTGCGAGGCAGCAGCGACCTGGATACCGTTGCTGATGGGATGCAGAGCCGCATCCTTGACCCTGACGCTGGAGTGCGGCTGCTGGCCGAGCGGGTGCTGACTAGTCTGGGTTGGCAGGAGCAGGCGGCGGATCAAGCTACCGAGAGGATCAGCAGCACCGGCGCAGCGCGGCAGGGATCGTGAGGCTGTGGGGCAGAGGTCGGTATCGCTGTACTGGGTAGACACTGATCAGTCGAACTACCTACTGCCACAAGCCGTCTTGTCAGCAGCGCACAATTGTGCTATCCTAAAGCCTGTGAACACCGCAAACTCTGCATCTAATCTGCAAACTGGGGCCAACGACGAGTGGCTATTCGGCTGGGACGACACGCCGGGCATCGTCTCGGTCTGGGCCGAACGCAGCGGCCATGCCCTGGTCTGGCAACGGCAGGGGGAGCGGGTGATATGGAGCCACGAACGCTTCCGTCCTTTCCTCTTTGCCTGCTCCCTTGACGACGTGGATCACCTCGGTGCTGGCCTCGCCGCTGAAGGCAGCCCTGAAGCAACGCAGGCCAGGGTCTGCTACCAGCAATTGGCTGGCAGCGACGAACAGAG
>Ga0123336_10005134_pt1 | contig 10486 bp, 12 predicted proteins | sample SSSSmetaG_FD_96466 | JGI IMG/M metagenome (GOLD analysis project Ga0123336, IMG submission 96466) | Glacier valley bacterial and archeal communities from Borup Fiord, Nunavut, Canada, to study Microbial Dark Matter (Phase II) - ​SSSS metaG | ecosystem: Environmental > Aquatic > Freshwater > Ice... | reverse complement strand
AGTCAGAGTTCCAGGCGGGAGTCGTCGATGGCGAGGCGTACGTTGCCGTCGGATTTGGCGAGGCGGCGGACGGCTTCCATCTTGTCGACGTTGGCCTTGAGCATGACGACGGCGATGGGGATGGATTTGCCGGCGGACTTGATGGTGCGGATGGCGGTGTCGCGGTCGATGCCGCAGACCTTCATAAGGACGCGGATGCCACGCTCGACGAGCTTTGCGTTCTTCATGTGCACGTTGACCATGAGGTTGTCGTAGACGTAGCCGAGGCGGGTCATGGCGCCGGTGGTGATCATGTTGAGGATCATTTTCTGGGCGGTGGCGGACTTCATGCGGGTGGAGCCGGAGACGACTTCAGGGCCTACGTCCGTGATGATGGTGGTGTCAGAGACGTCGGCGAGTGGGGTGTTCATGTTGCAGGTAACCGCGGCTGTCTTGGCACCGCGGGCGCGGGCGTACTCGACGGCGCCGACAACGTAAGGGGTGCGGCCTGAGGCTGAGACGCCGATGACGATGTCTTTGCGGGTGGGGCGGCGGCGGGCGATGTCGCGCTGGCCGATTTCGGGGGAGTCCTCGTTGACATCCGATGCGGATGCAAGGGCCTTGGGGCCGCCAGCCATGATGTATTGCACCTGGGCGGGCGCGGTGGAGAAGGTGGGGGGGCACTCCGAGGCATCGAGCGAGGAGATGCGTCCGCTGGAGCCTGCGCCGACGTAGATGAGCCGGCCACCATCGCGTAGCGAACGCGCGACGGTATCAATGACGATGGCGATCTCGGGCAGCGCTTTTTTGACGGCGGCGGCGATCTTGGCGTCTTCGTGGTTGATGATGCGCGCGATCTCGAGGGCCGACTTGGTGTCGAAGCCTTCGGAGGCGACGTTGCTGGTCTCCGTGGTGAGTTCGTGGAGAGCGGCTGGGTTACGGTTCTCGGATTTAGTAGTTGGTGTTTGTTCGGTCATGCTGGTGAGGGTAGCCATAGAAATCCTGCTGCGCTTTTGGAGATGATGCGCTATTCAAATCGGTGATTTTCGGTCACTGAGCCTTTTCTAATTCTAGACCTAACTTGGTGAATGCGGAAAGAAAGGTTTAGGTCTGGGACGGGATATTTAATCGGCACCCGGGAGCCTGGCGGGGGGATGGGCAAGGGGTGACATGACTGTAAGATGCTTCCATGAAGGTTGGACAGACGAAGCAGCGGCAGGGCTATCGGTGGGGTTTGACGACGTTGGTGGCGGCGACGTTGGTGTTGCTGGCTTGGCGTTTGAGCATGGCTCAGGGCGTAGATGAGGGCCTGCAGAAGGAATTGGCGGGGCTGGCGGCAGCGCATCGCGGGAAGGTGGCGCTGTATGCGACGCAACTGAATACGGGCAAGGTCGTGGCACTGGATGCGGATCAGCCGGTGCAGACGGCTTCCTTGATTAAGCTGACGATTCTGTTTGAGGCGATGGAGCAGGTGCGGGCGGGCAAGGCGTGGTGGGACGAGAAGATTACGCTGGCGAAGGGCGACGGGGTAAGCGGATCCGGGGTGTTGGGGCTTCTGGACGCGCCTACCGTGCTGACCCTGAAGGACGTGCTGACGCTGATGGTGATTCTGAGCGACAACACGGCGACGAATCTGACAATCGACAGGTTTGGGGTGGACTCGGTGAATGCACGGATTGCGTGGATGGGGCTAAAAGATACACATCTGTATAAGAAGATCGGGAAGCCGGCCACCGGGCCCATGCCGGCGGACCAGCCGAAGTTTGGGCTGGGGAAGACGACCGCTCGCGAGATGGCGAAGGTGATGGAGCGGATTGGGCGTTGTGAACTGGCTGGGCCGGGCGAGAAGGCGGCAGCGGGAGATGAGGCAATCTGTAAGGTGGCGCTAGGGATGTTAAAGAATCAGTTCTATCGGAATACGATTCCGCGATACCTGGAGAAGGTGGATTCGAGCGAGACGGGTTCTGCGATTGCGAGCAAGACGGGCAGCCTGAATGCGGTGCGGGCGGATGTGGCGATTGTGGCAGGGAAGAGCGGGCCGATGGTGCTCTCCATCTTTACGTATGAGAATGTAGACCATGGCTGGACGACGGATAATGAAGGGGAGCAGATGATTGCAAGGCTGGCAAAGGTGATTGTGGAGCGTTGGTCGCCGGCGGGCATCGATGGCAGGGGGCTGGTTCCGGGGCTGGGTTTGAGCGATGGGGCAGGTGGTGCGTCTAAATGAATGAGGAACGGATGACGGACGAAGAGAAACAGGTTTACGACTTAGCGGAGGCTCCGGTGGGGGGGGGCGTGACCCCGGCACGGGCGGCAGGCGCACGGGCTGGCGCACGGTCGTGGGCGCGGGACATGCTGGTATCGGTAGTGGTGTCAGCGTTCATCATTATCTTTCTATACCAGCCGGTGCGGGTGGAAGGGACGAGCATGCTCCCGATGCTGGAGGACCAGGACCGGTTGTTCATCAACAAATTTGCGTATCGGGTGGGGGGGATTCATCGCGGCGATGTGGTGGTGTTTCTGTATCCGCGGGATCATGAGAAGAGCTATATCAAGCGCGTGATTGCATTGCCAGGGGATCGGCTGCGGATCGATGAGGGCAAGGTGTATGTGAACGACGAGCCGGTGCAGGAGAAGTATGTGCCGCAGCGATTTACGGATGACCGATCCATATCGGAACGGACGATTCCGGTGGGGCAGTATTACATGATGGGGGACCACAGGTCGATTTCGAGCGATAGTCGCGAGTTCGGACCGGTGGACCGGGAGTTGATCTATGGGAAGGCCGCGTTTGTGTACTGGCCGATGGAGCAGGTGGGTGTCGTGCGGTAGAGAGAGAGCGGCATCGGCGGTGCACCGCTAGAGTTGCAATGAAATGGAAAGGCCCACGCTGATTGGAGCGTGGGCATTTCTGCTTGAAGCGCGGGGCTAGCGGGCGTAGTAGCCGGTGCGGGCGCGGACGTTGAGGTTGGGCTGTGTGGTGTGGATGGTGACCTTACGCTAGCTGCCGTCGCGGACGTGGTTCGTCGATTGGTATGCGACTTCGTAGAGGGAACGTAGGTCGTCGGAGATCTCCGCGAAGGCCTGCTTGAGGCTGGTGGCGCGTGCGTCATAGGATTTGCCGCCGGTCTGCGCGCTGAGGTGGTCGAGAGTGCGGACACCGTAGCGGTTGCGCGGCGTCATCTTGCCGTGTTCGATGTCGGTGTAGCGCACGGCGCAGACGAGGACGTTCGCGTTCTGGGCAGCTTCGATGGTGTCGAGGAGGTCGTGCTAGCTGGAGTTCTCTTCGCCGTCGCTGAAGACGACGATGACCTTGCGGCTCTGGCGGATTTTGGCGAGCTTTTCGGCGACGGAGAAGTAGACGGCGTCGTGGAGGGCGGTACTGAGGACGCGCTCTTCGGAGTTGGAGGAGGTGGCGGCGGTGGGGCCCAGCTCGGGAAACTTGCGGTTGCCTTCGTCGAAGTCGTGGATGCCGGAGGTGAGGGCTGCGGCGGAGTTGGTGAAGTCGCTGACGAGGCGCAGGTGGTTGCCGAAGCAGATGGCGAAGGCCTAATCCTGCGGCTGCAGGATCTGCTTGAGAAAGGCTTCGATGTCCTTCTCGTGCTGCTTGACGAATTTGGCATGGCTGCCGCTGACGTCGATGACGAGGCCTATGCTGATGGGGAGCCGGGTGGCGGGGGTGAAGAAGCGGATCTTCAGCCGGACGCCGTCCTCAATGACTTCGAAGTCTTCAAGGGGGAGGTCCTGGACGATGCGGCCCTGCGAATCATGGACGCTGACGGTGGAGTCGATGAGGTGGGTTTCGACTTCGAGTGTGGTGATCTGCGCGTGCAGGGTTGGGACGCTGAGGACGACGAAGGCGAGAGCTACGATGAGGCGCTAGGGGGCTCCTTGAGGCTGATGCGAGAGCGTTGCGGCGGTGGGTCAGGCGGCGGAGTTGAGAACGATCTGCGAGAAGGAGACGGGGTCGAGGCTGGCTCCGCCTACGAGTGCACCGTCGATGTCTTCGAGGCAGCAGAGGGCCTTGGCGTTGTCGGGTTTGACGGAGCCGCCGTAGAGGATGCGGGTGGAGGCGGCGAGCGCCGGGGTGAGGGATTTGGCGATCTGGGCGCGGATGAGCTTGTGGGCTTCGGCGGCGATCTCCGGGGTGGCGGTGCGGCCGGTGCCGATGGCCCAGACGGGCTCGTAGGCGAAGACGATGGAAGCGGCGGTGGCGGGGTCGATGCCTTCAAGGGCTACGGCGGTTTGCAGCTCTAGGACGTTGGCGGTGAGGTTGGACTCGCGCTCGTTGAGGTGCTCGCCGACGCAGACGATGGGGATAAGGCCGTGTGCCAGGGCTGATTTGAGCTTGAGGTTCACGGTGGTGTCGGTCTCGTTGAAATACTGGCGGCGCTCACTGTGGCCGATGAGGACGTGGGTGACGCCGAGGGCCTTCAGCATGAGGGGTGAGGTGGCTCCGGTGTATGCGCCTTCGTTGAGCCAGTGCATATCCTGGCAGCCGATGTGGATGGTGTTGCTCTGGGTGGCATCCACGGCGAGTGCGAGCGATGTGGCCGAGGGGCAGAGGACGATTTCGGCGTGGTGTGCTTCGGCAACGAGCGGGGCGAAGGCGTGGAGGAAGGCGGAGGCTTCGGTGGGCGTCTTGTACATCTTCCAGTTGGCGGCGATGAGGGGCTTGCGCATAGGCTGTGTCATGTCGGGGACCAGTATTCCACGTTCTGTTCGATTGCGATTATTTGTCGGTCAGGGCGGCGACGCCGGGGAGGGTTTTGCCTTCGAGAAATTCGAGGCTGGCTCCTCCGCCGGTGGAGATGTGGGTGATCTTGTCGGCGAAGCCGGATTGCTGGATTGCCGCGACCGAGTCCCCGCCACCAACGATGGTGGTGGCATCGTGGTTGTGCGCGACTGCCTTGGCGATGGCGTTGGTGCCGTGGGCGAAGGCCGGCATCTCGAAGACGCCCATGGGGCCGTTCCAGATGATGGTGCGGGCGTCGTCGATCTCCTTTGTGAAGAGATCGATGGAAGCAGGGCCGATGTCGAGCGCCATCATGTCGGCAGGGAAGGCGTCGGTGCCGGAGAAGATCTGCGTCCTGGCGTCGGGGGCGAACTTGTCGGCTAGGACGTGGTCGATAGGGAGCAGGAAGCGGACGCCCTTGGTAGTGGCCTTGGCAAGCGCGGCCTTGGCGATGTCGAGCTTATCGGTTTCGACGAGCGATTTGCCGGTGGACTGGCCCTGTGCGTTGAGGAAGGTATAGGCCATGCCTCCACCAATGATGATGGCGTCCGCCTTGTCGAGCAGGTTGTCGATGACCTGGATCTTGTCGGAGACTTTGGCACCACCGATGATGGCGACGAAAGGCTTGTCGGGCGCGGTGAGGGCTTTGCCCATGTAGTTGAGCTCCTTCTCCATGAGCAGGCCGGCGACGGAGGTCTTGACGAAGTGGGTGATGCCTTCGGTGGAGGCGTGGGCGCGGTGGGCGCTGCCGAAGGCGTCATTGACGTAGATGTCGCAGAGCGAGGCGAGCTTCTTGGCGAAAGCCGGGTCGTTGGCTTCTTCTTCGGGGTGGAAGCGGAGGTTTTCGAGGAGCAGGGTTTGGCCGGATTCGAGGTTGGCGGAAAGCTCACTGGCGATGGGGCCGACACAATCGGGCGAGAAGGCGACGTTCTCGTCAAGTCCGAGAACGTGGTCGAGCAGGCTACGGAGATGGTCGACGAGGGGGCGCAGGCTCATGGATTCGACGGGCTTGCCCTTGGGGCGGCCGAGGTGCGAGCAGAGGATGACCTTGGCGCGGTGGCGGAGCGCGTACTCAATGGTCGGAAGGGTCTCGCGGATGCGCGTGTCATCGGTAATGATGCCGTCCCTGATGGGGACGTTGAAGTCGACGCGGATGAGGACGCGCTTGTCAGTGAGTTGGGTGGAAGGATTCAGGTCGCGGATGGAGAGCTTCGGCATGTAGGGATTTCCTTTTAACTTACTTTGCTTTGGCGTAGGAATCTGCGCCTTCGAAGTGGCGTGAGACGTAAGGTTCATCGCCGACAACCCAGGAGTCGTGATCGGGGGCGATGTAGGAGAAGTCTCCGGCGCGCATGGTGTAGATGGTGCCGTCGTCCATCGCTGCGGTGGCGGCTCCGGAGACGACCATGCCGGTTTGCTCGACGTGGCAGGAGGTCTGATTGAGCGCGGCACCGACGTCGACGGACCACCTCCAGCCGGGCTCGTAGGTGGCGCGGCCGATGGTCATGCTGCCGATGCGGATGAGCTCAAACTTGCCTTTGGCAAAGGTGTGGGTCTCGTGGGGGACGTCGAAGCGTTTGAGAATAACGACAAGCATGGTGTCACACGAATTGTAGCTGGATGGGATGATTTTGGGGTGGGGTGCGTCTTCGCAGGCGGAAACGGCTGTCTATTGTTGCTTCTTTTTCTTAGCCCGCTGCTTTTGTTGAATGGCGGCAACGTCCGCGAGGTCTTGGGGACGCCCTGAGGCCAGCTTGTTTGTGATGAGATCCTCGGCAGAGATGTAGCGTGAAGGGAGATGGCCATCAATGAGCAACTCGTGGCTGTTCTTGTAGACAGACGCGAAGTCAACGCCGTCAATCCGCTGGAGAATGTCGAAACGATACGGAGGACTGCCGAACTGGCGCACACAGTCGGCGTGTGAAAGTCTTCAATTGTGAACTTCGCCAAGGGAGCACCGGACTCTGCGAGTGCTTGATAGGTAGCGACAGCGTTATCTGGACTGGACTCGATCAGTAAGTCCAAATCTTTGGTCAAACGGGGCTATGCGTGAACGAAGACCGCATATCTGCCGATGATGACGTACTTAACGTCGTGTTTGTTGAATGCGAACCGCAACTCTTTTAAGTTCTGATCCATCGGCGGAATAGCCATAGGCGCGGTATTCTTCCCCATTTATCTGATGGCCAGCAGCCAGTCGCTCACTTGGGGACACGTTATCCCAATAGAGATATTCTTCGTCTTTCATCTCTTCGAAGGCGTTTGGCGAAGCGAATTTGCGGGCAGTCATCATCACCCCAACCTCAGGTAAGCTTTATCAGGATAACGGCTGCTGGCTCAGAGCGTTTGTCGTGACTACCGGTTGATACGGGTGAAGGACCGAGTCACACCTTCAACCGATTTGGGTACCTCCAGGGCATCCCGAGCCACCCGGGACATGTTCTCGGGCGGGATTCGTCCTAAGGCTAGCTCTGCTTCTATACGGCGCAAATCGGAGGACATTGCGAGATGGTAGACGATTGGGATTCAAATCGAGAAAGAAATAGCGAAGCGAAGAACCGTACCGCTTCCAACAAAATGCGGGGGTTCTTCGCGTCGCTCAGATGGCGAATTGGTGATGCAGGTTTCTAGAGGCCCTTCTTCTCGAGGAAGAGGATGAGGTCCTTGACGCGGTTGGAGTAGCCCCACTCGTTGTCGTACCAGCTGATGATCTTGCCGGTGTTGCCGACGACCTTGGTGAGGAGCGAGTCGAAGATGCTGGAGAGGGGGTTGCCCTTGAAATCGGAGCTGACGAGCTCTTCGGTCGTGTAGCCGAGGATGCCCTTCAGTTCGCCTTCCGCGGCCGCCTTGACGGCTGCGTTGATGCTCTCCACGGTGATTGGCTTCTCTGCGACGAAGGTGAGGTCGACGACGGAGACGTTGGGGGTGGGGACGCGGATAGCGAAGCCGTCAAGCTTGCCGGACATCTCTGGGATGACGAGCTTAAGGGCCTTGGCTGCGCCGGTCGAGCTGGGAATCATGGAGAGGGCAGCGGCACGGGCGCGGCGCAGGTCCTTGTGCGGCGTGTCGAGGATGACCTGGTCGTTGGTGTAGCTGTGGATGGTGGTCATGATGCCGGAGGCGATGCCGAAGGTGTTGTGCAGGACCTTGACGACGGGCGCGAGGCAGTTGGTGGTGCAGGAGGCATTCGAGATGACGTTGTGCATGGAAGCTTCGTACTTGTCATCGTTAACGCCGAGGACCACGGTGAGGTCTTCGTTGGTGGCCGGTGCGGAGATGATCACCTTCTTGACAGTGGTGCCGAGATGGGCCTTGGCCTTGTCGGCATCGGTGAAGAAGCCAGTGGATTCGACGACGATCTGTGCGCCGACGGAGGCCCAGTCGAGCTTGGCGGGATCGCGCTCGGCGAAGACTTTGAGTTGCTTGCCGTCGACGGCGATGAAGTCCGCACCGTGGGTGATCTCATGCTTGAGGTTGCCGAGGATGGAGTCGTACTTGAGGAGATGGGCGAGCGTCGCGGGTGTGGTGAGGTCGTTGACGGCGACGATTTCGATATCCGGGTTGCCGATTGCGGTGCGGAAGACGTTACGTCCGATGCGGCCGAAGCCGTTGATGCCTACCTTGACTGCCATGTTTGGTGGAGCTCCTTCGAGTGATAGTGCTTTTAGATGATTGTAGACCTTCAGGGCGGTTATCGACGTGAAGGACGGGAGTAAGAGGTAACGGTGATGAGAATGATAAAAGCTGACTAAGAACGAGGCCAGGTCGGGTGGAGTTGGGGGAGGGCTGTGGGTTCGAGAGGGGGTGGTGGCTGTGGTGCGGGGATTTGCGGGGGGATTCGGCGGTGTGTTACACACCTTGTATGCGCGAGTTGCGCGAATGGATAAGCGAAAAAATGAGACGACGCCCTAGACGTGGACCGAACGAGTCGGAGTCCACCGGCAAGAGCGGGCAAGAGCTGCCGACCAATCAGCTTGCCCCCCTAAGACCTGACTACCCCGAAGCAGCGCCTGTACGGGCCAAGGTTGTTCCGGAAGAAGTCGTTGGGCCGGTTGCTGCTCCAGTAGCCGCTGCGCCGGTTCCGGCCTCTGCGGTGGAACACGCTCCGTTCGCGCCTGCCGAGCCTGCGGCTGAGCCGAGAATGGTAATGGAGACGCAGCCTGAAAGCCTGGCGACTCCGCCGGCCGAACAGACGGCGTTGAAGTCTCCGCGGGGCTATGTGGTTCTGACAATTGGGCTTCCGGGTTCAGGTAAGACGACCTGGTACAAGCGGCGGGGCGTCACGCCGCTTTCCAGCGACCTGCTGCGGACGATTCTGTTTGACGACATTACCGATCAGCGGTACCAGGGGCTGGTCTTCAGTACGCTGCGCAGCCTGCTGCGGGCGCGGCTGATTGCGAAGATGCCGTGGAACTATGTGGATGCCACGAACCTGAGCCCGCATGAGCGCAAGCAGTGGATCAAGATGGCAAAGAGCTTTGGCTACGAAGTGCAGGCTGTGTTCTTCGACGTTCCGCTGGCGGTATGCATGGAGCGCAACTCCAAGCGCGACCGGCAGGTAACGGATGAGGTGATGCAGAAGATGGCAGAACGACTTAAGCCGCCAACCTTCAAGGAAGGCTTTGAGAAAATTACGGTCGTTCGCGTGAAGGGCCAGCCCGGAACGGAAGGCGCAGCCGCCCCTACGGAGCCGGCTGAGGCTGTGGTAGCGGAGTAGTTTCTGCCGGACGGATTTAGCAGTTAGAGTCTCAGCGGTTAGAGTAATGGACATGCCCACGGTTGGCGTTCAGTTCGCAAAGGTGAACTACACGCTGGCTCGTGGGCGTGTTTTGTTGGGGGACGTCTCGCTGGAGCTGGAGGCGGGGACGACGACTGCGCTGCTGGGGCGGAGCGGCAGCGGGAAGACCACGCTGCTGCGCATGGTGAATGGGCTGGTGATGCCGACTTCGGGCGAGGTACGGGTGGGGGATAAGGCGACTTCTGCGTACGACCTGGTCGCGCTGCGGCGGAGTATTGGGTATGTGATCCAGGAGACGGGGCTGTTTCCGCATATGACGGTGGATCGGAATGTGGGGATGGCTTTGGAACTGGATGGCGGCGACGCGACGCAAAGTAAGGATCGTGTTGCCGAGGTGGTGGGGTTGGTGGGGATGGATGCGGCGGAGTTTGGCGCGCGGTATCCGTGGCAGCTTTCCGGCGGGCAGAGGCAGCGGGTGGGGTTGGCCCGGGCGCTGGTCAATGACCCTGAAGTGCTGCTGATGGATGAGCCGTTTGGGGCGCTGGACCCGATGACGCGGGCGGAGATGCAAACCATGTTGCGCGACCTGCTGCGCCGCGTGGGCAAGACGGTCCTGCTGGTTACGCACGATCTGGACGAAGCGCTTTACCTGGCGGGGCGCGTGGTGTTTCTGGAAGCGGGCGCGGTGGTGGCGGATATGGCTGCGTGTGAGGTGCTCGCGTCTTCGAATGAGGCGGTGCGGAAGTACGTGGATGCCGTCCACCGGGCGGTGCGGCCGTGATGGGATTTCTGCAGGCGCATGGCTGGGAGATTGGCCGGCTGACGTTTGAGCACCTGTGGCTGACGCTGAGTGCGATGCTGCTGGCGGCTGCGATTGGGCTGCCCCTGGGGGTTCTGCTGACGCGCAAGAAGGCGTGGGCCAGGCCGGTGATTGCGTTTGCGAATATCGTGCAGACGGTGCCCAGCCTCGCGTTGTTCGGGCTGCTGCTGCCGGTTCCGTGGCTGGGTGCTAATGCGGCTCGGCTGGCGATCCT
>Ga0123336_10005132_pt1 | contig 10488 bp, 9 predicted proteins | sample SSSSmetaG_FD_96466 | JGI IMG/M metagenome (GOLD analysis project Ga0123336, IMG submission 96466) | Glacier valley bacterial and archeal communities from Borup Fiord, Nunavut, Canada, to study Microbial Dark Matter (Phase II) - ​SSSS metaG | ecosystem: Environmental > Aquatic > Freshwater > Ice... | reverse complement strand
TCGTCGTGCGGGAGTCGACGGGTCCTGCGCCGCGCGGTGATTGATGGGTGACGTGGACCCACCGCAGCCGCGCCACAGTGGCCGCTAGGAGATCCAGCAGCGCTCCCATGCGGGGGGCGAACTCCGCCATAAATTGCGCAGCAGTCTCGGCCACGAGCACCTCAATGCCGGTGCGTGTGATGCTCATCCGGAACGTGGGCGTGCACATGCCGCGTCGGTTCGTGGCGGTGCAAGTGGCTGTGTTGACCGACCGGCATCGACGCAGAGGGATGGGTGTGGGCGTGGTGTCCGTCGCCGTGGCTGTGGGCATGTTCGTGTTCGGTCTCGTCGTGCTGGTGTTCGTGCCCGTGGGTCTCGGCAAGGTGAAGCACGATGCCCGCAGCCATCAGCACCGCGCCGGCCAGCATCCAGGCGCTGCCGCTGCGCTCACCGAGCGCAAACGCAAACAGGGCACCGACAAAGGGCGCGAACGCGAACACCGAGCCCGTGCGCGCGGCACCGAAGGCGCGCTGGGCCAGCAGGTAGAAGCGCAAGCTCAGCCCGTAGCCGGTGGCGCCTACCGCGAGCAGCGCCAGCGCGGGCACAACCGACGGCAACGGCTCGCCAAAGGCAACGGCCATCAGCGTCGTGGCGAGCGCACCGAGCGCGCCCTTGACCATCACGACCTGACCGGGGTCGCGGTCGGCCACGGTTCGCGACAAGGTGTTGTCCACACCCCAGGCGGCGGTGGCCACCATCACGGCCACCAGGCCGAGCATCTGGTTGGCTCCGCCGGCGCCGACGTTGGCGCGATCAACCACCAGAACCATGCCGCCAGCGGTCAGCAGGAACATCGCGAAGATGACGCGCCGATCGAGCGTCTCGTGGTACCAAAGCCGCGCCAGGACGGCAGTGAACACGGCCTCCAGCGTCAGCATCAAAGACGCGCTGGCACCGCTGGTGCGCTGCAGCCCCCACGCCAACGCGACCGGGCCGATGACCGCGCCAAACAGCGCCATCAGTGCCACCCGCGAGGCGTCGCTGCTCTGAAGCCGGGCCTCGCGCTCGATCGGACGGCGCAACAAGGCACCGATCAAGGCGGCACCCGCGTACAGCAGCGCCGCCGTCGTGAAGCTGCCCAGCCCCACGCCAAAGCGCTGCACCAAGGGCGTGCTGACGCCGAACAGCAGCGCCGCAGTCAACGCGATCAAGCCGCCGCGCAAAGCGGGCCACCGGGAAGCATGGTTCATACCGACAGCATGCCAGCGAATCGGCCTGCGCCGGGCCGCCCCAAAGCGGCCGACGACCTGTTCAATATGTGTCGACACAACGTCGTTGCCGAGCACCTCATGTCTGCGGGCCATTGAATCAAGCCCGACGCCGCCTGCCGAAACTCGGGCCGACACACTGCACCAGATCAGTGAAGCCACCCGGAAGGTGTTCGACCTCAAAATCATCGTCTCCGCCCGCAACCCTTCACAACGCGCAGTCTCGGCCCACTTCGCACACCAACATCAACCACACCTCTTTGACCCGCCGCGAATGGCTGGCGCTCGCGTCCAGCCTTAGCGCAGGTTCGGTACTCCACAACACAGCCCACGCCGACACCTGGCCCAGCAAAGCCATCCGCTTCGTTGTGCCCTTCACGCCGGGCGGCAGCAGCGAAATCGTGGCCCGCATCACGGCAGAGAGTTGGGTAAGGCCTTGGGCCAATCGGTTTATGTGGACAACAAACCGCGCGGCGCGGGCAATGTAGCGATGCAAGAAGTGGCGCCTGCAGAAGACCAGCACACCGTCATCCTCGGCCACGTCGGCACGCTGGCCGTGAACCCCTACATCTTCGACAAACTGCCCTACGACGCGAACAAAGACTTCAAGCCGATCTCACTGTTGGCCAAGGTTCCCAGCCTTTACTTGGTTCACCCCGACGTGCCCGCAAGCAAGCTCAAAGAGTTCATCGCCTACGCGAAGAAGAACCCCGGCAAGCTCAACTACGGCAACGCCGGCAACGGCAGCGCAGGCAACGGCAGCGCAGGCAACGGCAACGCAGGCAACGGCAACGCAAGCCATTTGGCGATGGAATATTTGAAGATGGTCAGTGGCACTTTCATGGTTCACGTGCCCTACCGAGGCACCGGCCCGCAACTGACCGATTTGCTGGCTGGGCGGCTCGACGCGGCATCCTTAGGCGCGCCTGCGGTGATGCAATTCATCAAAGCAGGCAAGCTGCGCTGCATTGCCACCGGCACCACCACGCGCATCCCTCAACTGCCCGATGTGCCCACCGTGGCCGAGCAAGGTTTTCCAGGTTTTCAGATGACCCAGTGGTACGGCCTGCTGGCCCCCAGTAGCCTGCCGCAAGCGGCGCTGGACAAGCTGGCCGCCGCGGTGGCAGCGACCGTCAAACAGCCCGCCGCCACCGATCGGCTCAGCGCCGATGCGGCCCTGGCAGTGGGCGGCACGCCCGCCGAATTTGCCAAGTTCATCGCCACCGAACAGCAGCGTTGGAAGCTGGTGATTGCGCGGGCCAAATCAAACTGGATTGAACGCGGCCGTCAGAACAACTCTGCCAAGCCATTTCGCCACACATCTCGCCCCACCCTCACCTCACTCCATCACACAAGCAATGCGTTATCGCCGCAAACGGTTTGCGCCTGTCTGCCACTTCCATCAACCAACCAAGGTCGCGTTGAATTTGGCCTGCGGCGGCGCTGCTGGTCAGTGCGGGCAGGCCGGTGGATGCCACTTTGGCGTTGACTTGCTCCCCGACCATTTGCGTGACGGCGTTCACCAAGGCGCCACCGCCCAACATGTCCAACACGCGCTCCAACTTACCGGGTTCGCGCTCCATGTAGGTCACGCGGAAGTCGGGGGCGAGCTTGGCTTTGGCGGCTGCAGATTGAAGCGCGTCGGCATAGCTGCCCACGCGGTCAATCAGGCCGCGCTCGCGGGCTTGGGTGCCTGTCCAGACGCGGCCTTGCGCGACTTCGTCGATCTTCTCGGGTGTGGTCTTGCGTGCAACGGCGGCTTTGCCGATGAAGTCGGTGTAGATGTGACCGATGCTGGCTTGAATCAGGTCGCCAAAGCGCGGGTCCAGCGGGCGCCGTGGATCGGCGGCGCTACCCAGCCAGGTGGTGGTGGCGCCGTCGGCATGCACGCCGACTTTGTCGAGCGCTTTGTCTACGCTGGGCAAGATCGCGAACACGCCGATGGAGCCGGTGATGGTGGCGGCGTCGGCAATCACTTCGTCGCTCGACATCGATATCCAGTAGCCGCCCGAGGCCGCCACGTCGCCCATGGACACCACCACCGGCTTGCCCGCAGCGCGGGTCAATTCCAGCTCGCGGCGCACCAACTCAGAGCCAAAGGCGCTGCCGCCGGGGGAGTTGACGCGCAGCACCACGGCTTTGACTTTGTCGTCGTCGCGCGCTTTGCGGATCAGCTCGGAGGTGGACTTGCCGCCCACGCCACCTGCCGGCGCAAAGCCATCGACGATGGTGCCTTCGGCCACGACCACCGCCACAGCGTCGCCAGTGAGTTTGGTTTTTTGCCGCGCCAAATAGTTGTCGAATGAGACCTGGCGAAAGCTCTTGGTCTCGTCGTCTTTGGCGCCGCGCTCGATCATCAGGGCGCGCAGTTCATCGCGGGTTTTCAGGGCGTCCACCAGCTTCATGGTGAGTGCCCATTTGGCGGCGTCGCCACCCGCAGCGGCGAAGGTTTGAGGCAAGGCCTCAATGCCCTTGGCGATGCTGCCCGCGGGCAATTTGCGCGCGGCCTCCACGCCGTCGGTGTAGGTGCGCCACAGGCCGTTGTACAAAAGACCATCGGCCTCCAGCGCGTCTTTCGACGCGCCGTTGGCAAAGTAGGGCTCACCAAAGCTTTTGTACTTGCCCACGCGGATGACGTTGACTGTCACGCCGAATTTGTCGAACGCGTCTTTGTAGTAATTGCGCAGCCGGCCATAGCCGTCGAGGTAGACCATGCCCATGGGGTGCATGAATACTTCATTGGCTTGCGCGGCGAGGTAAAACTGGCGCTGGTCGTAGCCCGAGCCCCAGGCCACCACGGGTTTGCCGCTGGCCTTAAAGCGCTGCAAGGCCGCCGCCACTTCGCGCAGGGTGCTCAAACCGGCCCCTGAAAAATCGTCCAAGGCCAACACGACCTGCGTGATCTTCGGGTCCTTCGCGGCAGCCTCCAACACCGTGATGATGTCGCGCAACTGCGTTTTGTCTTGTTCCTCGCCACGCGCTTGGGCCAGTGCGCTTTCGCGCAGGCTGCCAGATCGTTGCTCGACGATGGGCCCGGCCAAGCCGAGCACCAGCGCCGTCTTGTCCGACAAGGCCAGCGGCCCACGGTGGGTCAGTGACCACACCAGCGCAGCAATGAGCGCCAAAAAGATGAGGTTGAGCAAGACGCGGCGGCTGGCATCCAGAAAGCCAAAAAGCCAGCCAAACGCTTTGCGTACCGCGCCGAAGACCGATGTGGACATGCCAACCCCGTTCAAAAAAAGTGTCGATGCAATTGAGCTTACCTGCCAGCGCCGACGCGGCGCGCGTGGTCGAGAAATGGCCCGCCCTCCACCGCCTGAGGAGTGGGTTGCAACGTGATCGCTTGCGATACTGACCGCCGCATGCAGTCCATTCTCTCCGTCACCGTTCCGTTTTTTGCGCTTGTGTTGTGCGGCTACTGGGCCACGCGCCGGGGTGTTTTGCCCGAGGCGGCGATACCCGGCCTGAATGCTTACGTGCTGTTCTTTGCGCTGCCTTGTTTGCTGTTCAAGTTTGGCGCGAGCATGCCGTTTTCCAAGCTGATCGACCCGACCTTGGTGCTGATCTACGTGGTGTGCGCCATGGTGATGGTGTTTGTGACCATTGCGGCGACCTTGAAAAGCGCCGACGACCGCTACGGCATCGACCTGAAAAACTCGGCCTTCGGCGCGTTGGTGGCGGCATTCCCGAACACCGGCTTCATGGGCGTGCCGCTGTTGGTGGCGTTGCTGGGAGATGCCGCTGCCGGGCCCGTCATCAGCACGGTGCTGATCGACCTGATTCTGACCAGCACGTTTTGCATTGCCTTGGCGCAGTCTCAGTCGCAAACGCAAGCGCAAGCGCAATTCGCGCCGAGCACCAGCCAGCCTGACACCCTGCGCAGCGCGGCCTCGCGCTCGCTGCGCGGTGCGCTGGCCAACCCGCTGCCGTGGTCCATCGCGCTCGGTGCATTGGTGGCCGCGACCCAGCTTCAATTGCCCGGCGCGGTGAGCCAAGTCATTCAGATGCTGGCCGACTCTGCCAGCCCGGTGGCGTTGTTCACCATCGGCGCGGTGCTGTGGCGCGCCGGTCAACTCAAGGGCACGAAAACGCCGGTCGCGCAGTTCCTGCCTGTGGCACTTCTCAAACTCTTTGTGCACCCGCTGTTGGTGCTCAGCGTGGGCGTCATCGCCAAGGCCCTGGGCGCGCCAGTGCCTGCGTTTGGCCTGACGGTGTTGGTGCTGGCAGCCGCCTTGCCCAGCGCCAGCAATGTGTCGCTTTTGGCCGAGCGCTACGGTGCCGACAACGGCCGCATCGCGCGCATCATCATGGCCAGCACGGTGATGGCGTTCGTCAGCTTTTCGTTGCTGGCGTGGGCGTTGGGTGCCAAGCCTCATTGAGCCTGACGGCTGGCGGCGTCCCACGTTGGGGCGCAACGCAAACAGTTGCACGTAAGGCGGGCCTTTGTGGCGCGACTTCTAGAATTCAAACTCCTCTGCGTCTCTGATCCCCCATGAAAACCTACCAATGCATTGTTTGCAGCTTCATCTACGACGAAGCCGAAGGCATGCCGGAAGACGGCATCGCCCCCGGCACGCTTTGGACCGACGTGCCCGCTGACTGGATGTGCCCTGACTGCGGCGTGTCCAAAGCTGATTTCGAGATGATCGAAATCTGATGACTGACCTCGTTGCACCGCAAACTCCGGCCGCTGAAGCTGAAACCGCAGCCAAAGCCGACACCGCAGCCGCAGTCGTCATCATCGGCAGCGGCCTGGCGGGCTACACCTTGGCGCGCGAATTCCGCAAGCTCGACAAGCTGACTCCGCTGACGATCTTGAGCCGCGATCACGGCGACTTTTATTCCAAGCCGATGCTGTCGAACGCCTTGGCCAGCAACAAAACCGCCGCCACGCTGGTCATGAAGCCGGCCGAGAAAATGGCGGCCGAATTGAACGCCAGCGTTCGCGGGCAGGTGCAGGTCGAGCGCATCGACACCGCCGAAAAACGCATCACGCTGGTCGGCGGTGAAGTTGTGCCCTACCGCGATGTGGTGCTGGCTTTGGGGGCCGACACGTTGCATATTGCAATGGCAGGCAGCGGCGCCGATGCGGTGCTGTCGGTGAACGACCTGGACGATTACGCGCGCTTCGCGCAGCAATTGGAAGGCGCGAAGTCGGTGGTGATACTGGGCGCGGGCTTGATCGGCTGCGAGTTCGCCAATGACCTGCTGCACCGTGGCATCCGCAGCACTGTGGTCGACCTGGCCGACCGGCCGCTGTCGCGTTTGTTGCCCGCCCCGGCGAGCGCTTTTTTGCGTGAAAAGTTGGAGGCCGCCGGTGTTCAATTTCGCTTCAACCTGGCGGTTCATCAGGTCGTCAAAACACCTGACGGCTTCGATGTCGAACTCACCGACAACAGCCACCTTCAAGCCGACCTGGTGCTCAGTGCCATTGGCCTGCGCCCGCGAACCGCGATCGCCGAGGCGGCCGGCCTGGCGGTGAACCGCGGCGTGGTCGTGAACCGACTCTTGACCACCTCCAGCGCCCATGTGCACGCGCTGGGCGACTGCGCTGAAGTGGCAGGCCATGTGCTGCCCTACGTCATGCCGCTCATGCAACAGGCGCGCGCTTTGGCCGCCACCTTGGCGGGCACGTCCACCGCGGTGGTCTATCCGGCCATGCCGGTGATGGTGAAAACGCCGGCTTGCCCTACGGTGGTCTGCGCCGCAGCACCGCACGCCGTGGGCACGTGGCGCGTCAACACCATCCCAGACGGCTGCGATGCCCGCTTCGAGGACGCCCAGGGCGGCCTGTTGGGCTTTGCTTTGTTGGGCAGCGCGACGGTCCAAAAGCAACTGCTCACAGCGCAGGTCGCGGGTTGGTTAAGCTGAAAGACAACAGCTGAAAGACCGCAGCCGAAACTTCGGCTGAAACCGCAGCCCAAAAGTCCGCCCTGTCGTTGCTTGTCCCCTGTCCAGAGAGTCGTTCATGCTCAAGAAAATCACGCTCGCACTGCTCACCGTGGTGCTGTCTTTGTCCGCGCTGGTGGGTTGCGACATGAAGAAAATTGAAGCGCTGGAAGAGGGTGTGGCCACCGAAGCTGAAGTGCGCGCCCAGTGGGGTGAACCAGCAGCCACGTACCCGGAAGAAAACGGCGCCAAAACCCTCGAGTACCCGCGCCAGCCTGAAGGCCAGCGCAACTACATGATCACCGTCGGCACCGACGGCAAGATGAGCGCCCTGCGCCAGGTGTTGAAGAACGACAGCTTCGCGAAGGTCACGCCCGGTCTCAACAAAGCTCAGGTGCGCCGTATGCTCGGCCGTCCTGGAAAAACCCAAATTTTTGCGCTGAAGAAAGACGAAGAAATTTGGGACTGGCGCTACTTGGACGGCGCCCAGGGCAAGGTGTTCTCGGTGACCTTCGACAAAGACGGTTTGGTGGTGGCAACCGGCTCGATATTGGACCCGCGCGAGAACTTCATGGGCGGCAAATAAGCGACGCCGTGTTTTTTCTACACACCAGCGAAGCCGCGTTTTTTTCTACACACAGGGAGATCTTCTATGGCGCGTTCACACTTCGTAGCAGTCACCTTCTGGGCCCTGGGTGCGGCGCTTTTCGTTTCGCCGCGAGCCACCGAAGCGCTTAACGAACCCAGCCCCTACCAACAAATCAAACCCAGCGCCGACGGCATCGGCAAGCGCTACATGGGGCGCGAGATCGCGCAGGTCATGGGCTGGCAAGGTGCGGCGTGGTTGGAGCGCGAGGAGCGCGAGAAAGAAGAGCGCACCGATTTGCTGCTGCGTGAATTGGCACTGAAGCCCGGCATGGTGGTGGCCGATGTGGGTGCCGGCACGGGCTACATCGCGCGGCGCATGGCCACCGAGGTGGGCGGCCAGGGCGCGGTGTACGCGGTGGACGTTCAGCCTGAAATGATCGAGATGCTGAAGGCGCTTTCCAGCAAGGCCAAGCTCGCGCAAATCAAGCCGGTTCTGGGCACCGCGAGCGACGTGAAGCTACCGAGTGCCAGCGTGGACTTGGCGGTGATGGTGGACGTTTATCACGAGCTCGAATTTCCGCGCGAGGTGCTGAGCAGCCTGGTGCGGGCGATGAAGCCGGGCGGGCGCATCGTGTTTGTGGAATACCGAGCTGAAGATGCCAACGTGCCGATCAAGGCGCTGCACAAGATGAGCGAAGTGCAGGTCAAGCGCGAAGCCGCCGTGGTGGGCCTGACCTGGGAGCGCACCGCCAGCGGCCTGCCGTGGCAACACGTGGTGATTTTTCGCAAGCCCTGAGGCTACGGCGCCGCAGCAGCCGGCGCCGTGAAAACCGTCAGCACGCCGGTGTAGCCATAAACATGGTGGCGGGCGATTTCACCCGCAGCGAAGAAGCCGACCAGGGGCACGTCTCCGAGCGCATGTCGGATCAACGCCAATTCGGCAGACGGGGTACCGAAGTGCGGGCCACCGCGACCGACGCAACTCACGTAGACGGCACCGGCCATGCGCTTTGCGGGATGCGGCGCGCGATCGGCGTCGCTGCCTTGCAGTGCCAACGCGGTCTCCAGTGGCAAAGACTCGGGCTCTAGCGCGTCGCGAATTTCGGTGCAAATGCGCACCAAGTCGCGCCGTGCGGCATCGAGGTCGCGGGTGCAAAACGACAAACTCATGCCGACCTCGACGTGGTCTGCAATGGCCACGCCGCGCCGCGCCGGGTCCAGTCCAATGAGGTGGCGAACGCGGGTGTCGCTGCCGAATTGACCCGGGCGAGCCACCGCGCCGACATGGTCGGCCGCGTCCACCAGTCCCACCAAGGTTTGACGCAAGCGAGGCATCGCATCGCGGTGATTCACGTCGTCGATTTTCAGGTCGCGCAACAGGCAATCCAGCGCAGGCTCGCCGTCCAAGCTAAGCACCAAATTGTGCTCGGCTTCGGTGATGGTGCGGGCTTTGGCAATGGGCTGGCTGCCCTGCGTCACGCGCGACAACATGCCCGTGTCTTGATGGGAGTCGCCCAGAAAAGCGACCCCGGACAAACCGCCCTGAAACACGCCGTTGGCGATGTGCAGCGTGCGCGTGCGGCTTGACGCCAGGCCACCGAACAAATAACCGCTGCGGGTGCGCTGGCTCATCTCATGCACGAGTTCGCTCAAGTCAGCGGTTTGAGGATCAGCGTGCACCTGCGCGCTGGCAGCGTTGAAGCTGCCCAGCGGCGCGGCGCCGGAGAAGACTTTGAATTGATGGGCAGGCAAATCACTGAGCATCAAACTGAGCGCAGGCTCGTTGAAATACTCCACGCCGTTGCCTGCGATGCCCACCCCCACCGCGCCGACCCAGGCCACACCGGGCCAACGCGCTTGCAGCGCGGCCAAAAGCGCTTCGGCATGCGCTGCATAGTGGTCGGTCAAGTAAACCCAGCCCAGGGTGGGCTCGTGAACGTGGTCGGGCAGTTGACGCTGGGCTTCGATTTGCGAAGCCGCCAGGGCCAGAGCGAAATGCCAATCGGGGTGGGTGGCGTGAGCGTGCAGAAAGAGTTTCATGAGATGTTCAAAAATTGTTCAGCGCTTGCGCGCACCTGCTTTCGCTGGCGCCTTTTTCGCTGTCGCCTTTTTCAATGTCGCTGTTTTCAAAGGAGCCGATTTCCGCGGCGCCGGCCTGGCTGACGTGGCAAAAATGTTCGACTTTGCAACGCCGCCGACCATGCGCTTGGCGGCCTCGGCCGCGTTGTCGGTCATCGCTTTGTTGGCCAGTTCGCTGAACTGTTGAGTCAGCGCGCTCCACCACTGCATGGGGTCGACGCCAGACGGCGGAGTGGGCGTGGGCGTGGGCGTGGGCGTGGGCTCGGCAGCGGCCTTGTCGGGCAGGGAATCAGCCGCTTTTTCGTCCACGACCGGTGGCGAGGCCGCGGTGGAGAAAACCGGCACCGCTGCCGTCAAAGAGTCACGCAGGTCACCCATCTGCACGTTCATGGTCTTGAGCGTGGACAGCGTCATGCGCTGCACTTCAAGCGCCTGAATGGTGGCACCCAACAGGCGCGCGTTTTGTTCCAACCAAAACTGCACGGTGCGCAATTCGCCGATGCGTTTTTCCAACTCCTCGGGGTTCAGCGTCGGTGCGACCCACTGGCCGATCCCGGGCAGGCCGGGGATCGCCGCACCCGCGGCCTGGGTCAAGCCCTGCAAAAAGTCAAAGCTGGGTATGAGCTTGGAGAAGCTGAAAGCATCGGTCATGAGGAACCCCTGATAGTTGGTCAATTGATTGTGC
>Ga0123336_10005128_pt1 | contig 10491 bp, 7 predicted proteins | sample SSSSmetaG_FD_96466 | JGI IMG/M metagenome (GOLD analysis project Ga0123336, IMG submission 96466) | Glacier valley bacterial and archeal communities from Borup Fiord, Nunavut, Canada, to study Microbial Dark Matter (Phase II) - ​SSSS metaG | ecosystem: Environmental > Aquatic > Freshwater > Ice... | reverse complement strand
TTCATGGTAAGTTGAACTCTCTTCTTTGCCAGGTCAACGCTCATAACCCTTACTTCCACAATATCTCCAACACTTACTATATCCAAAGGATGCTTGACAAATTTCTTGTCCGTAAGTTGAGAAATATGCACTAGGCCATCTTGGTGAACTCCGATATCAACAAAAGCACCAAAGTCAATAACATTACGAACGGTTCCCTTTAAGATCATGCCTTCCGTTAGGTCTTTCATATCCAGAACATCGGTGCGAAGGATTGGTTTTGGCATCTCATCTCTTGGATCTCTACCCGGCTTTTCTAGCTCTTTTATGATATCCACCAACGTAATTTCTCCTATCCCCAATTCTCCTGCCATCTTCGTCTTGTCTATCATCTTCTTACTGATTGTTGCTATCTCGGTTGACTGTCCTACTTTCAAATCCTCTAGGGTTAATCCTAGTTTTTCAATTAGCCCCATCGCTGCCTCATAAGACTCTGGATGTACCCCCGTTGCGTCAAGCGGGTTCTTTCCTCCGCGTATTCTCATAAATCCAGCACACTGTTCAAATGCTTTTGGTCCTAGCTTCGCAACCTTACGTAGTTCACTACGGCTCTTAAATTTACCATTTTCTTCTCGGTAAATTACGATATTTTTAGCTATTACCTTACTAATTCCAGAAATATATTCTAACAGAGAAGCCGATGCTGTATTTAAATCAATACCAACCTTATTCACACAGCCCTCTACGACACCTGATAATGCTTCGCTTAGCTTCTTCTGATTCATATCATGCTGATATTGTCCAACACCAATTGATTTTGGATCAATTTTTACAAGCTCTGCAAGTGGATCTTGTAATCTTCTTGCAATCGAAGCCGCACTTCTTTGTCCTACATCAAAGTTAGGAAATTCCTCCGTTGCAAGCTTGCTTGCAGAGTAGACCGATGCACCTGCTTCATTTACGATAACATATTGAACCGGTTTTCTTACTTCCTTAAGCATGTCTACAATCACCATCTCAGATTCACGAGAAGCAGTACCATTTCCTACAGAGATTAAAGTAATCCCATATTTCTCAATGAATTTTTCAACTATCTTCTTTGCTTCCTCTACCTTATTCTGTGGAGCTGTTGGATAGATTACAACAGTATCAAGTACTTTTCCTGTACCATCTACGACTGCTAGCTTACATCCGGTACGAAATGCAGGATCCCATCCAAGAACAACCTGACCCGCAATTGGAGGTTGCAATAAAAGTTGCTCCAAATTCTTACCAAACACCTTGATTGCGCCATCCTCCGCTTTTTCTGTTAATTCATTACGAATATCACGTTCAATTGCTGGCGCTATTAATCTCTTATAACTATCTTCTATTGTTTTTCTTATAATATCAGAAGTATTAATGTTTTCACTAATAATTAATTTCTTCTCAAGAAAACGGATAATTCGTTCTTCCGGAACGATAAACTTAACAGTTAGAACTTTTTCATTCTCACCACGATTTAGTGCAAGAACTCTATGCCCTGCAAGTTTAACAATACTTTCCTCAAATTTATAATACATTTCATACACCGATTCTAGTTTCTCATTCTTCGCTGTCGAAGTAATGATGCCCTCTTTCATCGTAAGGTCTCTGATATAGATTCGATAGTCTGCCTGATCAGAGATATCTTCTGCAATGATATCCATCGCACCTGCGATTGCTTCCTCAACAGTTGAAACTTCTTTTTCCTCTGAGAGAAATGCTTCTGCTACAAGTGTAATCGGTTGATCTGTTGTTTGTGCAAGAATAATCGCAGCAAGTGCTTCGAGTCCCTTTTCTTTCGCAATCGTTGCTCTTGTTCTTCTCTTCGGACGATATGGGCGATATAAATCCTCAACAACTACCAATGTTGTTGCAGCTAATATCTGCGCTTTTAATTCTACCGTTAATTTTCCCTGTTCCTCTATACTAGATATTACCTGTGTCTTTTTATCTTCCAAATTTCTTAAATATTGTAATCGCTCAAATAAATTTCTAAGCTGTTCATCATCTAAAGAGCCCGTAACCTCTTTCCGATATCTCGCAATGAAAGGAATTGTGTTTCCTTCATCAATTAATTTGACTGCTGCCTCCGCCTGTTCCATTCGAATATCTAGTTCTTCTTTTAACTGCCTTAAAATGTCCATTTTTGTACTCCTTAACATAATATTAGTCAAAACAATAGTGAAATTAAAGTTATCATACCATTCTATGTATGGAAAATCAACGTTCATTTAGCGTAGAACGAAGTAGTTGCATATGGGAAAATCTAAAGTTTCCAGCTGTGTGGCAACTACTCAGATAAAATATACAGAAAAAAAACCTTTTGATAATTTTATAAAAATCATAGAAGGATGCTCTTAAAGAGGTCAGAATGTAGATTATGTAGCATAAAATAAAATTGGCTGTTGTCAATAAATAGGTTGTAACTACTTGTAGGAGAACATACTCTACATTTCTCGAAATTTGTGTTCGCTCTCGCGATTACCAAACACAAATTGTCTCCGAAACAAAGAGCACGTTCTCCTACAAGGATTATAACCTGTAATTTTTACAACAACCAATTTTTTATGTGCACCTAATTAAGTTAAGCTAAAAATATCATGAACTGCGATCATTGCTTTTTCTACGTACATTTCATCGATTAATACAGTTACTCTGATTTCGGAGGTGGAGATCATCTTAATATTAACTCCTACGTCATATAAAGCTTCAAACATTTTTGCTGCAACTCCAGCGTTTGACATCATGCCTGCGCCTACGATTGAAACTTTTGCAACTGCTCTCTCAACATCAATTTTCTGGCATTTTAAACTTCCAGAACGATGTCTCTCTAATATCTCAACTGCCTCTTCCACTACATCTTCACTTACCGTAAAGCTGATATCCTTTGTACCGTCTCTGCCAACGGATTGTAATATAATATCAACATTTACATTATGTCTTGCTAAATGATTAAATAATTTGAATGCTACTCCCGGTTGATCCTCTAAACCAATCACTGCAATACGGGCTGCATTTTTATCAGCTGCTACGCCACTTATGAGCATTTTTTCCATTTTTACTTCCTCCTTAACTACAGTCCCCTCTGTTGTATTCAAACTCGAACGAACAACTAACTGTACGCCATATTTCTTTGCCATTTCTACCGAACGATTGTGTAATACGCCAGCACCTAAGGTTGCTAATTCTAGCATTTCATCATATGTGATTTCATCTAGTTTCTTTGCACTTTTTACAATTCTAGGATCCGCTGTATAAATGCCGTCCACATCTGTATAGATTTCACATGCATCTGCCTGCAAAGCTGCAGCCAAAGCTACTGCTGTTGTATCAGAACCGCCACGACCGAGTGTTGTGTAGTCATCCACCTGATTAACTCCTTGAAAGCCGGTTACGATAACGATACGTTTATTTGCTAATTCATTGCGAATTCGCTCCGTATCAATTCTCTTTAGTCTTGCATTACTATAAACAGAAGTTGTATGCATTGCAACTTGAAATGCATTTAAAGATACCGCCGGTACCCCCAGGGAATCAATTGCCATAGCCATTAATGCTACAGATATTTGTTCTCCTGTTGTAAGAAGCATATCAAGTTCTCTCTTGGATGCAGTAGGGTTAATCTCCTTTGCTTGCGCCAAAAGCACGTCTGTTTGTTTTCCCATAGCGGATAATACCACCACTACTTCGTTGCCATTTTTATAATCCTCAATACATCTTCTGGCAACATTAAAAATTCTCTCTTTGTTGGCAACGGATGTGCCGCCGAATTTCTTTACTATTAACATAGCTGCCTCCTACTACTTAAGTTTACGCTCACAGCCTCTTCCTCTGTGAATATATAGCAACTTAACTATAATTATATAATGTTAAGCTGTTAATTAGGTTATAATATGATCTAGCATGCCAAATCATTAATCATGTACTACCGAATGATATACTCTGTACTTATTCTACTGCATAAATAACTTGTTGATAATAGTATATCCTTCTTTCACAACATTGCCACTTGTTTTTGCTTCTGCTTCATTATAGAACCATGTATTATTTTGTTCCTTAGTGCTATCATAGAGCAAATAAGGAACCGGATCACTCGTATGTGTTCTGCACCATATTGGTGTTGGATGATCAGGCATAATTAGCATTCGATAATCTGCGCCGGCTTTATTCATCTCATTCATCACCACTTTGATTACTCTTTGGTCTAAAGACTCAATTGCTTCTATTTTATTTGAAACATTGCCTTGATGACCCATTTCATCAGGTGCTTCTACATGAATATATACAAAATCATAATCATCCTCTAGAAGAACCTTTACTGCAGCGAGTGCTTTCCCCTCATAATTTGTATGAAGAGTTCCATCTGCACCAGGTACTTCAACTACTTTCATACTAGCACCAATTGCAATACCCTTTAATAAATCGACTGCAGAAATCATAGCACCCTTTTTATGATTTTTTTCTTCAAAAGATGTTAGTGCCGGTCTTGTACCCGCACCCCAGAACCAAATTGAATTCGCCTTATTGAGTCCTTTTGCATTTCTTGCAAGATTGATTGGATGCTCATTTAAAATATCATAACTCTTGATCATCATTTCTCTTAAAGCAATATTTCCTGGTAAATACTCTTTGATGCATCTGCCTAAAATATCGTGGGGTTGCGCAAGTTCAACTACTTCCCCTTTATCCCAAATAGTCAAATGACGGTAGCTGGTACCAACATAGAATTTATAAATGTCATTTTCTAGTTCTTCTCTCACTGCTGCCAGAAGTACAGCAGCATCTTCCGTTGAGATTTCCCCCGAACTATGGTCTAATATAGACTTTTCTTCATATGGCTTATCATCATCCGATAATGTCACCAAATTACAACGAAATGCAATATCTGTTGTCTTCATATCTACACCGATACTTAATGCTTCAAGTGGAGACCGTCCTGTATAATAGTCTCTTGGGTAATATCCAAGAACAGCTAAGTTTGCAGTATCACTTCCCGGCTTCATTCCCTCTGGTATTGTATATGCAAGTCCGAGCTCAGACTTTGCTGCAACTAAGTCCATCTGAGGCGTCTTTGCTGCCATAAGTGGTGTTTGATTGTCTAGTACTGCTAGCGGTTCATCCGCCATGCCATCTCCAAGAACAATGATATATTTCATTTTGTTCAAATCCTTTCTTCTCTTTCTGGTAAAATGTTTTACGATCATTCATGCTTATTCTTATCCTATTTCTCAGACAAGTTAGTCATCATAGTCTTAATCGGTTAAAATTTAACCCGAATAATACTAAGAACATTGGGAAGCAGTTTCTTCTTCTCTTTCAATTCTTCTTCCATCATTACTGATGTAATAAATGCATATTCCCCTGTGATATCCTCAACAGTGATTTCTTCTACTTTGCCGAATAATCGATTAATCAGCTCTTTCTCTGCTTCTCCATCACCTGCAATACGAATAAAAAATTTATTTTTTGCTTTATTTATATCAGAAAGCTCTAGTTTTTTGCTACTCCATATGGTCCAGATATTCTTACCTAAATGCTTAGCGGCATCAACAATATCTGCCACAACTGCACTCGCGGTTGGAAGTTTTCCAGCACCGCTTCCATAAAACATGACATCCCCAATGACATTACCCCTTACAAAGATCCCATTAAACACATCATTTACACTATATAATGGGTGATTTGCTTTTATCATCATTGGTGCAACCATTGAATAGAAATGATCATTTTCTTTGATGCTCGAAGCAAAAAGTTTAATTCTTGCGCTCATTGCTTTCGCATATTTAATATCGACATCAGTTATCTTGGTAATTCCTTCTGTATAAATATCTTCAAAATCTACCTGCATACCAAAAGCAAGAGAAGAAAGAATTGCTATTTTTCTGCATGCATCATATCCTTCAACATCTGCTTCTGGATTACGTTCTGCATATCCTTTGCTCTGCGCATCCTTAAGAGCCGTATCAAAGTCCAGTCCCTCTTCACTCATCTTAGACAAGATATAGTTTGTTGTACCATTTAAGATACCCGTTATCTCTTCAATCTCGTCTGCTGTCAATGACTGGTTGAGTGGTCTGATAATTGGAATACCTCCACCAACACTTGCTTCAAATAAGAAGTTCGAATTGCTTTCCTTTGCGATATCCAATAACTCTGCACCATGTTTTGCTACTAACTCCTTATTGGAGGAGCAGACACTTTTACCTGCTAAAAGTGCTTTTTTTACAAAGGTATAAGCTGGTTCAACTCCACCCATAACCTCGGCAATAATTTTAACTTCCGGATCTTCCAGGATAATATTAAAGTCGTGTACCAATTTATCCATAATTGGATCACCTGGAAACTCACGTAAATCTAATATATATTTAATATTGATTTTCTCTCCAGCCCTTTTTTTAATACTTTCCCCATTTGTATTTAACACCTCAACCACTCCCGAGCCAACAGTGCCATATCCTAATACTGCAATATTAATCATAATATTTCCTCCGTTCTATGTTATTTATAATCTGATATTTCAACTTTATAGTTTTCATTCTGTAGCTGCGAATTTCTGTTTTGATACTGTCTAATCCAGATGAATTTTTTCTAAGTCAATTTCTTTTCTAAATGGATTTCTTCTTGTTCATAGTGGACTAATATTTTTTTATCTTTTTTATTAGCCTAGGAATATGAGGCTGAATTTTCACTGGCATTCCGTCTTATATTACTAGGAATTCGGCTACGGCGAATTCCTTATTCTCTAGCTACAATATTAATAGAATGAACTCCTTCAATAGCCTCAATCGAATCCATCATGGTAGAGGTACTACTCGTTTGGGGTAATATTTCTACACTTAATGTGAGTAATGCAATTCCGTTGATTGGAATGCTCTGATGAATGGTAAGAATATTTGCATTATCATTTGCTACTTGATTTAGAACACTAGATAGTAATCCCGGTTTATCATCCATCTGTAACATAAATGTAATGGTCTTCCCTCTTGTATTCTCATGAAACGGAAAAATGTCGTCACGATATTTATAGAAGGAACTTCTACTGATATCAACTGCATCCGCTGCTTCCTGTACGGTTAGCGCTCGTTCTGAATCTAGTAAACGTTTTGCTTCTACGACCTTTAAAAGAACCTCTGGAACAGCTTTCTTTTTCACTATAAAATACTGATCCCCACTCATTCTGATACCCCCCTGCAGGTAGCCTGCAATAGTAAAATCTTCTTCTTTTAAATCATTGTATGTACATCGAATACAATTGTCTTTCCTGGAAAGATATGTTACCACAAAATCTTTTACTTTGCAACATTTTTTTTTAATATTTATACATGATTTTTGTATACAAAAGTCTGTCTCAAAATGAAATCCCCCAAATTCAATGGGCAATAGATAATTTCATTTTAGACAGACTCTTGTACTACAATATCTTAGATAAAAATTCTATTAATCTTGGATGCTGTGGATGATCAAAAAATTCATCCGGGGTGTTCTGCTCAACGATTTTCCCCTCATCCATGAATAGGACACGGGTACCAACCCGCTTAGCAAATCTCATTTCATGTGTTACTACTACCATCGTCATACCTTCTGCTGCGAGTTGCGCCATCAAATCAAGCACTTCTCCAACCATTTCGGGGTCAAGTGCTGAGGTAGGCTCATCAAATAGCATAACATCCGGGTTCATTGCAAGTGCACGAATAATTGCGATACGTTGCTTTTGTCCACCAGAAAGCTGATTCGGATATTCCTCTGCTTTTTCAGTTAATCCAATTCTCTCAAGTAATTCCATTGCTTTACGATTGGCTTCCTCTTTTGTCATAATACCTAATTTTACAGGTGCAAGCGTAATATTCTCTATCACAGATAGATGTGGGAAGAGATTAAACTGTTGAAATACCATGCCCATCTTCTGGCGTATACGATTGATATCTGCTTTACTATCTGTAATATTATAATCTTCAAACCAAATTTCACCTTCGGTTGGAAGCTCCAGTAGATTTAAGCATCTCAAAAAGGTTGATTTTCCTGAACCAGAAGGTCCAATGACAACAACTTTTTCACCTTTTTGTATTGTTTCATCTATTCCACATAATACCATGTGGTCTCCAAATGCTTTTTTCAAATTCTTAGTGAGATCACCTCTTGCCAACCTCCTTTCAAAGACAGCCAAAAGTCTTGTTAGACCCATGACAATAATCAAATAGCAAATAGCTGAAATAATTAATGGAGGTAAAATATCCCAGGTTCTTGATCCTATATACTGTGCAGCCTTTGTTAAATCCGTCACCGCAATAACTCCTGCTACTGAGGTTTCTTTAATTAACACAATAAACTCATTTCCAAGTGCAGGAAGAATATTCTTTATTGCCTGTGGTAGGATAATTAATTTCATTGTTTTCATATAATTAAGACCTAGGGAACGACCCGCTTCCATCTGCCCCCTATCGATTGATTCAATACCGGCTCTTACAATTTCAGCAACATAAGCTCCAGAATTAAGCCCAAAGCAAACCGCACCTACTATCATTTCATTCGTATTTCGCGAAGTAAAAATAAGATTATAAATAATAAGCAATTGCACCATCAACGGAGTTCCTCGAATGATGGTAATATAGGTATTACAAATTGTATTTAAAAATTTGAGTTTATAATTTGTTGAAGTTACTTTAATAATTGCAACTGTGATACCAATTACAATACCAAGCATAATTGCTAAAATTGAAATGATAATGGTAACTTTCAAACCGCTTAAATATGCCAAGTAGCGCTGGTCTGGTACAATAGCATCATAAAAGGATTGATATACTTTCTCTGCCCACGAGAAAACGGATTGATAAACTCCCTCAATCCACAAGATAAATCTGTCCAAATTCTTTCCTCCTTCTATCCATTCAAAGCGGATTACTGCAGAAATTCATGACAAAATGATATGGCGTTCCAATCCTTTTTGTCATGAATGAGGGCTGTTTCATAGAACAAACAGCCCCTTTACTATTTATTATTTAAAAATATATATTTTGATCTCATTATTTCTTTGTCGTATGATTGGCAGTGAATTCTTCAATCTTACCATCATCTTTTAATTGTTGGATTACTTCATTGATTTTATCCAACAATTCTTTATTTCCTTTTTGAACAGCAATGGCATATTTATCTTCGAATAAGATACCATCCATAATAGCAAGCCCTTCGTTTGCAGCAACAAGTTCCTCTGCTGGAAATTGATCCATAACGATACAATCAATTTTACCATTTTTTAAATCTTCTGCTGCTTGAGCAAATTTAGTATAACGCTTGATTTCTTTTGCTTCCATATTTTCTTCTACATAAAAATCAGCGATATTACCTTGTTGTACACCAATTATTTTACCTGCTAAACCTTCCGTAGTTACTACAACAGGATTTTCAATATTCGCTACAACTACTTCCGTAGAATTTACGTAGTCGATTGAGAAATCCACTATCTTTTGACGTTCTTCATTCACAGATACTCCAGCAGCCACCAAGTCTATTGAACCATTTTTAACTGCTATTAAAGCTCCATCAAAATCCATGTTTTTAATTTCAAGTTTTTTTCCCATCGCATCAGCAATTGCTTGTGCGATATCCATATCCACGCCGACAACATCGTTGCCTTTCATATACTCATAAGGTGCAAAGCCTGCTTCTGTACCAACAATAAGTGTGCCCGTTCCAGCAACAGGTGTTTCCGTAGCAACAGGTGTTTCCGTAGCAACAGGTGTTTCTGTAGCAATAGGTGTTTCCGTAGCAACAGGTGTTTCTGTACCTTTACCAGGTGTTTCTTTCTTCTCACCACATCCACCTAATAAACTTACCGCCATCATTGATATAACCATTAAACCTACTATTTTCTTCTTCATACTAATCCTCCATGATTTTCGGAGGATTTCTCCTCCATGATTTTCAGAGGATTTCTCCCCCATGATTTTCGGAGGATTTCTCCTCCATGATTTTCGGAGGATTTCTCCTCCATGATTTTTAGAAGATTTCTCCTCTATGATTTTCAGAGGATTTCTCCTCCATGATCATTACTTCTTATTTTTGGTCTTACTCTTATTTTTACTCTTATCTTGCTTTTGTACTTGCTTATGCTCTTGTACTTGCACTTGTTCTTTCTCTTGCTCTTTTTCTTGTATTTGTTCTTGTTCTTGTACTTGCTCTTGTACTTGCTCTTGCCCTTGCTCTTGCACTTGCTCTTGCACTTGCTCTTGTACTTGCTCTTGAACTTGCTCTTGCTCTTGTATTTGCTCTTGTTCTTGTACTTGTACTTGCTCTTGTTCTTGTACTTGCTCTTGTACTTGCTCTTGTTCTTGTACTTGCTCTTGTTCTTGTACTTGCTCTTGTACTTGCTCTTGTTCTTGTTCTTGTACCTGCTCTTGTTCTTTTGATAATTCTTCTAATAATTCTTTTATGTCTTTTTGTTCCTCGACAGATAATATTCCATTTTTATCAAACAAAATAATAATGCGACCA
>Ga0123336_10005127_pt1 | contig 10491 bp, 15 predicted proteins | sample SSSSmetaG_FD_96466 | JGI IMG/M metagenome (GOLD analysis project Ga0123336, IMG submission 96466) | Glacier valley bacterial and archeal communities from Borup Fiord, Nunavut, Canada, to study Microbial Dark Matter (Phase II) - ​SSSS metaG | ecosystem: Environmental > Aquatic > Freshwater > Ice... | reverse complement strand
TTAAGGGTAATGGCATCGTTAAAATTAGGTAAAACCACCGCAGAACAGGTTTTAAAGCGGTTAAATTCCTACTCACAACAAAATCCGTTGCAAAGAGCCATGAAGGAATTTGGTAAGATTATCAAGAGTTCTTTTATCCTCAAATATTATGACGACCTTAACTTTCGCCAGTCGATTGAGAAGATGTTGAGCCATATTGAATTGATGAATCGCTTTGCCAAAGCGGTATTTTTTAGCAATAACCAGGAGTTCCAAGTCGCCACCAAAGAAGAGCAAGAAAAAATTATTCAGTGCAGATTGTTACTGCAAAATGCGATAGTTTTGTGGAATTATATGTACCTATCGGAAATGCTCACAAAGGTACAGTCTCAGGAAGAATTGGAAGAGATAATGGCAGTCATAAAGAACTCAACGGCAGTCGTTTGGCATCATGTGAATATGATGGGTGAATATGACTTCACTAAACTACTGAATAACAACAACTTACGCTTTGATATTGATAAAATAAGGGCTTGGAAATATAGAAAGGCAGCCTAAAAAATCACCCTGTAAGTTGCTGATAATCAGCAATTTACAGGGTGCTATGTAATTTTTGGCCCAATAAGGGACTTGCAACCCTTTTTCAAAATCTATTTTATTGCTAATTACTCCGCAGATTTCTTCTCTTCTTCCGAAGGTTCGTCAGAGGAAGGAGCAGCAGGAGTTTCATCTTCTACAACCTCAGCCGAAGGCTCTTCCGCAACTGCAACTGGTGCAACAACAGTAGTAGCTTCAACCGTATCAGATGTTTCTTTCTTAGCACCACCTCTACGACTACGACGAGTCTTAGCAGCAGTTTCAGTTCCAGCACTTAACATTGTTTCGTTGAAATCAACTAACTCCATCATACACATCTCAGCATTATCTCCAAGACGATTGTTCAATTTAATAATTCTGGTGTAACCACCTGGGCGATTTGCTACTTTTTCAGCAACAATACCAAAAAGCTCTTTGATAGCCTCTTTGCTCTGCAAATAAGAGAACACAACACGACGGTTGTTTGTATCATCCGTCTTTGCTTTCGTAATTAAAGGCTCTGCATACTTTCTCAATTCCTTTGCCTTCGCTACTGTTGTTTCAATTCTTTTATGAAGAATCAATGAAGTTGCCATGTTTGACAACATTGCCGCTCTATGTGGGGCAGTTCTACCTAAATGGTTATTTTTCTTACCGTGTCTCATTGTATTTGAGTAAGTTTAAAATGATTAATAGTTTTCCCAACGAAAAACCACTGGTCATTGCGGTTAAGTTAATTCACATCAACTCACCTATTACTACGTTTAGTTTAAAATAAAAAATTGGAAGCATGGACGTACCTAAATCCGTATCCATACTTCCAATTCTGAAAATCATTATCAATCTTCATCCAAACGGTAACGGATAACATCCATTCCGAAATGAAGCCCTTTATCTTCAATTAATTGCTCTAATTCAGTCAATGACTTCTTACCAAAATTACGGAACTTCATCATATCAGAAATTTCTAATCTTGCCAAATCACCCAATGACTTCACGTCAGCTGACTTCAAACAGTTATAGGCACGAACTGACAAATCTAAATCTGCCAAGGGTGTTTTCAACAATTTTCTCATGTGCAACATTTCCTCATCAACCACATTATCCTCTTCTGCCTTCATTGACTCAAAAGTCATTGTTTGGTCAGAGAACAACATAAAATGTTGAATTAAAATGTATGCAGCACCTTTCAATGCATCTTCTGGGTGAATTGAACCATCAGTTTCAATATCGACAACCAATTTTTCATAATCCGTTTTTTGCTCAACACGAGTGTTTTCAATACTAAATTTCACGTTTTTAATTGGCGTAAAAATAGCATCAATCGGAATGTGTCCAAAAGGAGGTTCAGTATTCCTTGTTTCGTCAGAAGGCACATAACCACGACCTTTTTCCACAATGATTTCTATCTCAAACTCTTTTGACTCATCGAGCGTACAGATAACTAATTCTGGATTTAAGATGTCAAAATAATTTGTAAATTTAGAAATATCACCTGCCTTCAAAGTCGATTGACCTTTAACTCTTACGTTAATCTTGTTTTCAAGAATTTCCTGAGTTTTCTTAAAACGAACTTTCTTCAAGTTCAAGATAATCTCAGTCATATCCTCAATCACGCCTTCAATGGCTGAAAATTCGTGCAACACTCCGCCAACCTTCACGCTTGTAATAGCGTAGCCCTCCAAAGAAGACAATAAGATTCTACGAAGTGCATTACCGATTGTAACGCCATAGCCTTTTTCGAGTGGCTTAAACTCAAATAACCCGTGAAAGTCGTCGGCTTTTTCCATGACAACTTTGTCGGGCATTTGGAATGCTAATATTGACATATTTCGTAGCGTAATTTACCTTGGAATGTATAAGAATAGAGTAACCGATTTGCAATTTACGAATAAACTCCGTGATTCTATGAAAATTTGATAAAAATATTTTGCTTAAAACTTGACAATTATAAACTTATCATCTATATTACAAATTTGCAAATTTTTTAGTTCCCGTTCTGAATGATTAAAATAATGCTAAAATGCAGTCTCTCAAATCATTAAAACAAGTTTGGTAGTATTTGTAACACTACCAAATCCATTCATAATCTCTTTATTGCCAACAAAACACAAAAAGCGTTTTGCCAAAATACGATTACTTCGAGTAAAGTTCAACGATTGCCTGTTCATTGAAGTTTTCAGGTATATCAGAACGTTCTGGATAAGAAATAAATTTACCAGTCATTGATGCAGCATCCCACTCTAACCAGTTGAAACGCTTTACAGCTTTTCCAGTTAATGAGTTTGTAACAACTTCTAACGATTTAGATTTCTCACGAACACTTATTAATTGACCAGCTTTCAATGAATATGAAGGGATATTTACAATCTCTCCGTCAACCATGATATGCTTATGAATTGTTAATTGACGTGCCGCACGACGTGTTGGAGCAATTCCTAAACGATAAACCGTGTTGTCCAAACGTGCTTCACAAAGTTTCAGTAGATTTTCACCTTTGATACCTTCTTTAACAGCCGCTTTATGAAATAAATTTTCAAATTGCTTTTCAAGAATTCCATAAGTGTATTTCACCTTTTGTTTTTCTTTTAATTGTAAAGCATATTCTGAAACTTTGCCACGTTTTCCTTTTCCGTGCTGACCTGGACCATAGTTTTTGCGAGCTAACGCTTTACTTGGACCTAAGATTGGCTCGCCAAAACGACGAGCAATTTTTGATTTTGGACCTGTGTATCTTGCCATTATTTGATAAAAATGAGTCAATAGCCCTCTTGTGACTAGTGAAGTAATTATAAAACATAAAGAAACGAAGGGCAATAATTACTAATTACCCTTCGCTATATTTTTAATAGTTATTAGTTATCGGTTACTTATTATTAGTTAATTGTTGCAACATATTCATGTTACACTTCTTCTCTAATTTTCAGCCCCTAATTACCTAATCCCCAAATTACACTCTACGACGTTTTGGAGGACGACATCCATTGTGTGGCATTGGCGTGATATCTTTAATAGATAATACTTCAATTCCTGCATTAGATATTGTTCTGATAGCAGATTCACGCCCAGAACCAGGACCTTTGACAAAAACTTCTGCCTTTTTCATTCCAGCCTCGGCTGCCACTGCGGCACAATTTGATGCTGCCATTTGAGCGGCATAAGGAGTGTTTTTCTTTGAACCTTTGAAGCCCATTTTACCAGCAGAAGCCCAAGAAATAACCTGACCTTGATTGTTAGTAATAGAAATAATAATATTGTTGAAGGAAGCCTTGATGTGTACTTGACCGACTTGCTCAACCACTACAACTCTTTTCTTTGCTTTGTCTTTTCTTTTAGCCTGTGCCATTTTTTTGTTAGTTTTTCATTCCAGTTTTGAGTCCGTTTGTTCTTTTGAATAACCCTCTCATCTTAGAATCTTAGCGAATTATAATCTCTCAGGATTATTAATCTCAACTTAAATTTTACTTGGTTGCTTTTTTCTTGTTAGCAATAGTCTTACGTTTACCTTTACGAGTACGAGAATTATTTTTAGTTCTCTGTCCACGTAATGGAAGACCTTTACGATGACGTAATCCACGATAACAACCAATGTCCATTAAACGCTTGATGTTTAACTGAACTTCAGAACGAAGCTGACCTTCCGTTTTGAATTCGCCAGCAATAATCGCACGAATGGCACTTGCTTCATCGTCGTTCCATTCGCCAGCTTTTTTGTCGAAAGAAATTTCAGCCTGTTTTAAAATTTTCTGAGCAGTGCTTCTACCTATACCAAAAATATAAGTTAAAGCAATTTCGCCTCTTTTTTTATCGGGAATATCAACCCCTGCAATACGAGCCATACTTTTTTAGCTTTTAAGATTTTAAATAAGATAGTTTCTCAACTTCCTATTACATTGTCATCCTTGTCTCTGTTTGAACTTTGGATTTTTCTTGTTAATAACGTAAAGTTTTCCGTGACGACGAATAACCTTACAGTCAGCACTACGCTTCTTGATAGACGCTTTTACTTTCATTGTCGTAATTTATTTTTACTTGTAACGATAAACTATTCTTGCTTTACTCAAATCATAAGGAGACATTTCTAATTTTACCTTATCACCTGGTAAAATTTTAATATAATTCATTCTCATTTTCCCAGAAATATGGGCAATCACTTGATGGGTATTTTCTAATTCTACTCTAAACATAGCGTTTGAAAGAGCTTCAATGATTATTCCATCTACTTCTATGGATGATTGTTTTGCCATAATTAAATATTAACGATGTACTCTGATTTACTAATTGCTTCTTCAATAAACTCAAAAGTGGTTAAAATATCGGCCTTTCCTTTCTTAATCGCAACGGTATGTTCGTAATGAGCCGATGGTTTTTTATCCTGCGTTCTAATTGTCCAATTATCGTTCTCTTGATGAATTGACCTTTTCCCTTGATTTACCATTGGTTCAATCGCAATCACCATATTCTCCTTCAACTTTGGACCATCACCACGTTTACCATAATTAGCTACTTCTGGTTTTTCGTGAAGTGATTTTCCTACACCATGTCCAACTAATTCTCTAACAATGGTAAAACCTAACTTTTCACAATACGTCTGAATCGCAAATCCAATATCTCCTACTCTTTTTCCAAAAACTGCCTGTTCAATTGCCACAAAAAGTGATTCCTTGGTGGTTCGCATTAATCTTAAAGTTTCTTCTTTAACATCGCCAATTGCATACGTGTAGGCACTATCTGCGTGAAAACCATTCTTGAAAACTCCACAATCAATCGAAACTATTTCGCCATCCTTAAGTTGATAATTGCTTGGAATTCCATGCACTACAACATCATTAATAGATATACAAAGTGACGCAGGGAATTTATGTCCACTTACGTTATAGTTTAAGAAAGAAGGTTGTCCTTGATTATCTTTTATATACTCGAAAGCTACTTTGTCTAATTGTTTAGTAGTTATCCCAGGCTTTATAATTTTAGCAACTTCGGCGTGGGCTTTCCCCAATATTACTCCGTTCGCTCTAATTATTTCTAACTCTACATTTGTCTTTAAAAAAATCATTTTATGAAGAGTTCTTTCAACTCTCTTGATTTATACGGCAGCTTGCGTTCTGCCTTGTACTCTACCTGACTGCATTAATCCCTCGTATTTACGCATCAACAAGTAGCTTTCAATTTGTTGGAGTGTATCTAAAACAACTCCTACTAAAATTAACAATGATGTTCCTCCAAAGAATGAAGCAAAACCACGTGTTATTCCAAATAAACCCGCAACCGCTGGAAGTACCGCAATGATTGCCAACATAATTGCACCTGGAAGTGTGATTCTATCTAAAATATCAGCAATAAAAGTTGAAGTAGCTTCTCCTGGTTTTACTCCTGGAACAAAACCACCACCACGTTTCATGTCGTCTGAAATTTGTGTTGGATTAATTGAAATCGCTGTGTAAAAGAAAGTAAATACGATAATCAAGAAAGCAAACAAAAGATTATATCCCCATGAACTTGGGTCACCAAAATTCTGAACTATTGATTGTGCAAATTCACTTCTTTCAGCAAATTGACCTGCCACTAAGCCTGGAACAAACATTAACGCTTGAGCAAAAATGATTGGCATAACACCCGAAGCATTCAATTTTAATGGAATATATTGACGCTCACCACCTACTGCAGCTGATGCTCTATTCCCTACTACTTGCTTTGCATATTGAACTGGAATACGTCTTACGGCCTGTGTGACGGCTACTGCCAACATCACTACAAAGAAAAGTGCAACCATTTCAATCAAAAACAGCAACGCTCCTGACATTCCACGAGATTGAGCTTCACCGATGATAGCACTTGGTAACCGAGATACAATACCAATCATGATCAGCATCGAGATTCCATTGCCAATTCCTTTGTCAGTAATCTTCTCTCCCAACCACATACAAAACATCGTTCCCGAAATCAAAATAATTACTGAAAAAATACGGAACGACCATGCACTCACCATAATGGCTTCGGCAGGAATTGTTGTTTGTAAATAAGCAGTAGCTTGTGCAGCCGTTACTAAAATAGTAAGCACACGAGTAATTTGGTTTAGTTTCTTACGACCTGACTCACCATCTTTTTGCATTTTCTGAAAATAAGGCAATGCAATAGTCAATAGTTGAATAGCAATCGAAGCAGAAATGTAAGGCATAATACCCAGAGCAAAAATCGAAGCGTTATTGAATGCTCCACCAGAGAACATATTCAATAAACCTAATAAACCTCCGTCGCCTTTTTCAGCTAACTTATTTGCATCTATTCCTGGCAATACAATGTATGAGCCTAAGCGGAAAAAGGTAATAAACAACAGGGTATTAAGAATTCTACCTCTTAATTCCTCTATTGAGAAAATGTTTTTGATAGTGTTAATAAACTTGTTCATGCTATCTGTTTAAATAACCATTAAGGAATAAAAATCCAATTTGTTCAACTTTATCTTTAAATACAAATCTGTTGCCAGTTTTCTTCCGATTACTTAAATGTTTCTGTTGTCTATCGTGATTAATTTAAAAATTTCCAATAGTAAACGATTGTCTGTTATTGGAAATATAAGATTTACCCTACAATTGCTTTTCCACCAGCCGCTTCAATTGCTGCCTTTGCTGATGCCGAGAAACCTTTCACCGTAACTTCCAAGGCTGTTTTAATTTCTCCACGTGAAAGAATTTTTACTAAGTCTTTCTTGGAAACTAAACCATTTTCGAATAAGAAATCGTGATTAATGACAGTTGCACCAGTAGATTCAGCAATTGCCTGCAAAGTGTCAAGATTAAGTGCTTTGTATTCTACACGGTTAATATTTTTAAAACCGAATTTAGGCACACGACGTTGAAGAGGCATTTGACCACCTTCAAAACCGGCCTTACGTGAATAACCTGAACGTGACTGAGCACCATTGTTACCACGAGCCGAAGTTCCACCCAAACCTGAGCCTTCACCACGACCAACTCTTTTTCTAACCTTTGTAGAGCCTTGTGCAGGCTTTAATGAAGAGAGATTCATTTTAATTTTTGTTATAAGATTTGCTAAACGCTATTTCACCATGAAATAACTCGCCTACTTTCAATTTCAATTAAGAAATCCTAAACAACCCAAAAAGGTCGGAAAACAATTTAGATTTTTTCGACTACAAGCAGGTGTTTCACCGTACGAATCATTCCTTCCATAGCAGGATTCAATTCTTTCTCAACGCTTTTGTTCAACTTACCCAAACCCAAAGCCTGGATTGTACGCTTCTGAACCAATGGTCGTTTGATTGTACTCTTAACTTGTGTAATTTTTACTTTTGACATTTTTTTATAAGTCAAGTAGTTGATTAGGGGTAAGGAGTTGGGATTAGTAATTGGAAGGTTGTAAGATAATGTATCTCACTATCACCTAATACCTAATGCCTTGTACCTCATACCTAAAAACTATCCGTTGAAAACTTTTGCTAATGAAATTCCTCTTTGGAAGGCAACTGTATGAGGATTTCTCATTTTGATAAGGGCATCAATTGTTGCTTTAACCACGTTGTGAGGATTTGAAGAACCTTTTGATTTTGCCAATACATCATGAACACCCGCAGATTCCAATACAGCACGCATGGCACCACCCGCAATTACTCCCGTTCCAGGAGCCGCAGGTCTTAGCAATACAAAACCACCTGAGAATTTACCAATCTGTTCGTGAGGTACTGATGCTTTCAACAAAGCTACTTCAAAAACATTTTTCTTTGCGTCTTCGATTCCTTTTGCGATGGCATCTGTTACTTCGTTTGCTTTACCCAAACCGAATCCTACAACACCTTTTCCATCACCCACGACCACAATAGCAGAAAAACTAAATCTACGTCCGCCTTTCACAACTTTTGCTACACGGTTGATAGAAACAACTTTTTCCTTTAAGTCGGCTTCGTTTACTTTAATTGGTTTTGATATTAATTTCGACATTTTTTCTGAATTTGAAAATGTTTAAATCTGAGAATTTAACCTCTCAAATTAACTCATTAGAATTTAAGCCCTCCTTCTCTTGCACCTTCCGCAACTGCCTTCACACGTCCGTGATATAGATATCCGTTACGGTCAAAAACAACTGTTGAAACTCCTGCTGCCAAGGCTTTCTCGGCAAGCTTTGCTCCTACTTGTTTCGCATTGTCAACGTTTCCGTTTACCAATCCTAATTCTTTTGAAGAAGCTGCTGCTAATGTATGTCCTTTTAAGTCATCAATAATTTGAGCATAGATACCTGTGTTTGATCGAAAAACAGATAGCCTTGGCTTCTCAGCAACACCAGAGATTTTAGCTCTGATTGAATGCTTTATGCGTAATCTTCGTGAATCTTTTTGCGTAGCCATTGTAATGTTTATATGTTTTGTGGATTGCCGACCCACGGTTACCAGTTTGCAGTATTTTGTTTGCAGTAAAATAGTATTTCTACATTACTTGCTACCTGCTTCACACTGCTTACTTTAATTATTTCTTGCCACCGGTTTTACCAGCTTTTCTACGGATTTGTTCACCCACAAAACGAATACCTTTTCCTTTGTATGGTTCTACTTTACGTAACGAACGAATCTTTGCAGCCACTTGACCAACCAATTCTTTATCAATTCCTTCCAAAGTAACCTTTGGATTTTGTCCTTTATCCATCGAAGTAGTTACTTTCAATTCGTTTGGAATTTGAACGAAAACACCGTGCGAATATCCCAAAGCCAACTCAAGAATATTTCCCTGATTAGTTGCTTTGTAACCAACTCCTACAATTTCCATTTGTGCCTTAAACCCTTCACTTACACCAATAACCATGTTATTAATTAGTGAACGGTACAAACCATGTAATGCCTTGTGACGTTTTTGCTCAGTTGGACGTTTTACTGTTAACTCAACTCCTTCGAGTTCAACTGTAATATCTGGATCAATTGTGCGTTCAAGTGACCCTTTTGGTCCTTTTACTGATACATGATTCTCGTTAATTGTTACAGCCACACCTGCGGGGAGCGTAATAATTTTTTTGCCAATTCGTGACATGACTTTTTATTTGTGCTTAGATGGAAGCCGACTATAAAACAGCTTCTTTCAGCGTTGTGATATTAATAAACTTGGCAAAGAACTTCTCCACCAACGTTCAACACACGAGCTTCTTTATCGGTGATAACGCCTTTTGATGTTGAAAGGATTGCGATGCCTAAACCATTCAATACACGTGGTAATTCACCTGCACCTCGGTACTTGCGTAAACCTGGCTTAGAGATTCTGTCAATTTTGACAATTGCTGATTGCTTCGTAGTTGGATTATACTTCAAAGCAATTTTGATAGTACCCTGTACGGTTGTATCGTCAAATTTGTAGTTTTGAATATATCCTTTATCAAAAAGAACCTTAGTAATTTCTTTTTTGATGTTAGAAGCAGGGATTTCAACGATTCTGTGACGTGCCTTGATGGCATTTCTCAATCGTGTTAAGTAATCTGCTATTGGATCTGTCATTGTTTTCGATATTTGAAACGAACCTTTTTTGTGAAAAGGAACGCAAAATTACGGAATTAATTTAATAAAGACAAGTTATGTTGAAGTCGAAGTAGCATAAAACTAATCAAGAGAACAGTCTATATAATGGTAAACTATTATAACTTTCCGACTCTATACTACTTAAACCTTTCTGAAACTTGGTACTAACTTGATTTGGTTACACCTGGAATTAAACCGTCAGATGCCATTTGACGAAACGTAACACGGTTGATACCGAATTTACGCATGTAACCACGTGGACGGCCTGTCAATTTACAACGATTATGTAAACGTACTGGTGAAGCATTTTTAGGTAACTTGTCAAGTCCTGCATAATCACCTGCTGCTTTCAAGGCTGCACGTTTCACGGCATACTTAGCAACTGTTGCTTCTTTTTTTCTTTCTCTTGCTTTTACTGATTC
>Ga0123336_10005126_pt1 | contig 10492 bp, 8 predicted proteins | sample SSSSmetaG_FD_96466 | JGI IMG/M metagenome (GOLD analysis project Ga0123336, IMG submission 96466) | Glacier valley bacterial and archeal communities from Borup Fiord, Nunavut, Canada, to study Microbial Dark Matter (Phase II) - ​SSSS metaG | ecosystem: Environmental > Aquatic > Freshwater > Ice... | reverse complement strand
TGCGCGGCGAGCGGCTCCGGCGCCTCGGCCGCCAGCGCCGCGGGCGCCGCGGGCGCGCCCTCCGCGAGGTTCGCGCCGCAGAACTTGCAGAACTGCGCGGCCGGATCGACGACGCCGCGGCAGCGACCACACATGCGCGGCGCGTCGTGGTTGGGTCGCGGGCCGTCGCCGAGATCGACGACGCGCATCGGCGCGATCGCCGGCGCGCCGCCCGTCATCGGCTGGGGCGCGACGGGCGGATGGGCTCCAAACGGCACTGGCGTCGGCATCGGGTTGCTGCCGTGAGGCGCGGCGGTGGCGGCGAACGGCGCAGGGGCGGGCGCGATCGGCGCGCCGTACGCGGGCGCGGGGGCCGGCGCGGTGGGCGCGGGCTCGACCATCCGCGGCGACGAGCCGGTCACCACGGGATCGAGCGTGCTGCCGCACGAGGTGCAGTAGCGCAGACCCGGCGGGTTGGGCGTCGCGCAGATCCGGCACGGGCGCTCGGGGCCGGTCGCGCCCGGGCTCGCGGCGGCCGGCGGACGCGCGGCGGGATTGTTGGCGAGCGCGCCGCCGAGCGACGTGCCGGCCTGGTGCGGATTCGTCGCGTAGAAGTCGCGCGCCGGCAGCCCGCCCTCCACGCCGAGCCCGATGGGCGGCGTGGGCGGAGCGATCCGGGGTCCGAGGCGTTGCCCGCACTCCTGGCAAAAAGTCAGGTGCGGCGGGTTCTCGCGTCCGCACGTCGTGCAGTTCATGACGCCACCGGATGGGACATCACGTGAGTGCGACCGTCAAGCACGAGGTCATTGTTCATCAGCGTCCGGTGAAGATCGGGTCTCGCTGCTCGAGCACGAGATCGAGCCCGAACAGCTGCGCGATGCCGGGCGCGCGCTCGGCGCCGGCGGAGTCCTGGAATTTCTGGAAATAGAGGAATCGGTAGTTGAACGCGAGGCCAACCACCGTCCGCCGCGTGATCTGTGCCTCGACGCCGGCGCCGAGAGAGACCGCGGGTCCCCAGGTGTCGACGCCCCATTCGTTGCCGTAGCCCGCGACGCCCGCGGCGCCATGAAGATAGGGCTCGATGTCCTTGCCGCTGATGAAGTAGTAGCGGCCTTCCCCGCGCGCCTGCTGGAGGATCGCGAGGCGCAGGAGCTTCTGCGGGTCCTGCTTCGACAGCTCGTAGGCGCCGCCGAGGTAGATCGCGCCGGTCCCGCGCCAGCCGGCACGGATGGTGAGGCCGCCGCCGGGCCCGAGGATGCACGGGACTGCGACGTTGTCGCAGATGGGGCCGGCGGCGCTGACGATCTCGCTGGTGAAGGCAACGCCGTACTGGAGGTAGACGATGTTCGTCGGGGGCGGGAGCGCATTCTGCAGATCGACGAGCGCGCGGGTCGCGGGCTGCGCGGGCGTGGACTCGGTGGAAGCGGTCGGAGCGGTCGGAGCGGTGGGCGGAGGGCTCTGGGCGCGCCCCGCGCGGGACGCGAGGAGCGCCGCAAGGAGAACCGGCGCCAGCGCGAGCGGTCGGGGCATGGCGAACAGCATATCTGCGTCGCGCAAAGCTGGCCGACGAAGTGGAAGGTATGAGAATCGCTCAAGCCGGCGTTGACACGGCAGCGTGGCTTTGCGTATTCGTGGCCTCGGGTTTGGCCCGCCACGTGTGTGGGCTCTCGGAGTAAGGACCGATGGAGATCGTTCTCGGAAAAAGTGCGGTTCGGCAAATTCGCCTCTCGACGCAGGATGCGATCGAGGAGGGGGACACCGAGACCCTGCGCGAGGACATCCTCGAGGCGTTCACGGAAGAGCAGGTCGAGGAGATCGAGCGTCGGCTCGACAACGGGGACTTCTACGAGTTCCTGACCGAGATGCTCGACGAGTGGTCGGGTGACGACGTGGACGAGCTCTTCGAGCTCCTCGACGCGCAGCTCGGCGACATCGGCGTCGACGTGAAGTTCGAGCGGAAGCCCGTGGCGGCCGCCGACGACGCTGAAGAGGAGGTCGAAGACGAGGCCGATGACCTCGACGAAGACGACGAGGACCTCGACGAGGACGAAGAGGACCTCGACGAGGACGAAGAGGAAAAGACCGAAGAAGAGCCGTGACGGAAGAAGCTGACAGCTGACAGCTGACAGTTTTCAGGCGGAGACGGAGAGCCGAGAGCCCACCTTTGGCCTCTCGTCGTTTCGCTCTCGCCCTGCTCTCGCTCTCGCTCTCGCTCTCGTCCTGCTCTCGCTCTCGTCCTGCTCTCGCTCTCGTCCTGCTCTTGCTCTCGTCCTGCTCTTGCTCTCGTCCTGCTCTTGCTCTCGAAGCCGTCAGCTACTTCTCATGGCAGGTCGCCGGGGCTTTGCTCTTCGTGCTGCGCTTCACCGACGGGCACTGCTGCGCCGCGCACGGAATGTAGCGCGAGTCCGGGAAGTCGCTCGCGAGCGTCGAGAGGCGCGCGCACGCCGTCGCGGCGTCGCCGTCCTGGCGCCACAGCGCGGCCTCGCGCCAGAGCGCGTCGTCGCGCACCGTGGAGGTCGTGAGCTCCGTGTACACGCGGTGGAGCGCCGCGCGCGCGCTCGCACGGTCGCCCGCCTTCTCGTGGAGATCGACGATCTTCAGCAGCGCCGGGCGGTACTGCGGGCGCTCGTACGTGCCGACGAAGCCCGAGACCTCGCGCTGCGCGAGCAAGCGCTCGAGGAGCGCGATCGCCTTCTGCGGCTGCCCGAGCTTCTCTTCCATCTCCGCGGCGCGGAAGAGCGCGTTGTCGTTGAAGCTGCCGGTCGGGTAGGGAAACCGCGCCGCCGTGTCGAGGTACGCGTCGCGCGCCTGCTCGGTACGCCCGAGCGTGTCGAGGTGGCGCGCGCGTTCGTACGCGACCTTCTCCTCGACGCCCGTGCCCTCCACGCGCGGCGCGAGGCGGTCGAGGTGCGCGAGCGCGACCTCGGGACCGGCCTCGTCGTCCTTCTGGAGGAGATGCGCGAGCGCGACATTCGCCACGCCGCTGTTCGGGAACTCGAGGACCACCGCCGCGAGCGCCGCGAGGCCGCCCGCGTCGTCGTTCGTGCGCGTGAGCTGCGCGACCTGGAACGCCGCCTGCGCGGAATACTCGTTCGGCGGCTTCGCGGTGGCGATGGCGCGGAGCTCGGTGATGCCGCGGCCGACGTCGCCCGCGCGGACCCACTCGAGCGCCGCCACGTAGCGCCGGTAGAGCGCATCACGCGGGACCTTCGCGGTCCTCGCCGCCTCCTCGTACTTTGCCGCGGCCGCGGCGAAGCGCCCGGCGTGGTGCGCGGCGGAGGCGTCGGCGAGCGCCGCTTCGTAGGCAGCGCCGCGCTTCGGCGCGCAGGCCGTGAGCGCGAGCGTCCCGACCAGGGCCGCGAGCGTGCCGAACCGGCTCATCCGGACTTCGGCTGGAGCGCCTGGCGCGCCTGGATAATCGCCTGACCGAGGAGGTCGGCGGCGCGCTCGAGGTCGGCGCGCGTGACGTCGAGATGCGTGACCACGCGGATGCGGCGAGGCCCCGACGGGTTCACGAGGAGCCCGAGCTCCTTCGCGGCGCGCGAGACCGCGTCCGCGGTGACCGGCGCGTCGACGTCGACGTTGACGATGTTCGTCTCCACGCCCGCCAGGTCGACGCGCGCGCCCTCGGCCTTCGCCACGCGCTCCGCGAACGCCTTCGCGGCCGCGTTGTCCTCGCCGATGCGCGCGCGATGGTGGCGGAGCGCATGCAGCGCCGCCGCGGCGAGGAGGCCCGACTGGCGCATGCCGCCGCCCCAGCGCTTGCGGAGGCGCCGCGCGCGCTCGACGTTCTCGCGCGACGCGCAGAGCGCGCTGCCCACCGGAGCGCCGAGGCCCTTCGAGAAGCACACGCTCACGGTGTCGAACGGCGCCGCCAGCTCCGCCGGTGAGAGGCCGGTGGCGGCGCTCGCGTTCCACAGGCGCGCGCCGTCGAGGTGGAGGGCGAGGCCGTGCTGCCGCGCGCGCGCGGCGATCGCGATCGCGTCGGCCTGGGGGAAGATGCGGCCGCCCGCGCGGTTGTGCGTGTTCTCCACGCAGACGAGGCTGGTGCGCGGCACCCAGTACACCGTGCCCTGGATGCGCTCTTCCATCGCGTCGGCGTCGAAGAGCCCGCCCGCGCCGGCGACCGCGAACTGCACGCCGGAGAGCGCGGGCCCGGCGCCGCTCTCGTACGCGACCACGTGCGCGCCCTCGCCGACGATCACCTCGTCGCCGGGGCGGGTCTGGAGCGCGATTGCGAGCTGGTTGCCCATCGTGCCCGACGTGACGAAGAGCGCCGCCTCCTTGCCGAGCAACGCGGCGGTCTCCTCCTCGAGCGCGTGGACGCTGGGGTCCTCGCCGAACACGTCGTCACCCACCTCCGCGCGCGCGATGACCTCGCGCATGGCGGCAGTGGGACGCGTGACGGTATCGCTGCGGAGATCGATCATGGCGGCAGCAAGCATACAGGCGAGGCATAAGGCATTAAGCTGCGAACCGCGTTGCGCACCTGCGTGTCGCGTGCTAACTGGTTGAACCACTGGACGACTGAATGAAAAAACTTCCTCTTCTCACGACGCGGCGCGACGATCGCCGCGCCGCGCCCCCCACCGATGCCTCGGAGACGCTCGCCGTCCTCGGGCCCGTGGCGCGCTCCAGCGTCGTCGATGCCGTGGCCGATCGGCTGCGGAACGAGATCCTCGCGGGCCGGCTCGCGGCCGGCTCGCGGCTCCCGTCGGAGCGTGAGCTGTCCCTCGCGCTGGGCGTGAACCGCCTCACGTTGCGCGCGGCGCTGGCCCGGCTCGAGGCCATGGGCCTCGTCACCACGCGGCACGGCTCGGGCACCGAGGTCGCGGCCTGGCGCGAGCGCGCGGGCCTCGAGGCGCTCCCGATGGTGATGGGCTCCCTCGATCCCGATGAGCCGGCCTGGCTGGAGCTCCTCACGGCGATGCTCGAGGTGCGGCGCATCCTGGCGACCGAGGCGGTGGCGCTCGCCGCCACCCGCCACACTGCGGAGGACATCGCGGCGATGCGCGAGATCGCCGCCGAGCAGCTGACGCGCCTCCACGACGCGCAGGCCTATGCCCGCGGCGACCTCGCGTTCCAGCGCGTGGTCGTGCGCGCGGCGCGCAACGTCGGCTTCGAGCTGATCCTGAACTCGTTCGCGCGCTTCCCCGAGGAGCAGCCGGCGCTCGTCGCCACCCTCTATGACAAGCGCGAAGAGTCGGTCGGCTTCTACGGCGCGCTGATCGCGCTCGTGCAGGCCGGCGACGCCGACGGCGCGCGCAACGCGCTCCGCGAGACGTTCGCCGGGATGGACGAGGAGTGGCTCGCCCGTCACGGCCACCGACCCGGCGGTGACACCGCGACGCGCCGCCAGGCCCGCGAGGCGCGCGAGGCGAAGGAAACGAAGGAAACCGAGCGCAAGACGCGCTCGTCCGCGACCAGCACCAGCAGCACGAGCAAGAAGAAGACGTCACGCTCGAGGTGACTCGAGGGGAGAGGGGATCCGCGATGAGGCCGCGCCTGCGTTCGTTCGAAGTTGCCTGGATCGATGCCGCGTTCGACGCGATCTACCCGCACCAAGGGGACGCGAAGGAGGTGCGGAGCCACCTGCCGCACGGCATCGCGTCCATGCATCCTGCGCAGTTCTTCAACGAGTTGATCGCGACGGTGCCGCTCGAGCAGTCGCTCGGGCTGCGCATGACGCTGTGGCTCATCGCGCTGGCGCCGCTCTTCACCATCCGCCGCCTCGGCACCATCGCGTCGATCGGCCCTGCCGACCGCACGCGCGTCCTCGAGCGGCTCGTCACGAGCCCGAACTACGTGGTCCGGCAGCTCGCGATGTCGTTCAAGGCCATCGCGACGCTGCTCTACGTGCAATCTGCAAGCATCCGGGCGGCGATGATCCGGCCGCTCGAGCGCGCGGCGGACGGCGATCTCATCAGCGCGACGCGCCTCACCGCGCGTCGCCCCACCAGCACCAGCAGCGCGGGGGCCGACCATGAGCACGCAGCCGAGTGACGAGAACATCCCCGCCGGCGCCGTCGTCGACGGCGAGACGCTGACCCGCGCCGTCGACGACATCTTCGACGTCGTGGTGGTGGGCTCGGGCGCGGCGGGCGCCACCGCCGCCTACACGCTCGCGCAGGCCGGGCTCTCCGTCGGCATCGTCGAGGAGGGACCCTGGCTGAAGACGCGCGACATCGCGAAGGACGTGCACACCGCGTTCGGCCGCGTCATGCGCCAGTCCGGCATGCAGGTCCTCCAGGGCGGCGCCTACATGCCCATGCTCCAGGGGCGCTGCGTCGGCGGCAGCACACTCGTGAACTCCGCCATCGCGTGGCGCATCCCCGAGGACGTCGTCGACGACTGGGCCGCGACCCACGCGCTCGGTGACTCCATCAGCATGCGCGCGCTCGAGCCGCACTTCGAGGCGCTCGAGCGCGATCTCTCCGTGCGCTCCGTCGATCCCTCGGTGATGGGCGAGAACAACCGCCTCTTCGTGCTGCAGGCCGCGAAGTTCGGATTCCCCGCCGCGCCCATGCGCCGCTACGACAAGGGCTGCCAGGGTTCCGGCTTCTGCCTCACCGGCTGCCCGCACGGCGCGAAGCAGGGGATGAGCGTCACCTACGTGCCGTGGTCGCTGCGCAATGTCCGCGCCGGCGCGCGCATCTTCACGTCGTGCCGCGTGGAGCGCGTCGACATCGCGGGCGGCCGCGCCGTCGGCGTGCGCGCGCGCTCCGAGAGCGGTCAGCTCGTCACCGTCCGCGCGCGGCGCGCCGTCCTCGTCGCGGCCAGCACCGTGCAATCGCCCGGCGTCCTCCGGCGGAGCGGCATCCGCGCCGCTGCGCTCGGGCGTCACTTCCAGGCGCACCCCGGCCTCGCCGTGGGCGGCCTGTTCGACCGCCCGATCGAGATGTCCTTCGGCGCCACCCAGGGCGCGGAGAGCACGCATTTCCGCACGACCGAGCGCTTCAAGCTCGAGACCATCTCGCTGCCCCCGGACCTCGCGGGTGCGCGCATCCCGGGGATCGGCCTCGAGCTCACGGAGCGCCTCTCCCAGCTCGCGCACGTCGCGGTATGGGCGGCGCAGGTCCGCGCCGACGCGCAGGGCGAGATCCGGAGCGGGTGGGGCGGTGTCGACCGCGCCGTCTACACGATGACCCGCAGCGACCTCGAGGCCGCACGCAAGGCCTGCACGCTGATCGCGAGGATGATGTTCGACGCGGGTGCCCGCGAGGTCTGGCCGGGCATCTACGGCGTCCCCAGCGTGCTGCGCTCGATGGACGACGTGAAGCTCCTCGAGAACGCTCCGCTCGCTCCCCGCAGCTACAATTTCATCGCCACCCACCTGTTCGGCGCCGCGCGCATGGGCGTCGACCCGCGGACGTCGGTGGTGGGGCCCGATTTCCAGGTCCACGGCACCCAGGGGCTCTACGCCGTCGACTCGAGCGTCTTCCCGACGAACCTGGGCGTGAATCCGCAGCACTCGATCATGGCGCTGAGCCGCCTCGCAGCCACACGAATCGCGAGTGCCGGAGCGAAAACCGGTCGCTCCGTAAATCCGCGACGCGCAATGGGTCTTGACGAAGCCGTCACCGCCGCCTAATTGACGAACTCTCCTTACCGCCGCGATAGCTCAGCGGTAGAGCAGTGCTTTCGTAAAGCACAGGTCGTCGGTTCAAGCCCGACTCGCGGCTCCCTGTTTTCGCTGCTCGCTGCTCGCGTCTCCCGTCCCTCATCGGTTGAACTGCCGCGCTCGGCGTGCGTCGTCCGTTTGGATGGGGGCCGCTTGCTTGTGACGGGCGACGAGGAGCCGTAGGCTTCCCTCCCGAGATGTCTGCGCCTCCGTCGGTCAACTCCGCCACGCTCCCGACCACGGGTGACGTCATCGACGGCAAGTACGTCCTCGAGCGCCTTCTCGGGCAGGGCGGCATGGGCGCGGTGTACGCCGCCCGCCACCGCAAGCTCGGGCATGCCGTGGCCATCAAGGTCATGCTGGCCGACGCCGCGAACCACGAGGCGGCCTCCCGCTTCGTCAACGAGGGCCGCGCCGCCGCGAACATCCAGAACGAGCACGTCGTTCGCGTCTCCGACGTCGACGAGGAGAACGGCTACGCGTACATGGTCCTCGAGCTGCTCGAGGGCGAGGATCTCTCGCAGCTCCTCGAGCGCGAGCGCCGTCTGGCGCCGAACGTCGCCGTTGCGTACGTCTGCCAGGCGCTCGATGGCGTGCGCCAAGCGCACGCGCAAGGCATCGTCCATCGCGATCTCAAGCCGTCGAACCTGTTCCTCGCGAAGCGCCCTGACGGCAGCGCCGTCATCAAGGTGCTCGACTTCGGCATCTCCAAGGCGAACAGCTCGAACCCGCTCGGCGCCGCGCCCGGCGCGCTGACCTCGACGAAGGCGATGCTCGGCTCGCCGCTCTACATGTCGCCCGAGCAGCTGCGCAGCTCGAAGAGCGTCGATGCGCGCGCTGACATCTGGGCGATGGGCGTCATCCTCTACGAGCTCATCACGGGCAAGCTGCCGTTCATGGGCGACAACCTCGGCGAGCTCTTCGCGCAGATCCTCGAGGTCGAGGCGCCGCTCCTACGCACGCACGTGCCCGACGCGCCGCAGGGCGTGGAGGCGATCGTCGCGCGATGCCTCCAGCGGAAGCCGGAGCACCGCTTCCAGAACGTCGCCGAGCTGGAGCGCGAGCTCGCGCCGTACGCCATCGGCAGCTCGGCCTCGCCGTTCCAGACGCACGGCATGAGCCCCGCCGCGCACACCGCGATGATGGCGACGCCACCGCTCGCCGGCGTGCACGCGGCGCTCGCTGCGGCTCGCGCCTCGGGACAGTACGGCGCTCCGCCCGCCATGGCGCAGACCCCGCAAGGGATGGTGCACGCGCCGCCGCACGGGCCGCCTCCGGGCACGTACCCGGGGCCCGTGCGTCCGGGGACGGCGCCCATCGGGGCGACCACGCCGCAGCCCTATCCGCAGCAGCAGCACCAGCACCAGCAGACCGATCCCTCGTGGCAGAACACGGGCTCGACTCCGAAGAGCTCGAGCACCGCGCTCATCGCCGGCGCTTGCCTCGCCTTCGTCGCGCTCATCGGGCTCGGCGTCGTGGGCTACAGCTATGCGAAGCCGAAGCCGCACGAGCCGCCCGTCGCCGGGTCGGCGTCCGCGAGCGTCGCGAGCGTCACGAGCGTCGCGAGCGCGCCCGCTCCGCCGCCCTCGGCGACGGTGAGCGCGCCGCTCGCCGCGGCCGGCTCGCCCGCGGTCGCCTCGGTCGATGCGGTCGATGCGGTCGATGCGGGGACGACGGCCGCGGTCGCCTCGGCCAAGCCGATGGCGCCGTCGGGCGGCGGCCACCGAGCGGCGCCGCCGGTGGTGGTCAGGCCCCCGGACCCCGTGACGCGGCCCGATCCGCCGCGCCCCGCCGAGCCGAGCGCGCCGAAGCCGAAGCCGAACGTGCAGCAGAACGAGCGCTGACCCTCGGGGGGAGGGTCGAGGCGGCGCTCGACGTGAGGAGCGGCGCCTCACTATGCTATGACTCGGCGGGATGCGATCTCTCAGCCGGGCCCTCGGCGCAGGCGCGCTCGCGGTCACGATGTCCTCGACCAGCCTCGCGTTCGGAGGCGACACCTCGACCGCCGAGCACCTGTTCCGCCAGGGCCTCGAAGCGATGAAGGCCAACAAGTTCAAGGAGGCCTGCGACGCGTTCGCGGGCTCGAACGAGGCAGACCCCTCGCCAGGGACCGAGATCAACCTCGCCCTCTGCAGCGAGAAGCAAGGCAAGCTCGCGACGGCCTGGGGCTGGTACCGCACCGCGGCCGGGCTCTCCGATCAGCGTGGCCAGAAGGAGCGCGCCGAGCTCGCGCGCGCCGAGGCCGCGAAGATCGAGCCGAAGCTGCACAAGCTCAATGTCACCGTGAAGCCGCCCCTCCCGGACGGGCTCACGGTCACGCGCAACGGCCAGTCGGTGCCCGTCGCGACGCTCGGGAGCGACGTCCCGATCGACCCGGGTGACTACGTGATCGAGGTCGACGCGAAGGGCAAGGTCGCCTGGAAACAGACCGTGCACGTGGCCACGGGCCCGGGCGTCGACAAGGTCGAGGTGCCGGCGCTGGTCGACGCGCCGGTGGAGGCGAAGCCGGTCGTCGTTCCTCCGCCCGGTGGCGGCGGCGACTACGCGGCGCCGCAGCCCGCCCGCGACGGCAGCACGCAGCGCCTCATCGGCTACATCGCGGGTGGCGCCGGCATCGCTGCGGCCGCCGCGGCGGTCATCCTCGAGGTGGTCGCGGTGAAGGAGTCGGACAAGAGCGACTCGAACGCCGCCGACGCCGACAAGATCAAGCCGGTCGCCGGCTCCGGCACCTTCGCCACGGATACCGCGAACAAGACGAGCCTCACCGACTCCGCCTCGTCCCACCATCGCGCCGCCAAGCGCGACGAGACGGGCGCCATCATCAGCGGCATCGGCGCGGTCGTGCTGATCGGCGCGGGGATCACGCTGATCCTCACCGCGCCCAGCTCGAAG
>Ga0123336_10005123_pt1 | contig 10494 bp, 11 predicted proteins | sample SSSSmetaG_FD_96466 | JGI IMG/M metagenome (GOLD analysis project Ga0123336, IMG submission 96466) | Glacier valley bacterial and archeal communities from Borup Fiord, Nunavut, Canada, to study Microbial Dark Matter (Phase II) - ​SSSS metaG | ecosystem: Environmental > Aquatic > Freshwater > Ice... | reverse complement strand
GTATGGATGACTGCGTATTTTGCGATATCGTGGCGAGGAAAGCTCCAGCAAGTATTGTTTATGAAGATGATATTGTCTGCTCTTTTCTGACTCTTGGCCCTGTTTGTTTACGCTAAGTAATGAGGTACCCAGACCACCTAGAAATGCTAATGAACAACTCTGCCCAGGGACTCACGAATTGTTACTGTCCACAGACTGTCCATCAGCACATTGTTACTTTGCTACCCAGACCCTTGCCACTCGACCAGTTTCTCTTGTATAGTAGAGCAAGATAGATTGTCAGCCGCTCTAGTGAAAGGAGAGCAGGCGATGTTCCTCCCAATAGATGAGTGCGAGCATATACGCCGCGAGTATCATGTGTACCACAAGAGTATTCGACAGATCGCTCGCGAGACCGGGCATTGTCGGGATGCCATCAGGAACGCTCTTTCTGATGGACCTTCTCCACCTCCACCACCCAGTCCTTTTCAGTCTCGATCTTCACCCATCTTCGGACCATTTCAAGGACGTGTCGAGGCGTTACTTGCACAGAATGATTGTCTTCCTCGAAAACAACGCTATACGTCTCACAGAATTTTTGAAATCATCCACATGGAAGGCTACCAAGGATGTGAGTCACGCGTTCGACAACACATTGCTGAGTGGAAGCGAATCCACCATCCCCCAGAGGTCTTTTTGCCTCTGGAATTTGAGCCAGGGCAAGATGCTCAAGTGGATTGGGGAGAGGCCACAGTCGTTCTTGCAGGACAACGCCAGAGTATACAGGTTTTCGTGATGCGTTTATGTGTAGTTTTATAAATTAAATGAGGTATCTTTTTACGATGTATTTGAGGTAGAAAGAACCGATCTCTCCTACGCCGATATCCTGCTCACGTCTCTTCCCAAGCCATTTCTTCCCCTATCTCTTGTTCTGTGAAATACTGCTTGCTTCCTCAAAAAGTGGAGAAAAAAGACCGCCATGTAGCAATACAATCGAGTGAGTATCTTTTTGTAAGCCTGCTTGCTTAAGATAGCTGGGTGTTGTTGCGTTTTATGGAGGACCTTTCTCTCCACGTATTTCTTATCCTCCCGCTGTTTTCTGTGTTCATCCTCGTGCGTTTGTTTGTCTCCGAGTACACGAAGTACGAAGGAACGCTTGACGGCAGGCTTCTGTCCGGAGTGTGGCGTTGCTGACACCTCGCCGCATGAGTGGTGATGTCCATCGTAAACCGCTCATGAGCAGAAAATTGAGGGAAGTACCTTTCTGAATGGGTTTTACAAGCTACAAGAAGAACTCTTTTTTGCCAAGTGACTGCCCACCCTTTTCAATCGTCATGTGACGGAGTGCCATGCTTTGATCAGGAAATGCAAGTATCGTTCCTCTTATGTGTCGTCATTTCCAATGAGCACAGATACGTTGATCTGAAACACGGGACTGGTGGAGGGCTTCTCTCTAGGGAACAGGGGAAACCTTGATCCTGTTCTTGCACAAACTCCCCGATGAATTTCTTATAGTCGTAGGAACACCTCCTTCCCTCAAGCGTATCTCTCCATTCTGCTCGTTAAGAGAGGACTTAGAGAACGGAACATGGTTTGCCCTCTATGAGAAACACGACACGTTTTTACTTGACAGAAAGGATACAATATGGTAATGCATATACGCAGAGGAGCGATGAATGTATAGAGAAGGAAAAGAAAGATGAGAAAAAGGTGAGGAAGGATATGGGATCGCCGCCAGAGAAAATGAACCGTCCAGCACATTCTACGTTGCATGTAGACAAGACGACGTATGAGCGTTTTGCGCAACGCAAAACACAGCTGCATCTCTCCTCTATCAATGACACTATTACTGCACTCCTGGAGCAGGGTGAGACGGAGGAACGCAGCCCTGGGCAGCTTACCCCTGAAGCGTTGGGTTTGGAAGCGTCGGTGGTTGAGAGGATACGTGTGGCGATGGAACATTCGCAGGAGCACAATTTCAACGTGTTTCTTCGCAAGGCTCTCGTGAAGGAGGCCAACATTCGTATCGGGACCGCTCAGCGGTATAAAGATATCGATCTGACGCAGCTGTCGACCAGTGCGTTAGAGAAACAGCAGAAGTCCTCGCAGGTAACTCTGGAGCGCATTCGACGTGCGGTGATCACGCTGATGCTCTACAACCAACGTCAGGTGCATCCCAGGCTGCGAGCTTCGATCACGCAGAATGCTGTGCATGAAATGATAGGTGGACGCTTTGAAAACATCCGTGCGTTTCTCACCACTCATCAGCAGGTGATTGCGCAACATCATACTGAGCGAGAGGTTCCGAAGAAGCGTAGCTCGAAAGCGGACCTGCGTGAACTGGTGATCCCTGAGGAGCCGGAGGTGTTTCAGGAGTTTTTTCTCCCACCACGTTTTCAGGAACAGGGGAATCAGGAAGAGCCGGAAGGGTTTTGTATGGTCGAGGGTCATGATGGTTAACCGAGGGTCATGATGGTTAACGAACCCTGATTTCCTCATTTCTAGAGACTTTACTAGATTGGCTACCTTTTTTGCAACACAATCGCTGAACTACCTGGAAGCTATCTTTTCCAACAAAAAAGGAGCTTTTGAGGAAACGTCGCTATTACGTATGCGTGTGAAACCTCTACAGCAAGAAGCCAAAGGGGTGAGCCAGATGTTCTACTAGCAGGAGGAAAAGAAGGAGCGAGCAAGCCTTGGAGAGCTAATGAAAGCCTCTTCCGTCGATTTGAGAGAAAGTGCTGCAAGCGGTGGATCAGGGCTACTCAAGAGCAGGGAGTATCACCCTCTTTGGAGGTTCGCGGGCGACGATCAAACGGTATCTCAAGCAGAGACGCGAGACAGGCGATATCAGTGCCAAATCACTCTCCGGCCGTCTCTCTAAGAAATATGCTCCCTTGTAGGCCGGGCTGACGGCCTAATTACAGGCTTATCCTGATGCGACTTTGCAGATGCATTGCCAGATGTGGGAGCAAGAGCATGGCTTGCAGGGAAGTACCACGACCATGAAGCGGGCGATCAAGCGACTCGGATGGACAAGAAAAAAAAGACACTGAGAGCTACCGAGCGCAACGAAGAAGCACGGACGGTTTGGCGAGAGTCCAGCAAGCACCTCGACGTTCACAATCTCGTTGTAATCGATGAGTGTGGTGTCACTATTGGCCTGACCCCTCTGTACACCCGCCCCCCCAAAGGCCAACGTGCTTGTGGCACAGTTCCACGCAATCGCGGCAAAGATAGCACGTTACTTGCGGCTCTGACCTTTGAAGGGATGGGACTCAACCGCGAACCGTTCTTTCTCCATCAGGAGATGCTCTTTTTCAAGTACAAGGCTTCGTTGCTCATTTTTGAGAGAGTTCACCCTCTTTCTCTTGTTTCAGTAGAGCCTTATAGCGATGTTCAGAAGAGTTGAGTGACGAGCAAGCAGTGAAAGGAACGAAGTCGTGTTCGCCAACTGATTGAAACTACTTTCATGACTCATCGGTACGAAGAGATAAAGAGGATACATGAGTTCTGTAGTGAACTGTAGTGGACCCCAGAAGTTGGAGAGTACCCATTTCAAGAGAAGATATGGTAGACTCTCTGACAGGAGAGGTTTCACATGGGAAAGCACAAGCAGTATGACGCAGCGTTGAAGACCAAAATCGTGTTGGAAGTCCTCAAGGGACAACAAACGTTGGCGCAAATTTGTCGAGAGTACGAAGTCAGTGCCGATTTAGTGTGCCACTGGCGCGATGTGTTCTTGGAACGCGCTCCTCAAGCCTTCGCCGATCCGCGTAGCAGTGGCAAAACGACGGGAGAACAGGAACGAATTGCCGAGCTAGAACGGATGGTGGGGCGGCTCACGATGGAGTTGGATGCCTCAAAAAAAGCTTCCAAGCTGCTGGCCTTGCGCCCAACGAGCGGAGAGAAATCGTGAGGACGCTGGCAGCAGCCTACCCTGTGCAGATGCTCTGCGAGGTGGTCGATTTGCCAGCCAGCACGTATTACTCTGGGTCGAACAAGAGTGACGAACTGGACTTACGTGCGGCACTGGAAGTGGTGGCCGTCCAGCATCCGCGCTCTGGGTCACGCCGACTGACTGAAGAACTCAAACGAGTCGGCTGGCAAATCAATCGCAAACGAGTCCAGCGGCTGACTGGTGCTTATGCTGGCAGGGACCTCACCTCGCAGGTCGTTGGCGAGCAGTTCCAATGCCTCTACTCCACTATACGCGACCGGCCCACCTAGATGGGCCTGGACATCCTCGCGGAGAAAGGGCAGTGCTTGTTGGATGATTTGCTGGCGACCAGGATGGCGCGCCTGGCGAAAGTGGCTGCACAGGGTGTAGGGACCACGCCCATACGCAACGCTCTCAGCTCGCCAAGCTTCTAAAAAGAAAGACTCAGGTGAGTGGGGTGCAGCCGCCTCGACTGACGAGTGGCAGGAATGCGTTACTGCTTGGCACTTGTGCTCCCATCGGAGAGCGGTGGCCCACCGCGGCTGTATGCGGTGGAGTCGAGGACAACCAGCCAGTCGGAGTCGATGAGACTTTGAGATGTAAGGGCAAAGTAGGTCGGATTTTTCACGCTCCCGGAGCGAGTTGGAAGCGTTGCGATGGCCGAAGCAGGCAGTCCTTGCCCTCGGTGTGTGGGAAGAAAGCGCATTGGCCCCGGCAGAGCGGTGAAGCGACTCTCAAGCGTGCCTGATTCGGGCTGGCCAATGCCATTGGCCAGCGATTCGCCTACTGCTGAACCGATGACAGCATAGCGCGAGCCAAGCATCTCATGGAGGTGTGCCCCTACCGGCCACCAGGTGTAGACATCACTGCCGAGTTGCAATGCTGTCTTTCCGCGCTGCAGATGGCTGTTGTGAGCGAAGACCAGCACTTTTCCCTGGCCACGCTCACGCGCTGCGACGTACGCCAGATTATCCGCCATCAGCGCGTCGCGCATGCCAAGGAGTCTGGCCACCCGGTCGCTTGAATCTCGCGCCAGAGCAGCATGATAGTTCAATAATTGTCGGGCCACTCCAGCATACTGCAAGGCTTCCAGACAGCGACGTTCGTTGCTCTTCGTCACCAGTTCGGGGCGACGTATTTGCAGGTCTGCAATGAGTTCTTCTGTCTCAATCCGCAGCGCCGTTGCCGCAGGTTCGAGGCCAATCGACTGCGTCGGGTCCATCGTGGCGGCAGGATTCTCCCAAACGGCGTCGGGACCAAGCAGTTGGTCGATACGGCTTCGATAGTGCTGGCTGAGGGCCTCATCAATCGAGGCGAGGTAGTCAAGCACAAAGGAGAGAACCTGGCGTGGGCTATTGCTGCCCATCATTTCAGTTGGGCTATCGAAGCCGTAGAACTGGAGTTTGATGCGGTGCGTTGGATCGGCATTGTAGTATCGCATCCACTCCACGAGTTCTCGGTTGGCAAAGAGATGACCAAAGTTGTGGCTAAAGCCCGTGTCCTGCATCGCCTCATAGGATGTCGGGCCGCGACCGGCCACGTACTCGTTGACGAGGTGCGCTCGCGGGAAACTGCTCTCAATGGCAATGGCGCTGTAACCATGCGCCTCGACCAGGTGTTGAAAGAGTCGGTTGCGCAACACGAGAATATTTTCACCTCCGTGAAGTGCTTCTCCCAAACCAAGCAATTCCACTTCGTCGCCAAGTGAGGCGGCTACTTGATCGACGGCAGTGCTGAAGGTACCAGGGGAATCGAGAGAGAAAGGGATCGCTTCGCGCGCAATCCAGTCATCGAACGTCGCATACGTATGGGTGGGATAAGTCATTCGTTCAACCTCCGTTGTTTTTACTGATTAGGGGCATTTGCATCTGATCCTCAGCTTTCCGGGCTTTTTCTAGATCACACCTCTACTCTACAACTCTAATGCCAGTGTGGAGGGTTGAGATTATCTCTCTAGACGGAGAAGAAGGCTCTCAAGGCTTAATGAGTTGGTTTTGTGTGATATAAAGAAGGAGGGAGAGAAGGAAAGTCTTCACAAATGCTAGAAGGTTTCACATGGTACTTCACACCTCTTTGCGCCCTATTGACCTGGCCAGGGCCACAGGGATCAGCGTTCAGCAGGTGCGCAACTATGAAGCTTGGGGCATGTTGCCACCGACTTCGCGGAGTAAGAGCGGTTACCGTCTCTACACGCAGCGCCACCTTGCTGCCCTCAAAGCCGCTCGCAGTCTGATCAGTGGCTATGGAAGGTCTCAGACAGTGGCGATCATGCAGGCGCTTCACCAGGGAGATCTCTCAGCCGGACTGGCGACTATCGACGCCCACCACGGCGAACAAGCCCTCAAACGCCTCCAGATGGAGCAGGCACTCTCCGCGCTGCATGCGTTGGTCGCACAACCTGTTCCTGTGCAGAGTTCTCACTCATCTGCCGCGTTGCGGGTAGGAGAGGCAGCCAGGCAGGTCGGCGCACGCGTTTCGGCCCTGCACTTCTGGGAACAGCAGGGACTGTTGCGCCCGGTACGCGACCAGGGGAGTCGCTACCGCCTGTATGACGAGTATCAGATGAGCCGCCTACGGGTGATCGTCCTGCTCAGAGAGGCGCACTACGACTTCAAGGTGATTCGGTCAGTCTTGCACGAACTGGAGGCAGGCCGGCCAGAACAAGCCATCGTAGCGGTGGAGAAGAGGCGCGAGGAGTTGATGCGGACAAGCTGGAGGCGTATTAAAGCCCTGGCTTGTTTCCAGGGCTACGTGCATGAGTTTTGTGGGGAACTTCTGTGAGAGACTCCCCTTGGGGACAATGCCACTGAAATAAGAAGGATGCCCACACAAAAAGTATGGAGAAGCACAGCAGTGAAATGGAGATGTGAGCGTGTATGCATCAGTTTTTTCCTCCCACGGCTCTGCTTGTCCCCTTGGGGACGATCTATCATGTGTAGATTCTCCCACCGAATTCTCCGCATCTCTTCTTTTTTTGAGAAATGATTTCTTCTCGTATGCTCGTGAAAGCGAGACGCTTGCGTACTCGTTTGCCTGCGCTCTTATTGCTCAGCTATGAGACCTCGTTGCACATCCCGTGGGTCTATATAGCACAAGACAGGTTTTCCCTTCGCCAACATACTAGCTTAAGACATCCATACGTCTATTGGGTGCCAAGGATGGCAGAAGAATCTTTTGCCCTAAGGACTGAAGCATGAGGAGGTGTAGGCCTGCATCACCACAGCCAAATGCTGATGTAGCCCAACTGCGACCTTTTTTCGTCTGTACCCAAATATCTTTAAAAGGGAGAAAACGTGCATGAACATGAAAAGTGTCGCACTGCTCTACCCTTAGGTATGAATGAGGCAATCGTTCGTGGTGAACTGAGCCGTTTTCCAATCCACGAGGTCATCAAGCGTCTGTTGAAAAGACGCGAGGGCTTGCCAACGTGCGACTTCATCGGGCATCTCAGTGCTTTTCCAAATGAGCAGTATCCTGATGCTTGTCAGCATCTCATCCTCTTTCACCACGTAGCGTGCAATTGTTCCAGGAAAGGTATGTTGTTCGGCTTCCTGAACGGTCCTCAATCGTTGTCTTAGTAACTCTTGTTGCCCGTCACGAACCTGCACCCAGATATCCGTGATCACAATCTCCCCTCCGCTGCGATAAGCACGCCATGGGGTCGCTTTGGTTCGTAGGCGTCCAGAAGGACTTGGCTTGAAGTGTCTGACCTCCTCCTCGGGAAGAATCAGAATTGGCCCAATCCGTTGCGCCGAGAGACGACCTGCTCGCACATATTGATACACACGCTTGTCTGAGACTCCCAATATCTCGGCCGCTTCTTTAATCGAAACATAGCCAGGGAGCGCAGGAATAGTAACTCCATCTATCATGCATGTAGTGTAGTAGGAGCTATACTTCTTTGTAAATTTATCTAACTAGGTATTCTTGCATTTCTATTCCTCACAAGATAGACTTGGTAGCAACACTAGAAACATCCTCTCTCTGCTCACACGAGACGGTTTCTGTGCAATGCGACATGAGGTTCGCCTTTTCTTTCTGAGGAACGTGCGTTTTTGCCTCTTTCTCCTGATTGACGAGGTTCCCTCTGTGATGCACCGTGGAAAGGGAGTGTTCCCGTTCAAAAAACGTTCCTTCGTATTCACCGTGTTTCATAAGATGCCACAAAGATGGAGGATTGGGTCGATCATACTGTGTCGAGCAGCACAACATATCCTTTTCAGGGAAGGGCGTCCTGACATTTATGACCCCACATCTATGAGGGACAAGAGTTCGCTAGTGTTGTCACTGCGCGAAGACTGATACAATACGGTCATTCTAGAGGGGGGCAGCGAGCTATGGCAGTACGGTTACGGGTGAAAGAACTTGCAAAGGAGAAAGGCTTGAGTATGGGGAAACTCTCGCGAGTGGCGGATGTTGCGTATAACACCATCAAGCGGATGTTCAAGGATCCGTACTACTCAACAACAACCATCACGCTGGAAAAGCTGGCAAAAGCACTCGGGGTCCCAACAGGAGCACTGCTTGAAGACATTCCAGAACATGACGAGACGCATTCTCTTTAGCGATTGTCTCCACATCGTTTAGATGGAAGACGGCTTGCCGTCAGCTCACAACAGGAAGGAGGTGCACTAACCTTGCTTGAGCTTCTACGCTTTTGAACACGAGTGATATTCTGCCCTCTCGGGCAACGCGTGAAAACACCTACGTCGTCAGTATTTCTCTGGGAAACTCCTCACTGTTTTTCTCAGTAAGAGGAGTGTTCGAAGAGGAACTACGTGCTGAGAACAGTACCTCTTGCTCCCGTTCCATGAGAACATAAGAAGAACCCTCTGCGATGGGCTGTGTTCACACAAAACACGCGTTCTCAGAAACGTTGGGGGACGAATCCAACAAGGTGCTGTGTTCAGGGAGTGTGTGAAGTGACTATCGTCGTTGCAGACGGACCTCATCACTGGACGTTCTCAGGAATGGAAAAGGAACCCTTCCCTTGAGGTTCTCTCTCCGGTGAGTTTCACGTAGTAAAGAAAGAGTTTCGTTATCACGAATATGGCAAGGCAGAAAATGCTATGAAAAAACACAAAACACGGAAGAATGTTCGATTTAAAGCGACGTGGCAGTATTCGTCGGCGAGCAGGCAACGAACTGAGGAAATATATTTAGAAGACCTTGTTGTTGCCATTTGTTCTGCGGAGAAGCAGGTGCTTCCGATCATCCTGCAGATGAAAGTGGGTCCAGCGGCTGCACTCTTCCTTCTTGCCCAATACACTCATGTCTTTACGACTGGCTCTAACGAGCTTTCTCAGGAGAGTGCAATGACTAGTACCAATACCGTTCTGTCACTCTGGAAATCCGGTGCCTATCTTCCTGAGCATACGTATCCCTTTACCCTTGAAGAAACGCTTCAGGACATCCAAAGAGGGATAAAAGCAAAGAATGACTATGCGGACTCGTTCCAAGCATTTACCCCTCGAACACGAGAGGAACCGCGAGGGATTGGTCAGGTGTCGGGAGGGATTGTCAAACATCCCAAGACGAACTTCTGGCAAATTTGGCTGATGCTTGATGGACCTTGTGAGTATCTGGGGGCGTACCGTGATCCGGCAAGAGCACAGTACTTTCTTGAAGTCATCATAGACGCTTTGAGAAGAAGGGTTTCACCAAGCGATTTTTATAAAGCCTATACACAGGTGACCTCGCAGAGTGAGAGCAGTCTCAAGCAACTTCCTTTTGCAATGGTAGAGCATCTCCTTCAACATCTGGACTCTTACACCATACACCTTTAGGAGGTGTATGCAACTACGCAGTTCGGCAGAGATGCGCAGACTGCCAGAGCAGGCTCGGCTCATCGTGTAGGCTTTCTCAAGAGCTGCCGTCAGCTTGCCCTCTTCTCAACTCTGCTGGCTCTCTGAACGCTTCCTCCAAGCAGAGTCCCCACTCATTGAAACGCCGAGCGTTTGACACAGCCGCGTGACAGGGGCCTCTGACTGAGCAACTGCACCGAACTGAGAGATCATTGTTTGGGTTTTGAGAAGATGATAAGTGCTTTTTTTAGAATATCGCGCTCCTGTCGCACTCTCTCGTTGTCCCGTCGTACTTGGCGCGTCTTTTCTTCTTGGGTGTTTGATGTCCACTGCCAGAAAAGGCTTCCTGAGTATGCTCTCTCATCTGCTGTTTCCATCCGTGAAGCGTATTGTCTGAGATTCCTAAGTCTTGCGCTACCTGGGCCAATGATTTTCCACTGGTTTCTATCAAGTTCAATGCTTTTCATTTGAACTCAGAGGGAAACACTCTCTTTTCTTTGTCCATTGTTCTCCTCTTTCATGGCTAGTATACACGCATTTCCTCTCCCCATGAAAGTAAGGTCAAATCAGCCTGTCTTCTTTGGCAGGAAAGGAGGGCATGAATATTCGCCTTGTCCCCCTTGCGTGTCTTGCTCCCAATATTTTATGTTGACATCCTCCCCATGCGTCGAACGCAGGGGATTCCCTCTCATCGCTAAGAGGGTGTTCCTGTTTCAACGGCGTCTGCATAGGGTGCTTTCACACGCCCACGTCTTACAACCCCTCCGCAGT
>Ga0123336_10005122_pt1 | contig 10494 bp, 6 predicted proteins | sample SSSSmetaG_FD_96466 | JGI IMG/M metagenome (GOLD analysis project Ga0123336, IMG submission 96466) | Glacier valley bacterial and archeal communities from Borup Fiord, Nunavut, Canada, to study Microbial Dark Matter (Phase II) - ​SSSS metaG | ecosystem: Environmental > Aquatic > Freshwater > Ice... | reverse complement strand
GGAAAAACAGACTATGATTTTTTTGATAAAGAACTAGCCGATTTTTTTAAAAAAAATGACAAATTGGCAATCGAAGCTGGAAAATCGATAATAAACGAGGAGCAATTAACCTTTGCTAGTGATGGCCACTTCGAGTTGACTGAAACCATAAAAACTCCGCTGTATAATAGCAAAGGTAAAGTGCTTGGAATTATGGGAATTGGCCATGATATTACAACTCGCAAAAAATCTGAATTGGCACTTCAGGAGAGTGAGTTACGATTTAAAACCATATTTAGTGAAACTCCTATGGGTATTGCACTCCTAGATTCTTTTGATGGCCAATTTTATGAAGTCAATACAATGTACGCTCAAATTGTCGGCAGAACAATTGAACAAATCACCTCTACTGACTGGATGTCTATCACACACCCTGAGGATATTCAAGAAGACTTGGATAACATGGCGCTGATGAATTCGGGAAAAACTTCAGGATACCAAATGAAAAAACGCTATCTAAAACCAGATGGAACAATTGTTTGGGTCAACTTGACCGTTACTCCGATCTTCATTACCAAAGGAATCCATTCCAAACACCTTTGCATGGTCGAAGATATCACCGAAAGTAGACACGTTGAAGAACAACTTCGCATACTTCCGCAGGCAGTCGAACAAAGTCCCATAAGTATCGTGATAACAGACACCAAAGGTATAATCGAATATGTCAATCCGAAGTTTGTAGATACTACCGGATACAGTCTGGAAGATGTCCTTGGAAAAACCCCTCGAGTTTTAAAATCAGGGCACACAACACAGGAGGAATATAAATTATTGTGGGAAACGGTTAATGATGGTGGCGATTGGCGGGGTGAGTTTCTTAACAAAAGAAAAAATAAGGAACTGTATTGGGAATCTGCAAGTATTTCTCCTATAACCAACGAAAAAGGAGACATCACACATTTTATTTCTATAAAGGAAGAAATAACTTATCGCAAAGAAACAGACCTTTTATTGGAAGAAAAAAATAATAAAATTGAAGCTCAAAACGAAGAATATAAATACTTGAACGAAGAATTAATAATTGCCAAAAATCATGCAGAAGAAAGTAATAAACTAAAAACATCCTTTCTTGCAAATATGAGTCATGAAATACGCACTCCTATGAATGGTATTCTTGGTTTTGCCGGATTGCTTAAAGACCCAATGTTATCTGGTGATGAGCAGAAAAAATATATTGATATCATAGAAAAAAGTGGTGCCAGAATGCTCAATATTATCAACGATATTATTGATATTTCAAAAATAGAATCCGGACTTATGAAAGTGAAAATGACGGAATCCAACATCAATGACCAAATAGATTACATCTTTACATTCTTTAAACCAGAGGTAGAAATCAAAGGAATGAAGTTGTCGTGCATGAAAAGTTTGACGGCTGTAGATTCAATTATCAAGACTGATCGTGAAAAAGTATTTGCAATCCTTATCAATCTGGTCAAAAATGCCGTTAAATATTCTCATGAAGGTCTAATAGAATTTGGATACTTAAAAAAAGGGGAATATCTTGAATTTTTTGTTAGCGATACCGGAACTGGAATTCCAAAAAGCAGACAAAAAGCAGTATTTGAGCGTTTCATACAGGCCGATATTGATGATAAAATGGCTGTCCAAGGAGCCGGATTAGGTTTGTCTATTTCGAAAGCTTTTGTTGAAATGCTTGGCGGAAAAATCTGGTTAGAAAGTAAACTAGGAAAAGGAAGTACTTTTTATTTTACCATTCCTTATGATAAAAGTGTTGAAGAAAAAACGAAAAATGAAAACATTGCTATTGATTCTGGAATAGTTAATCATCTTAAAAAGCTGAAAATCCTAATTGCCGAAGATGATGAAATATCAAAACTATTCATAAATAAAGTGGTTCAACCCTTTAGCAAAGAAACACTGAATGTTACTAATGGAGCAGCCGCCGTTGCTGCCTGCAAAGATAATCCGGATATTGATTTAGTGTTGATGGATATAAAAATGCCTATTATGGATGGCTATGATGCTACCTATGAAATTCGCCAATTCAATAAAAAGGTTATCATTATTGCACAATCAGCTTACGGACTTAGCAGCGATATACAAAAAGCCATCAATGTTGGCTGCACTGATCATATTTCGAAACCCATAGATAAACATGAATTTTTAATTTTATTGCAAAAGTATTTTACCTAAAAATTATCGAATCTAGAGGGCACCTCAGGGTAGAGAACCACTGCATAATATCTCTATAAAATTTTATTAAATCCGTTTTGTTTTTACAAAACGGATTTTTTTATTGAACTCCTTTTTTTGTTAGATACTGATACATAAAAGATTATAGCGAGTTAAAATAATTTTGTTTTGATGAAGCTTTTAAAAGATATAAAGCATTCAACCACAAATATATTTTTATTGATCTATCAAAAAGATAATTTAAAATGAAACTTAATAAAAAATTAGTCATAATGATAAAAGCACATTAAAATGTACGTAAAAATCAAATTTCTACTTACAAAATTTTTCGTTTTTATTAAAATTGAATGAATATAATAATCCAATCTATATATTCATTATATTTGAAATGACTTACTAATTAAACTTTCAAAATAAATCTTTTGTTTTAATATTTAATATCCATAGTAAGACCTCTAATTTTCTATAATTCGCCCCTACAATGAACAATCATAATAAAACAAAAGACGAGCTTATAAAAGATTTGCAGGATTTACAAAAAAAGTATGATGAAGATGCTGTCTTGCATAAAAAAACTTTTACAGAATTCGAAAGAAATTCACATTCTATCACTGCAAATACTAAAGTAATTAAACCTTTCTACGACCAAGATCAAACTCTAATAGAATTAAACCTTGCTAATATCGAACTTGCTCTTCAATACGAAGAAAAAGGAAAAAGAGCCGAGGAATTGCATCTTGCTAATATCGAACTTGCCTTTCAAAACGAAGAAAAAGGAAAAAGAGCCCATGAATTGAATCTTGCAAATATTGAACTTGCCTTTCAAAACGAAGAAAAAGAAAATAGAGCCAATGAATTGAAACTTGCAAATATTGAACTTGCCTTTCAAAACGGAGAAAAAGAAAATAGAGCCAATGAATTGAACCTTGCAAATATTGAACTTGCCTTTCAAAACGAAGAAAAAGAAAATAGAGCCCATGAATTGAATCTCGCAAATATTGAACTTGCCTTTCAAAACGAAGAAAAAGAAAATAGAGCCAATGAATTGAAACTTGCAAATATTGAACTTGCTTTTCAAAACGGAGAAAAAGAAAATAGAGCCAATGAATTGAACCTTGCAAATATTGAACTTGCCTTTCAAAACGAAGAAAAAGAAAATAGATCCAATGAATTGCACCTTGCAAATATCGAACTTGCTTTTCAAAATGGAGAAAAAGGAAAAAGAGCCGTTGAATTAGCAATTGCAAAAGTAAGCCTTGAAGAAAGTGAAGCTATGTTTAACGCAATTACCACCCAAACAGAAGAAGGTATTGCTCTAGCTAATTTAAATGGAAATTATAAATTTGTAAATCAAGCTTTTTGTTTAATGATGGGTTATACTGAGAATGAACTGCTTCGTATGACCGTATTTAATCTTCTGGATGAAAATCAGCCTGTTGATTTTTTTATGGAAGCCAAGACCAAAAAGAAGTCAAGTCCTGTTGAAGTTAATCTAATGAGAAAGGACGGAGTAAAAATTATGGCAGATATTATCGAGATAAAGATAAAAATAGGAATGCAAGAGTATATTCTTGCTACAGTACGCGACATCACCGAACGTAAACTTTCTGAAGAAAAACTTCGAAGCCTTTCGCAAGTAGTAGAACAAAGTCCTATATCCGTTGTAATTACTGATACTAATGGCTTAATTCAATATGTTAATCCAAAATTTGTCCAAAAAACAGGTTATAGCTCACAAGAAGTCCTTGGGCAAAATTCAAGAATCTTAAAATCCTGGCACACTTTGCATAAAAAATACAAACAATTATGGCAAACGCTTAAAGCCGGTGATGAATGGCAAGGAGAGTTTCAAAACAAGAAAAAAAATGGGGAACTTTATTGGGAATCGACAACTATTTTCCCCATCCTTGATGCAAAAGGCATAACAAAACAATTTATCGCCTTAGAAGAAGATATTACGTATCGAAAAGAATCAGAACTTTTATTGCAACAAAAAAAACATGAAATCGAAGTTCAAAATGAAGAATACAAACAACTAAATGAGGAATTGCTTATAGCCAAAAATCATGCGGAGAAAAGTGACAGATTAAAATCAGCCTTTCTTGCTAATATGAGTCACGAAATTCGTACTCCAATGAATGGTATTCTGGGTTTTGCAGGACTGCTTAGGGAACCAATGTTATCAGGAGAAGAGCAGAAAGAGTATATCGATATCATCGAAAAAAGTGGAGCCAGAATGCTCAACATCATCAATGACATTATTGATATTTCAAAAATAGAATCTGGACTAATGACAGTTAATCTAATTGAGTCCAATATAAACGATCAAATAGAATACATCTATACCTTCTTCAAAACAGAGGTTGAAAGCAAAGGAATGAAGTTGTCTTATATAAAAAGTTTAAACTCCATAGATTCAATAACTAAAACAGATAGTGAAAAAGTCTATGCTATTCTAACCAACCTCGTTAAAAATGCCATTAAATATTCTAATAAAGGTTCAATTGAATTCGGATACATGAAAAAGGGCAAATACCTTGATTTTTTTGTAAAAGACACAGGTATTGGAATTGACAAAGACAGACAAAAAGTTATATTTGAGCGTTTTATTCAAGCCGATATTCACAATAGAATGTCTATACAAGGCGCAGGATTAGGCTTGTCTATTTCGAAAGCTTTTGTCGAAATGCTTGGCGGAAAAATCTGGGTCAAAAGCAAAGTTGGGATTGGCTCATCATTTCATTTCACAATTCCCTATAATACAATAGCAAATATTGAAACTGTTCCCGCAATAATTCTTCCAGAAACAGAATCTAGAGTTCCAATTAAAAAACTAAAAACTCTAATTGTTGAAGACGATGCCATATCAAAATTACTAATCACGAAAGTAGTCACTAAGTATAGCCATGAAGTTCTATGTGTAAATACGGGAGTTAAAGCAATAGAAACTTGTCTCAAAAATCCTGATATCGATTTAGTATTGATGGATATCAATATGCCGGAAATGAATGGATATGAAGCCACAAAACAAATTAGGCAGTTCAATAAAAAAATAGTAATTATTGCGCAAACGGCAAATGCTTTTGCAAGTGACAAAATTGAAGCAATAAACTCAGGATGCAGCGATTATATGACCAAGCCAATCAATTTGGACGTTTTTAATGTTTTAATGCAAAGATATTTTACATAGTTTTAAACTATTTCTGAATCAAATTTGAATTAAGAGTATACAAAAAGAGTGGATATTTATTCTTTTAAAATCCTGATTTAAAATTAATCTTTATATTTGTAGGTTAGAGGTTTGAAAACCTTTTAAGTTTAAAATAAATTATACTATGCAAAACATTCCTAGTGTTGACTTGCGTGATTTCCTTTCGGACGATCCGAAACGTAAACAAAAATTTGTAAATGAAATCGGAAGTGCCTTTGAAGAAATTGGATTCGTTGCCTTAAAAGGGCATTTTTTAGACGATCAATTAGTCGAAGAATTGTATGGCGAAATAAGAAACTTTTTCGCATTGCCATTGGAAACAAAACACAGCTATGAAATTCCCGGAATTGGAGGCCAAAGAGGTTACGTTTCTTTTGGAAAGGAACATGCGAAAGGTAGAAAAGAAGGCGATTTAAAAGAGTTTTGGCACTTTGGCCAATATGTCGAAAAAGACTCCAAACACGCTGCAGAATATCCTGATAATGTGGAAGTAAAAGAGCTTCCTCGTTTTAATATTGTAGGGAAAGAAGCCTACCAAATGCTGGAGAAAACAGGCATTTATGTACTGAGAGCCTTGGCTTTACACCTTGGATTGGACGAGTTTTATTTTGATGAATACGCCAAGGAAGGGAACTCTATTTTACGTCCAATACATTATCCGCCCATCACTTCTGAACCTGAAAATGCGATTCGAGCAGCGGCTCACGGTGATATCAATTTGATTACGCTATTAATGGGTGCACAAGGTCGCGGTTTGCAAGTTCAAAATCATGATGGAGAATGGATTGACGCCATTGCCCAGCCAGACGAACTAGTGATTAATGTCGGCGATATGTTGTCCCGACACACCAACAATAAATTAAAATCCACCATTCATCAAGTGGTGAATCCGCCAAGGGAATTATGGGGAACTTCCCGTTATTCCATTCCGTTTTTTATGCATCCGGTGAGCGACATGAAATTGGATTGTTTGGAAAATTGCATCGATGCAGAAAATCCAAAAAAGTTCGAAGACATTACCGCTGGAGATTATTTGTACGAAAGATTGGTAGATTTGGGATTAATCAAAAAATAATTTATAACTTTATAAAGTAAGAAAGACATTGAGTTTACTTGATGTCTTTTTAGTTTTTTATACTTTAAATATGGACTTACAAGAGCAATTAAAAAATTTATTTCCAGACCATATCGAATCGGAACCCGAAGCTGTTCAAGAAGAAGATCACGTGCTTTTTATTCAAAAAGAACCGATAATTTGCAAATTCGAAAAGCGAAAAGGAAAAGCCACCACCATAATCGAAGGTTACGAAGGAACGGACGAAGATTTTAAAATCTTGGCCAAAGAAATCAAAACCAAATTAAGCGTTGGCGGAACTTTCAAAGACGATTCCATAATCATTCAAGGAGATTATCGCGATAAAATTATGCAAATGTTAAAGGAAAAAGGCTTTAAAGTAAAACGAGTAGGCGGCTAAATAAGTTGGCAGCATCCAGTATTCAAATTGAATTTTCCAAAAAATTTAACCTTAAAAAACACTTTGTGCCTTCGCGCCTTTGTGGCTAAAAAAACAAATAATGATAAAATCATCAGAATTAATACTCAATCCAGACGGAAGCGTGTATCATTTGAACTTACTACCAGAACATATTGCAAACGACATCATCTTTGTAGGTGATCAAAACCGTGTCGAAAAAATCACTCAATTCTTTGACAGCATAGAATTTTCGACCCAAAAAAGAGAATTCAAAACCCAAACCGGACTTTTCAAAGGCAAACGAATCACGGTAATGTCGACCGGGATTGGCCCTGACAATATTGACATCGTGATGAACGAATTAGATGCTTTGGTCAACATCGATTTAAAAACCAGAAAACCAAAAGAAAACCTTACTTCTTTGAATATTATCAGAATTGGAACTTCAGGTTCCTTGCAAGCCGATATTCCCGTGGATAGTTTCGTGATGGCACAATTTGGTTTGGGATTGGACAACATGCTCCGCTCCTATTTGATTGACGAAATCTCGGAAATTGCAATGGAAGATGCTTTCATCAAACACACCAATTGGGATTTGAAAAAAGGAAGACCTTATGTGATTTCTTGTTCTGAAAAACTGGAAAAGCGTTTGGAAAGCAATAGAATATTCAAAGGAATTACGGGAACTGCCGGAGGATTTTATGGTCCACAAGGACGCGTTTTACGTTTGAACATTCAGGATGAAAATCTGAATTCCAAAATGGACAGCTTCAATTATAATGGAACCAGAATGACTAATCTCGAAATGGAAACTGGAGCAATTTATGGTTTGGGAAAACTCCTTGGACACAATTGTTTGTCATTAAACGCCATCATTGCCAATCGTGCCAACGGTACTTTTAGCGAAGATCCATACAAAGCGGTTGATGAATTAATTGTGTATGCTTTAGGAAAATTAGCAGAATAAAATAGATTAAATTTGAAAATAATAAAAAGTTAGCCCATTAAATGGCTAACTTTTTTTTTAAAATTTTCTCTCCTTTGATGTAATCTGACGGTCGCTGTCCCAAGATTTTATAAAAAGTATTACTAAAAGTCGGCACACTATTGTAGCCTACAGCCAGAGCAACTTCATTAACTGTGAGGTGTTTTTCCAACAATAATTCAATCGCTTTTAAAATCCTTCTAATTGTCAAGTACTGAATGAAGGACATTCCCAAATCTTTTTGGAATAGCCTGTATAATGAGCGTTCGCTAAAACCAAATCGGGCAGAAATTTCAGAAAAATAAAGGGGTTCCTTTAAATTCGCATCTAAGTAATTTACAATTTTAGTTAGCCGAATATCCTTTGAAAAAGGTAATGATAACGGCAAATTATTTATACATATTTTCGGCAAAATCGCCTTGATAGCTTTGGTTATGTCATAATTTCGGGTTCCCTTATTGATATTTCCATCCCATCTATTGGTAAAAAGCATCATTTGCAATAACAAATCGTTTATTGGATAAATCCCTTCAGATTCATAAAAAAGATGCTCGCTTTTTTTTACAGGAAAATATAAATTCCGCATTATTACGTTTTCAGAATTGGTATGAATACTATGTTCAACTCCTTTTGGAATCCACATGAAATGGCGTGCAGGCAAGAAATACGTATTGGTTTGCGTGATGACATAGACAATTCCTCCTTCGGTATATAACATTTGTGCTTTGTCATGCTTGTGGGTAGGAATCAATAATTCACCCATAAAATCATGATGGCAATAAATACTTTTTTTATCAATATCTACTTCCTTTATATAATATTTTTCTTCTGTCATATATTAATTTTTGCCTGTCCGAAATGAATACATATTTGTCTTTTTATAATATTTTGTCAATTGTTTATTTTACTATTATTGTAAAATAAATGATAGGATATTTTAAAATATTTTAAATTCATTACCAAAAAATTATCTTATTGGTGATTTAACTACTAAAAAAACAAAAAATGCAATTAGAGCGAATTCGATTTCAAAGTTACAAAGACAAAGTAATTTCTGCTCAAGAAGCAGCAAATTTTTTGAAAGATAAAATGGTTGTTGGCTCAAGCGGTTTTACAAAAGCGGGTGACAGCAAAGCGGTACTTCCTGCATTTGCAAAAATGGCAGAATTCGAAAATGTCGCCATTACCCTTATTACTGGCGCTTCTTTAGGCCATAATACCGATGCCGATTTGGCAAAAAATAATGCCTTATACCGAAGAATGCCGTTTCAGGCAGATAGTTCCCTCAGAAAAAAAATCAATCAAGGCGATGTGTTTTTTATTGACCAGCATTTGAGTGAAACCGCCGAATTATTGGAAAACAAGCATCTTCCAAAACTAGATTTTGCGATTCTTGAAGCTACCTATATTGATGAAAACGGAAATATTATTCCAACAACTTCTGTTGGAAACTCGGCTACTTTTGCACATTTGGCCGATAAAATTATTATTGAAATAAACGCTTCCATCCCATTAAATTTTAAAGGAATACACGATATTTTCATTCACGAAAAATATCCGAATCGGGATGTCATCAATATTAAATCTTCCGAGGACAGAATTGGAGTCGACTACATAACTATCGACCCGGACAAAGTTGTCGGGATTGTGTTTACAGAACTTCCGGACAGTGCCGCTTTGGTAAGCGAGCCGGATGCAAAAACTACGGCAATTGCAAATCATTTATTGGCATTTTTTGAAAATGAAATTGAAGTTGGAAGATTGACAAAATCATTAATGCCATTACAAGTCGGTATCGGAAAAGTAGCGAATGCCGTGATGTCAGGATTTTCCAGAGGAAATTTTCAAAATTTGGTCATGTATTCCGAAGTATTGCAAGACAGCACTTTTGAATTGTTTGATTCTGGGAAAATGGATTTCGCTTCGGCATCGTCAATTACAGTTTCGGAAGCCTGTTACAAACATATTTTAGACAATTTCGATCAATATAAAAACAAGATGGTGCTTCGTCCGCAAAACATCAGTAATTCGGCAGAAGTAATCAGAAGATTGGGAGTTATATCGATTAATACCGCCATTGAGTTTGATATCTATGGCAATGTAAATTCGACGCATATTTCAGGAACCAATATGATGAATGGCATTGGAGGATCAGGGGATTTTGCCAGAAATTGTTATTTGAGTGTATTCGTTACCCAGTCTTCTTCAAAAGAATTTAATGCTATATCGCATGTAGTGCCCATGATTCCTCACGTGGATCATACGGAACACGATGTTGATATTTTAGTTACAGAACAAGGTCTAGCCGATTTGAGAGGGCTTGCGCCAAGAGAACGCGTGAAAGTAATCATCGAGAATTGTGCGCATCCGGATTACAAAGAGGCACTATGGGATTATTATAATCGTGCACTTTTGAATGGAGGACAAACTCCGCACCTTTTAGAAGAGGCTTTTGCTTTTTATACCCGATTATCAAAAACGGGTACTATGCAGCAAAAATGTTCCGTGGAAATTGTTTCTTAAAATTTAATAGTTGTTTTTTTAATCCCTTATTCATTTTATAAATGTTTGAGGGATTTTTTTTAGAACTAACCAATAAAAATTGTTTTTTTACAATATAGATAGGG
>Ga0123336_10005119_pt1 | contig 10501 bp, 9 predicted proteins | sample SSSSmetaG_FD_96466 | JGI IMG/M metagenome (GOLD analysis project Ga0123336, IMG submission 96466) | Glacier valley bacterial and archeal communities from Borup Fiord, Nunavut, Canada, to study Microbial Dark Matter (Phase II) - ​SSSS metaG | ecosystem: Environmental > Aquatic > Freshwater > Ice... | reverse complement strand
GCTCGCTGCCCTGCCCGCTGCCGCCCAAGCCCCGGCGCAGCCGCCCCATGCCGCCCTGTTCGGCACTTGGACCGGCGGCTTGTTCCCGGTCCCGTCCAACCTGACGCCCACGGCCTGCCTCTCCCAACCCGTCGTCATCTTCACCCGCGACCTGGTGCTGCGTGCCACCCTGGTCGAGCAGGTCCTGACCCAGCGGGAGATCGAGACGGCGCGGGCGTCCCCGGCCGGAACAGAGTTCCGCTTCGCGGCCACCGCCGTCGCGCCCGGCCTGCTCGGCCCCGGCAGCGCAGGCGCCACCGGTTTCGGATGCGAGGACCCGAACGTCCTGCACGTGCAGCGCCGGGGCGAGAACGAGATCGCCTTCCCCGGCTGCGCCGACTTCTCCTACCCGCTGGTGCGCTGCCACACGCGGTAGCGGGTCATGCGGCACAGAGCCGTGGCCATCCGTCGGCGAATGAAAGCGCTCCTCAACCACACCCCTGTCCGCGACCCTATAACGGAAGGTCTCCCGCAAGACCGCCATCGCGCGCCAGCCTGCCGCACCTTTGCCGGAAGCCTGCACCTGAAGCCTCTCGGCCCGTCGTGCCCGCGTCGCGGAGCCATGCAGCGCAGAGGCGGAGCACCTTCCACCATGGTCGGGCACCGGGCGATGGCGTGAGGCGTTGACGCTGTTCCACCCTGCAAAACGCCATCCCATTCCCACGCGGGCACGTCCTTACGGGTCGTGTCTTGCGCCATTACGAGCCACCCTCGCAGCGCAATAATCCGGGGACCGCCAGGATGGCGCGTGCAGCCCCTGCCAGAAGGTGACGGCTCCGGCGGCGGCGCTGCACTGGCAAGTGCGGCAAGGAAACCCGCTGGCGGCGGCGGCGGCACGCCACTAGGGTATCGCCATGATCCCGCTCGAAAAGCCCGCCGAGCTGATGACCGTGGCCGAGTTCCTGGCCTGGGACCCCGGCGATGGCCTCACGTGGCAGCTCATACACGGCGTTCCCACGGCAATGGCGCCGCCCAGCGAGCGGCACGGCTCCATCCAGAACGAGATGGGCGCCTTGATCCGCAACCACCTGCTCGCCCAAGGCAGCCCGTGCCGGTGCGTCGCCACGCCGGGGATCGCAACGCCGGTGGCCGCCGACCGGAACATGCGGATACCGGACCTGGCCGTGACCTGCGCGCCCCCGGCGATGGTCCCCACCGTCGCGCTGCCCGATCCCATCCTGGTCATCGAGGTGCTGTCGCCGGGCAACCAGGCGGAAACCTGGATCAACGTCTGGACCTACACGCTGGTGCCAAGCGTGCAGGAAGTGCTGGTGCTGCACAGCACGACGGTCCGGGCCGACCTGCTCCGCCGCGGCCCGGACGGCGCCTGGCCGATTGTGGCAAGCCCCGTGACGGAGGGCAGCCTGGCCCTGGACAGCATCGGCTTCAGCACGCCCTTGGCCGGCATCTACCGGACGACCAGCCTGTCATAGCGCCGGAGTGCCACGGCACGGCACGACCCGCAGCGAAGCAGCACATCCTCCGGCACAGGAATGACCGGCGTCAAACCTATGCCGACCCTACCCAACGCAGCCTCGTCGCCCTACGGAGCCACCACCCCCAGCCGCTCCGCCCAAGGCGCCAACGCCGGCAAAATCGTCGGATACAGCCGCAGCCCCTCCGCCAGCGCCGCCCGCCGCCGCGCCAGCCCCCGCGCGCCCGGCAGCCGCACCCCCGGCCCGCCCGGGATCGGCGGCACCGAACGCGCCGCGTCCGCCAGCCAGCCGGTCTGCCGCGTGAAGGCGTCCGTGCCGCCGAACGCCGCGGGGTCCAGCACCTGCACGAACACCGCGGCACCCCAGCCCTCCGCCGGGTCAGCCCGGCCAAAACCGCCCAGCCCGGCCGTCAGCGCCTCCACCAGCAAGCCCAGCGCATAGCCTTTGTGGCCGCTGTCCAGCCCGCCCAGCGGCAGGATGCAGCCCGGCGGGTCCGTGAACAGCGCCGCCGGGTCGCGCGTCGGCTGGCCCGCCGCATCCACCAGCCAGGGATGGTCCAGCATCCGGCCCTCGGACTTGAGGCGCCCGGTCAGGCCGTTGGTGGTCGTGCTGGTGCTGATGTCCATGATGACCGGCTCGTCCCCCGCCGCGCCACGGGCCGGGAACCCGGCGGCGATGGGGTTCGGCGTCATCAGCGCCCGGATGCCGCCATGCGGCGCGACGCTGGCCACCGAGGGGTCGGAACTCGCCAGCAGCATCACCATCCCATGCCGCGTGACCCGCTCCGCATAAGCGGCCAGGCAGGCGATGTGGTGGCTGCGGCGGATGACGACGGTGCCGGTCCCGTGCCGCCGGGCGCGCTCCATTGCCAAGTCCAGCGCCTGCACGACCAGCCACGGCCCCGGCAACCGGCAGCCGTCCCACAGCACGGCGGCGCCGCGGTCCGACACCGCCGCGGGATCGCCAGCCGCGGTCATCGTGCCCGCCATCAGCGCGCCCAGGTAGCCCGGCAGTTGCGCCAGGCCGTGCGTGTCATGGCCCAGCAGGTCGCCCTCCACCAGCACCTCGGCGACCACGGCCGCCCGATCCTCCGCCAGCCCGGCCCCGCGCAGCAGGGCGGCGGCGTAGGCGTGCAGCGTGGCGGGGTCGTGCGCATCGGTCATCGGGTTGCCTCCTGGTCCGAACCCGAAGCTAGACCGCCCAGCCCGCGCCGTCATGCGGCGGCGCGGGCTGTGGCATCCTTCTAGAGCATCATCGGATCAAACGTGTACACGTTCCGATAAAGATGCTCGTAAAAACAAAGGCTAGACCATGTTCGGTGCGTCTACCCGCACCGAACATGGTCTAGCCGCCGCGCCACGCGGGTTTCCAAAGGTGTGTGCGGTGGGGACGGCCGAAGCGGCCCTGCACACCACGGGGCCGGTGGTGTGACAAGCCGCGCGAGGCTGCTTAGAAACGGCGCGGCATGACCCCTCGCCCCGCCCTTTTGGCTGCCGCCGCCCTTGCCGCCCTTGCAGGGTGCCGGCCCAGCTACTCGCCCGATACCTATGCAGCCGGGGCGGTGCAGCAAGCGGCGAAGGTGGAGCAGGGCGTGGTCGCCGGGGTGCGCAAGGTCGCAGTCAGCCCGGACGGCACGCTGGGCGGCGCAAGCGGTGCGGCGGCGGGCGGCATCGCGGGCGCGCAGGCGCCGGGCGGCGGCGTGCGCACGGCCCTGACGGCGCTGGGCGGCTCGGTCGTCGGCGGCCTGGTCGGAGCTGGGCTGGAAAAGGCGGCTGGCGAGACGACAGCCTACGAGTACGTGGTCCGCAAAGCCGGTGGGGAGCTGGTGTCCGTCACGCAACGGGACCCGTTGCCGCTGGCGCTGGGACAGAAGGTGCTGGTGATCGCCGGGCCGCAGGCGCGGATCGTGCCGGACTACACCGTAGCAGCCGATCCCCTGCCATCCGCCGGTCCGCTGCCCGCTGCCGGCCCAGCCCTTATCGCCGTACCGTGACCACCCAGGGATGGCCAAGCCGCCCCGAGCCCCTGACGGTGCATTCAGGCTGATGGGATCGTTCGCCCAGATGTGACATCGTCCGGCGCGCAAGCTAGGGTGCGTCCGCCGCGCATAGACGCGCACCAGCCTTTGTTTTTGTCATCCTCCCTATTGGAACGTATGCACGATTGATCCGATGATGCTCCTGTTGGTGGAATGGCGGGGGTGGTCGTGAAGCACGCATGGACGGCAGGCCTCGTTGCGTTGGCAGCAATGGGGCCGGCGCTGCCCGCGAGCGCCGCCGAGGTGACGGCGCGCCTCCTGGACTGGGGTGAAATCCGCGTGGAGCGGGCCGACGGGCCACTCGAAAAGCGCGAAGGCTCCGTCACCTTCGTCCGCCCAATGGCGGGCCGTCCGCAGTTCCTGCGCCGCACTGACGTGATCGAGGCCAAGCTCTGCCAGCAGTTCGGCGTCGAGGTCGCGGTGCAGGCTGCGCCCGGCGAAGCCCTGCCGACAGAACTGGAAGTCGTGTTCCGCCACCCCCGGATGACCCGGCCCGACGGTGTCAGTGGCAGCGAGTCCGTCTCCTCGACCGCTATCACGCCTGCGCCGTCGCAGGCGTTGGGCGGCGCGGCAACAGGCCGGACGGCATACTCGTTCACCTTCGACTATGCGTGGGAGATGGAACCGGGCGCTTGGACATTCGACTTCAAGGACAACGGGGCGGTCATCGCATCCAAGACGTTTACGGTGACGAAGCCGGCCGGCGCACCTGTGCAGTCCGTCTGTGAAGCGGGCGTGGTGTCGTAACGGCGCCGCTGGCTTGGAGCGCCGCTGGCCTGGAGCAGGGCCGGTGCAGGCAACAGCACCAGCTACGCTCCACCTAGTGTGCCGGACCAGGAGTTCGTCGGCTCTTGCCGGCGGGCCTCTGGTCGGTCGGCACGCTGAAAACAAACGGGATAGCGGCCCGAAGCCGGGGGTCGCCACTCCGGCGAACTTCAAGTTCGGGACATTAGAGCATCATCGGATCAAACGTGTACACGTTCCGATAAAGATGCTCGTAAAAACAAAGGCTAGACCATGTTCGGTGCGTCTATCCGCACCGAACATGGTCTAGAGCATCATCGGATCAAACGTGGACGCATTCCGATGAGGATGCCCGCAAAAACAAAGGCCAGAGCGCATTCGGCGCACCCATCCGCGCCGAACGCGCTCTGGTTGGTCGAGGACGCAGAACCTCGGGTCACATGGTTCCGTTCGTCCCTGTACCGCTTCAAACCGCCATGTGCTGATGGTCGTCCAGGACGACCTCGGACGCCCCAAGCCCCCTCGGGCTTATCCTGGAGCAACCTGCCTAGCAGTTGCTCAGGCTTCCCGCACCGTGGCTGACGGCCGCGCGGTCCGGTCCGGCATCAAAGGACCGGCAAGCTGCTGCACCAGGGTGTCGCCGACGGGATGGTCCACGCCATAAACCTCCGGCCAATGGCGGGGCAGGTGCAGCGTGCCGAACAGCCAGTCCAGCACCGGCAGCATGGCGGAGTAGTTGCGGTCCCGGTTGGCGGTGTCGTTGGTATGGTGCCAGTGGTGGAAAGCGGGGGTCGCCACCAGCCACTCCAGCAGCCCGAAGCGCCAGCGGACGTTGGCGTGGATGAAGAACCCCCACGCGGTTCCGACGACCAGGACCAGGGCCACGGCGGTGTTGCCGCCAGGTCCGGCGCTGGCAGGCCCGGCCAGGCCCAGCATGGCCAGCGGCACCAGTCCGCACAGCCGCTCGAACACCATGTCGAACGGGTGGGCGCGGGTGTTGACCAACCAATCAATGTGCTCGGCGCTGTGGTGGATAGCGTGGAAGCGCCACAGGAACGGAACCTCGTGGCTGAGGCGGTGGCCCCAGTAGAAGCCGACCTGGCCAACCAGGAAGACTGCGGCGATGCGCGCCCACAGGGGCATGGCTGCAACGCCCGCCAGCCAGCCGGCCGGCAACGCCGCATGAGCCGCCCAGACCAGCACCGCCACGGGCGCGGCTAGAAGCAGGCCCGGCAACAGGCTGGACAGGAAGTAGTAGCCGAGGTCCGCGGCGAAGCCGGGCCGCAGCACCCGGGACGGGTGGAGGGCGAACAGCCGCTCCAGCGTCACGAAGACGGCGCTGAGCAGGGTAAGCCAAACACACAAGCGAGCCACGTCCACTAGGAACGCAGCCGCTTGCGGAGACAGGAAGGAGAACATGGATACTATCATATCTCAATTTTGCATCGTCTGCTACCAAAATGGTGCGGCATCAGGCTGCGTTTGCGGTCCTGCGCCGGCGCACCGTCCAGCCCAGCCCGAGCAACCCGGCAGTCACCAGCGCCCATGACGTCGGCTCCGGCACCGTCGCAGTCACGCTCACGCCGTCCAGCAAGGCGACCGGCGGCAATCCCTCCGGCGTGCCGTAGGACAGGAACGTCAGGGCCTGGCTGGCGCTGGTGGCGGTGAAGCGGAGGGTTGACTGCATCCAGCCGGAGAAGCCGCCGGAAGCGACGTTGACGGTATTGGTGGACTGTTGCTCGCCCCCGAAGGTCACGGCCAGCCGCTCCGTCGTCGCGCCGTTCCGGTTGATGAGTTGCGTGCCCGCCCAGAAGAACGAGACATCATACCGGGTGCCGGCAGTCAGGCCTGTGACGGTCTGGGATATCGAGGCGCCAGGGCTTTTGCAGCCTGTTCCGCACTGGAACGAGCTATCCCCGTCCAGCGCGACGAAGTTGCCACCGTTCGGGCTGACCGTGACCGCAGGACCGCTGTTGCCCGCGTTGGCGCCAGAGTTGGTCCCGTCGCGGAAGTAGGTCAGCGGGTCATTGTAGAAGTTGGCGGCGCTGACCGAGGTCTGCGTGCCGCCAAAGTAGTACAGCGAGAAGCCCGTAGCGGTCCAGCCGGTGACGCCCTGGCCCCCAAAACCGCCGAAGTCGGAGCCGAACTGCGTGCTGGCTGTGTAGGCGTTGACATGGTTCTCGAACCCGCCGTTGACGAGCATCGGCGCGGCAGCGGCAGTGGCCGTAGCTCCAGTCAACAGGGCGCCGGCGAGCAAAAGGGCCTTGGACATTGGTGTCACCTTTCTGGGTCTGTGCGGTTCAAGCACACACGTTGTCCTACAATTGATCCTCAGTCGCAACTTCTAAATATTAAGACTTCGCTAAATATTTCGTGAACATCGGCGCGGCCCGCCGGTGAGAGGGATAGCGGGGGCACGGAGTAGAACCGGCAAGCCCGGGCGCATCCACGCAAGGCCGCCTCGACGCCGGACCAATCCGCTTCGCACCAGCCAAACCGCGCTTGGAACGGCGCGGAACGCTCAGCCTGGGCCAAGGCAGTCCGGCCATTCCAGCTCAGGGCCGCATCCGCGCCTCGCCCGCGGCGCAGACCTCGAGCGTGGCGGCCGTGCTGGCATAGCTGCGGGCAAAGCCCTCGCTGGGCGCGGCCGGTCCGGGACCGGGCCGCGCGCCCCGCACCATGCCGCGCCCGCTGCCGATCAGGTCGTCCACGGCCCGGCTGAACCCGGCGCAGGACGGATCAGCCGGTGGCGACATCCCGGCAAGCGTCGCCGCAAGCGCGGCGTTGTTGTCCTGCAACTCCCGCAACGCGTCCTGGAATGGCGGCACCTCCTTGACCAGGGATGGCGGGATCGCCTTGGCGCCATCCGGCTGCAGCACCTGGTAGCGGCGCATCGCCCGGCGCAAGCTCAGGCTGGTGGCCAGCAGGCGCTGGGCCGGGGAGCCTTTCGCCAGCCGCCCGACCCGCTCCTCGTCCTGCGCCATCGCGCGGCTGCTTACGGCGTCATCGAAGCGACGGGCCGCCGCCGCCGCCGCCTCCATGCGGGCCACGAAGGACGGGTTCTGCGCGCGCGCAAACGTCATGCCGTCGTCCTGGAAGGCGCGCGTGCTCTGGTACCGGGTCAGGGCGGCGACCATCGGGTTCAATTCCTGCAACGCGGCCAGCAGCGCCGCGGCAGCCGGGTCCACATCCGGCACCTTGCCCGGCAGGGCAACGGCGGCGGACAGGCGTGCAATGGTCCGGTCGAAGCTGCCGACGCCGAAGTAGAAGAAGTTCTGCCCGCCAGGCTTCGGCCCCAGCACGAGGCGGTTGCCCTGCAAGTATTCGGTCAGGTCCTTGGCGAGGTTGTGCGCCTCCGCCATCTCGCGCCGCACGCCGGCGTAGGCAGCGGCTTTGGCCTCGGTCTGCGCAGCCGGGTTAGGGGGTGCCAGGGCCGGGGCAGTGGCCGGGGCGGGGGCGGGGGCGGGCGGGAAGTCGCAGGCGAAGGCCGTGACCATGGCCTGCCGCATTTGCTCATGGGTCATCGTGCAAAGCCGGGCGCGCTGCTCGCCGGCTCCAGGAGTGCGAGGGGCCGCCAGGATGGCGTCCGCGCTTTGGCGCAGGCCGTTGCGCGTGGCCTCCGGCACGCCGGGGCTGGCGATGCAGCGCGCATAGGCCGCCACCAGGGAGTCGCACGCCGGGACGCCCGTGCCGCCCATTTCCGTTGCGGCCTGCGCCGGAGCGGCCTGGCCAGGAGCCGGCTGCGCGCCCGCAGGCGTTGCGGTCAGGATCAAGACGGCCAGCGCAGCACGGCAGGACAGGAGCATGGAGAATGGTCCCAAGCGGTTCACTGGCGCAGGTGAACAGCATCGCAAGCGGAAAGACAACGCGCAGACCGCGCCGCACTACGCGGCTAAGGCCTTACGTCCAGCCAGCGCAGCCGCCTGCCCGGCCACCAAAGGCCTCGGCCGCCGGCACCGTCCGCAGCGGCTCGTAAACGTCCCATGCCGCCCGGCTGTCCCCCGGTGCCTTCACCTGGAACAGGTGCATCGGATGCGAGACGCCGCCATCCCCGCGCAACGTGCTAGGCCCGAACAGCGGGTCCTGCGCCGGCAGCCGCTTCATGGCGGCAATGGTGGCGGCGCCCTCCCCCGGGTCCGCCCCGGCGGCCACCGTCCGCAACAGGTGCAGCACCGCCGAGTACACCCCGGCATGGACCGAGGTCGGCGGAATCCCCCGGTTGCGCGGCACGAAGGCGTCCGCAAAGGCGCGGGTGCCCGCATCCAAATTCCAGTAGAACGGTTCCGTCACCAGCAGCCCCTGGGCGTCCTGCAGGCCGATGGCGCCCACGTTGGTCAACAGGCACAGCAGCGCCGCCAGGCGCTGGCCGGCTGCTGCTCCAGGAACGTCACCGCGGGCACCACCGCGGGCGATGCCGAACTCCGCGGCCTGCTTCACCAAGTTCTGGAACGGCGCGCCGGTGCAAGCCAGGCCGATCACCTGCGCGCCGCTGGCCTGCGCCTGCAACAGCAGCGCCGAGAAGTCCGTCATCTCCCCCGGGAACGCCGCCGCGCCCAGCACCCGCCCGCCCGCCGCATCCACCACCCGCGTCACGTCCCGTTGCAGGGCATGGCCGAAAGCGTAGTCGGCCGTCAGGAAAAACCAGGTCCGCCCGCCCTCCTCCAGCACCGCGCGGGCAGTGCCGGCGGCCAGGGCGGCAGTGTCGTAGGTCCATTGCAGGTGGTTGGGGCTGCACTGGCTGGTGGTCAGCGCCGTAGTGCCCGCGCCGCTGAACAGGGCCAGCGCGTTGCGCTCCCGCACCAACCCGGCGACGGCCAGGGCGGTGGCGGAGTTCGGCACGTCCACCACCGCCTGCACGCCCTGGTCCAGCCAGGCCCGCGCCAGGGCGGCCCCAACGTCCGGGCGGTCGCCCATGTCGGCCGACAGCACCTCGGCCGGCACGCCCGCCGCCGCAACGGCCATGCGCGCGGCCAGGACGGAGCCGGTGCCCGCCCCGTCCGCCGCCGGGCCGGACAGGGTGGTGAGCACGCCGATCCGGAGCGGCGCGCGGGATTGCGCGCGGGCGGCGAACGGCAGCGCGAGCGCCCCCGCAAGGACCGTACGGCGCGACGGCATGGACCGCCCTACTGCGCGAGCGCGGTGGTGCGGTAGATGTCCGCCACCGGGACGCCGAAGCCGATGCTGTCCAGCACCAGGCTCCCTGCCGTCACAGGCGTGGTCGCAGTCGGCCACGCACCGTCGGGGCCGCGCCGCAGCACGTCGGCACGGACCAGCGCGTTGTGCAGCACCAGCACCTCCTGCACGCTCGGGATCAGGGTGTAGGTCCAGACGTTGATCCAGGTCTCCCGCTGGTTGCCCGGCGACAGCACCTCGACGATCAGCACCGGGTCCGGCACTGGCACCGCGGTGTCGTCCGCCACGGGCGCGCAGGTCACGGCCAGGTCGGGGATGCGCATGTTGTGGTCGGCCGCGACAGGCGTGATGATGCCGGGTGTCACGATAACCCGGCACGGGCCACCCTGCGCAAGCAGATGGTTGCCAATCAGCCGCGCTACCTCGCTTTGGATCGCCCCGTGCCGCCCGCTGGGCGGGGCCATCGCGGTCGGCACGCCGTCAACAAGCTGCCACATGCGCCCGTCGCCGGAGTCCCAATCCAGGAACTCCGCAACGGTCATCAGGTCATGGGACGTCTGCACAGCCTGGCTCATGCCCATATCCTAGCCGCAGGCCGCCGGTGCCGCCACCACTTCCGTCCTGGCGAGAGCCTTGCTGATCCAAACCCGACCCGACGCACACAAGCGGCCCAACCCCGCGCGCCGCCTCGATGCCTGCACCAGGCAACGGGATCGCTGGCACATCCCGGTGAAGTCACTAGATTAGGCCCACCCGGAGGATCGCCCCATGCAGACCACCTCGCCCAACTTCAAGGGAAACGCCCGCGCCGCCCTCGCCGACAAGGGCCTGCAAAAGGCGCTCGCCTTCAGCAAGCCGCAGTTCATGGCCCGGCGCAGCGCCGCCGTCGCCAACCTCCCGGAGTTCGAGGCCCTGCGCAACACCGGGCGCGACATCAAGAACCACGCCCTGGCCAACCTCGACTTCTACCTCGAAGCCTTCGAGGCCAACGTCGTCCGCGCCGGCGGCCACGTCCACTGGTGCAGCACCGCCGCCGACGCCCGCGCCACCGTGCTGCGCATCTGCCAGGACGCCAACGCCCGCACCGTCACCAAGGGCAAGTCCATGATCT
>Ga0123336_10005117_pt1 | contig 10504 bp, 5 predicted proteins | sample SSSSmetaG_FD_96466 | JGI IMG/M metagenome (GOLD analysis project Ga0123336, IMG submission 96466) | Glacier valley bacterial and archeal communities from Borup Fiord, Nunavut, Canada, to study Microbial Dark Matter (Phase II) - ​SSSS metaG | ecosystem: Environmental > Aquatic > Freshwater > Ice... | reverse complement strand
TTCCTAAAGAACTAGCAGAAACTATTTCATTTGTTATTGGTAATTTTTCATTATCCAAATAATATATATTAATATTATCTTGTATTCTAGATAAACTAGTTTTATATTCTTCAAAATTAGCCGCAGCTATAGACCCAGCACCTATAACAGATGCTGATGTTATTATAATCATCATAACTATTGTAGCAGTTATTACTACAAGTAAAGTTACACCACTTTTATTTGTCATATTTTACCCCCAAATATATTTTTAATTTATATATATAATTATACCTTTATTTTAATAATTATTCAATAGAATTATTTAAAAAATACTTCATTTTACACATTTTAGTGTTTAATACAATTAATTATTGACAAAAGCTTAAAAATTATATATAATTAGACTAGAAAAGGAAGTAATAATATGATAACATTACCAAACTTACCTAATAGTTTAAATGAACTAACAAACCTTTGTGATATGTTAATTAAAGACGAGGTTATATCCAATTCAAATATATCAAGCGAAGATGTGATCAATATAACTATAAATGATATAGAAATAAATAATTCAAAACTTAGAAATATAAAGTTTGTAACGTGTAACTTTGAAAAATCCTACTTTAATAATGTTATATTTGAAAACTGCGATTTATCAAATATAAACTTATCAAATAGCACATTTAAAAAAGTATTGTTTATTGATTGTAAGCTACAAGGTACAAATTTAAGTAGAGCTTTTTTGGAAAATGTATATATGGATAATTGTAATCTTAGAAATATATACCTAGACGAATCTACTATATCAAATTCAAACTTTAAAGAGTGTAATTTCAAGGATAGTTCACTCACTACTATAAGTTTTAAAAATATATTGTTTGAGAACTGTAACTTCATGTCAAGTAATTTTTCTAAAACAAAATTAAAAGGTATTGATTTTACATCATCTAATATAGACGGTATTACAGTATATACAGATGATTTAAAAGGCTGTATATTAACTACAATACAAGCTTTAGAGTTTATAAAAATTCTTGGAATAATAATTAAATAAAAAATAGGATATAAGTCTTTTTAAAAACTTATATCCTATTTTTTAATACTTTTTAACTAATTATAACATTTGAGGAGTACAATATATAAACAAACACCTTTTTTACCATTATACCTTAATGCAAGTTCTGCTCCCCGCATAAATACAATAACAAATATAACAAGAAGTACGATAGAAACTAAAATATTTGATTTCATAATAATATTCCTCCCTTACCAATTACTATATAGGTCGAAATTTAAATTTGTAATATTATACCGTATTGATTCTAAAATGTCTATTGGTTTACTAATCAATATCCAACTATAGTTAAATTCAGTTTATACTTATATTTTATGAAAACATAAAAAATCATGTAGCAGAAAACTACATGATTTTGTTATTACTCTATTAAATTTTTATTTTGGTTGTATTTCATATAAACTTCCCCATAATCCATACACAGTGGCATTATCAAATCTAATCCATCTCGTATTCACTGGTATTTTATATGTATCATCAAATGTACCAGCATATCTTGTTACAGAACTTATTGGTTGCTTATTAGAATCTAAAAACACCAAATATACATCTGTATATGCATAAGGTAATCCATACCATTTTACTCGTATATCCCTTCCATGCATGTCATTACTTACTTGCATGAATTGCTTATATACACCTGTTGAACCCGTACTATCATTTCCATCATAAGCTTCTTTTTTTATTGAATCTGCAACATTTGCTGTATAACTTGAAATAATCCTTGTTTCAACTCCATTAATGTCAATCCCTTTGGCATATAGAGTAGAGTCTTGATTTACCTTAATAGGTTGACCGGTATAGTTTAACCAATTGCCAGTTGTTCCTATTCTATATAATTTTTGTACACTCGTTACAAAATAATTTACTGTTAACATTTGATATGGTTCTTTTATTGCTATTGCTGAATCTGCTGATAAAAGCATATACCCATTTGTTGCAGAAAAAGTTGGTTCATTACTTGGTTGTATTTCATATATACTACCCCATAATCCATACACATTTCCACTATCAAATCTTACCCATTTAGTATTAGTAGGTATTGTATATATATCATCAAATGTACCAGCATATCTTGTTACCGAACTTATTGTCTGTTTATTAGAATCTAAAAATACTAAATAAACATTGGATCCTGAATAAATTTGAGAAAACCATTTTAATCTTATATTCTTTCCTTGCATACTAACGTCTACTTCCATTAGCTTATTTGTTCCATTTCCAGCAAATGTAGTATCATTTCCATCATATGCCTCTTTTAATAATGAATCTGAAACACTAGCTGTCATACTAGTTATTATTCTTGTTTCAACTCCATATTGATCTATACCTTTTGCATATATAGTCTGACCTTGATTTACTCTTACAGGTTGATCATTATAATTTAACCAATTACCTGTTGTTCCTATTCTATACAATCTTTGTATACTTGTTGAAAAATAATTTATTGTTACAGTTTGGTATGGTTCTTTTATTGATTTTACAGGATCTGCAGCTAAAAGCATATATCCATTAGTTGCACTAAATGTGGGTTCATTACTTGGTTGTATCTCATATAAATATGGGCTTACTCCCCAATATGAATCTACATATCCTGAATATACAATCCATTTTGCATTAGCTGGTATTGTATATATTTCATCATACACTTGAGCTGTTGCCTTTGTTATTCTGCTTATTTCAACCTTGCTCTCATTCATGAATTGTAAAATTACTGATGCTCTACTGCTAGGATAACCTAATGTTGAACTCTTCACCCTTATGGTTTTTCCTTGCATACTAGTATCTACTGCCATATATTGACCAGTTACAGTACCTACAGATGTAGTATCATTTCCATCATATGCTTGAGTTTTCAATGCATCTGCTGGCATAGCTATAGTTTGACTTGTTACTATTTCTAGACCCGTTGATTTTTTAACACTTTTTGCTATTACTGTTCCAGTTATCAAATCAAACTGACCTACATATGGTAGCCAAGTAATTCCAGTATCAATACTATAGTAATTATCTATATCTGTCCTTGTATCATATGTTATTGTTGTTGCCTTATCAAATATTACCCCATTTGATACTAAAATTGCATAACCTGAATTTGAATGTACAACTGGATTAGTAGGCATATCTAGATCTAAACTTACAACTTTCTTTTGTACAATAATTTCATTACCTGCTGTATCTTTTCCTTTTGCATATACTGTTACTGTTCCATCTGCATTTTGCCAATTATTTGACAGTATTGTATATGATGATATAGCAAATGCAGTTGTATAATTAGTCCAAACATTATTGCTTGTTCCTATTTTATATTGTTTAATAGTTGAATCACCATAATTTATTGTTAAATTTGAAGTTAATCCTACTGTAGTCTCTGGACTTACTGCTATGTCTATTACTGGTGCTGTTAAATCTACATTTGTTACATTTAGAGTATATACTTGCTTATTTCCTACTTGATCTTCAGCGTAGAATGTATAGTAACCATTACTTGTTATATTTACTATACTATCATTTATTATTTCAGTCCCACCAGTAGCAAAATAGCTCTCACCTTGTATACCTGCTGACCATTTTATTTTTCCTACTGCTACATCATCTGTTACATTTATTTTTATTGCAACTTTTTGTTGTGCTTCAATCAAATCAGCTGTTAACTTTATAACAGGTTGATTTTCATCTATATTTGTCACTTTTTTCATTCCTTCAGCTGACCATACTTCAGTTTCATCCATTCCTTTAGCATATATAACTGTGTTATTTTTGTCTATTGTTATTGGACCTGTATAATCCATCCATATTCCTGATATTTCACCCGGTTTAATAAGTTTATATTGCTTTTTAATAATTGCAATATTATATACAATTGTTGCTGTCACTTGCATTGTAGGTTCTGTCGGAGATATAACTATCTGTGGAGCAGCTAATGATTCTCTATCCCATCTCATAAATAAGCTATCAGATAACTCACTTATTGGAACATCTATTAGGTAATAGTCTCCAGTAAATGTTACTAAATTTCCACTTTCATCTTCTATTTTTACTAACGTTCCATTTTGAATTAATTGATCTTTAAATTGTGGTTTTATGAGCATTATTCCAGCATCTTTATATCCAGTCCAGAATCCATATTCTTTCCATTTATATTCTTTACCTTTTGAACCAGTTGGATAGTTTAGTTTTAATAAATAGTAATTTCCTTTATCCAACATTAATATTGGTGGTTCTGGTACTATATTTTCTATTGTATAACTTGCTTCAGATTTTTGGCCCAATGCATTTTGACTATATGCATATATTACAGAACTGTTTTTAGTTATTTCAATTACTCCTGCATAGTCTCGCAAAGTTCCTCCATCAATGCTATATCTCTTTATTGTTGCATATTTATCATATGTAATATTTACATTAACTTTGCTTGATTGTATACTATTAATTGGACTTGCAGCTATTATTGGTTCTGCTATTCCATTAGATAAATTATCAATAGTTTTTGATGTTTCACCTTTTGAATTTATTCCTTTTGCATATGCATATATAGTACAATTACTTGTCACTTCAAACGGTTCTGTATATGTTTGCAAAGCTCCATATCTTCCTATACTATAATATTTTTCTGTTGCCTGTGCTTCATAATCTATAGTTACATTTGCTTTTGCAATTCTATCAACAGATAAAGTTGGTTCTGGATTTACACTTATGTTTACTGCTAAATTTTTAATAGATATTGGAGCTTTTAACTGCCCTATATTTGTTATATTTAAACTTGTTTCTGTAACTCCATATGTATTAGTCCCTCTAGCATATATCGTTTTATTTTGTGTTACTTTAAATGGTGTAGTATATGGATTATATACTATTCCATCTTCACTATATTCTATAGAAGTTGTATTACTATATGCTATTGTTACTGTTACTTCACTTTCTCCAAAACTAAAGCTCCATGGATATGGATTAGCATTTATATATACATATGGTTTATTATTGCTCTTTATATTAGATACAACTCCATAACCTATATTAGATTTTTCTCCTGCATATGTCTTATAGTATGCATATACTTCCATGTTTTTTCTCACTGTTAGTGCTGATGTATATTCTTGATAATCAGCATATCTACCTAACTTTATATATACTTTATCTGCATTTGCAGGTGATGCCAAACTTACTACAACTTCTTGTACTAGTGTAGATGGTGCAACATTTACTATTGGTGCTGGTATATCATTTGGTAAAGCTGGCATTGGTGCATTTGGATTATATGCTACAGGTAACAAAGCTGCTGCTCCACTACTTGTATCATTTATATATATACTTGTTGATTTTGATCTTTTATTTGCAGAATCATAATAATATGCTATTATATTTGTTCCATAATTTGTTACATTTATTTCACTTGTATAATTTTCTTCTATACCATAATTTACTTTATATATTTTTTTATCTGCATTTGCAGGATATGTTACCTGAACTCTTGCTAATTCACTTCCTATTGCTGGTAATCTAGTTATTGTTGGTGCTGCAAGTTCAGTTTCTTCTATTCCTATATTACCTATATATACTAAGTCCTTACCTGCCACATTTCTAGTGGTAAGTAATGATCCATCTGTGTTATATATATTTTCAACTTTATTTCCTCTAGCTTCTATAATACAATTTTCTGTTACACTAAATTCACCATTGTATGTAATCCATCCGCTACTTCCTATTCTATATTCTTTTGTAGTAGCAGTTTCATCAAAGTTTATTGTTACATTTACTTTATCTATTTTAGTAGTTCCTGTTATATCTGGAACTATATCAACTAATAATGTTCCAACCGGTGGAATTGTGACATCCTTATTATCTATTTTATATTTTATCCATACATCTTTTATTCTGTCTAAAGGTATGGTAATAGCACCAGTATATTCTTGCCACATTAGTATAGAAGTTACTCTTAATTCTCCTTCAGTTCCTAATCTCCATTTTTTATCAGTTGAACCTGCTGGATAATATAAAGTTAATTTTATCCAACCATCCCATATTTCTTGAGTTATTGCAGGAAGATTTTCTGAAGTTCCATCACTTAAAACTCCACCATCTAATGTATGCCATCTTTTTCCTTCGAAGTAATCTCCATTATAGTCATATATCTGTCCTGTGGTTACATCTAATATATATCCTTTTTCTTGTTTGGCACTAGATAATCTTACGCTTATATCTTCACTACTTATCCATGCTAAATTTGTTGTATCAATACTTCCACTTAATTCTTCTATTTTAGCATTAAGTGTAGGTACTGTTTCTTTTATATATGTTTTATCTTCCTCTGTTAAATATCCTTTTAAAGGCAGATCAAATTCGCCGGTAGTTACGTTATATTTACTAGAAGAGTATAAATTTACACCTTCTTGTACTGATGTAAAATCATTCATAAACTTAGCCTTTTTAGATTGATCTAATATACCACCATTAAATAGGGATAATATAACAGATCCTGCTAAGATTATTATTACTATTATTGTAACTATTAATACTATTAGCGATATACCTATTTTTTTCATATGTTTTCCCCTTATTGTTTAATATTTTATTATTTCACTATTTCAAACTTAATTTCACTTACCTTGCTATAATCCCCTGCAATTCCTGTAGATAGAACTTTTTCTTTATTTGGATATAAATTTTCTACAACTTGGACCATATTTTTAAGTTCATCACCATTTTCATCTTTTAATATTATTTTAAAAGTAACGTTTTTAACACTATTTGTTCTATTATACATTTTAGCTCTTATAGTTGTTATCCCTGACTCATAAACCTTTGTTATGTCTTTTATTTCTATTTCTTGAATATTTGCAGATTCTGTTGCTTTATTGTCTTCTATAGTAATATCAGTTACCTCAACTTTTTTATTACTATTAATCAATACTATAATAGTAAAAACTATTACTAATATTGCACATACTAAAAGTATTTTACTTTTTTTATTCATTTAAATTTCTCCCTTTTTATAGATTTATATTATATATTACATATTATTTCTTGTCAATATCAATGACATATTTTGACATATTAAATATTTTATGTATATTATTTTTGCAGTTTAAATAATCATATATAAAAAGAGACCTAATAAATATACATTTATTAATACTCTTTTTATATATGATTTAATTAATTTATTAAAACAAGAAACTTTTGTTTTTTCTTGCTGATATATTAAGTACAATTGCTATTGCTATTAAATTAGTCATTAAACTACTTCCACCGTAACTTACAAATGGAAGTGGTACTCCTGTTATTGGTAATAGTCCTATAGTCATTCCAATATTTTGTACAAAGTGAAAAAAGAACATTCCAGCTATACCAATTACTATATATTTTGCAAATAAATCACTTGTATTAGCAGATATCTTTATTAATTTGAGCAGTAAAAAAACGAATAGTATAACTACTGCTGCAGACATTGCAAATCCCATTTCTTCAGATAAAACTGAAAATATAAAGTCAGATGATTTTATTGGCAAATATCCAAATTGTGTTTGTGTACCTTTAAGCAATCCAGTACCAAATATCATTCCCGACCCTACTGCTATTTTAGATTGTATAGCATTATAACCACTACCTAGTGGATCTAATGTTGGATCTAAAAATACCAATATTCTATTTTGTTGAATTGGTGACAAAATAAAATTATATACCAAAGGAGCTATTAAACAAACAGCTACTATTATAGAAAATATATATCTATATTTAAGTCCACTTGCAAATAACATAAAAAATGTTATTACTATGAAAACAACAGCAGTACCAAAGTCTGGTTGTAGAATTATAAGTATAAATGGTATTAAAAATAATGCAGCCAAACTAAAGAATTTTATTGTTTTATCTTTTCTAGATAAAACATCTTTACTAAAAAAACTGAGTAATTTAGCTAAACATAATATATATCCTATTTTCATAAGTTCGGAAGGCTGATATAAAAAGCTTCCAAAATTAAACCAACTTTTTGCACCCATAAGTGTATTTGTAAACAATACGGCGACAAGCGCCATAGCACTAAAAAAGTATATAGCATATCCTGCAATATCAAATGTAGAATAATCAATTGCCCATATAAAAATAACTGCAACAAGCATAATACCAAACCACATAATTTGTTTTATATATTCATCTTTATTTATATTAGTGTTATAACCAGCACTAAATATACCAACAAGTCCTATTGCAAAAAGCAAAAGTACTATTATTAAAACAATATAGTCTGTATTTTTTAGTAATGTTTTAAACATAAGCAATTAATCCCCCTTCTTTGAAAATTATTTGATATTTTAAACCTTATTTAAAAAACGCCATATATGCTTTGTATGTCATATATATATCTCCAACTCCTGCTACTTCAAAAGGTGAGTGCATTGAAAGTACTGGTGTACCACAATCTATAACATTAACTCCTTTATTAGCAAGAATATATGCTATTGTTCCTCCACCGCCTTTTCCTATTTTTCCTAAAGTTCCAAGTTGAAATATTATATTATTTTTTTCAAATATATTCATGACTTCTGAAACATATTTTGCATTTGCATCACTTGCGCCAGATTTTCCACCACTGCCTGTATATTTTTCTAAACAAACTCCTGCACCTAAAATGTTTGAATTTGGAATATCTGAAAATTCTTCATAACAAGGATCAACACATGTAGATACATCAGCAGATAACATTTTTGAATTATAATATAATTCATATATATCTGTTACTTTTTCATTTTTCAAAGTTAACATTTTATTTATAAACATATCAAATATATTAGAACTCATTGATGTATTTCCTATACTTCCAATTTCTTCTTTATCTACTACCATAGCTATCATTGTTTTATTTACTTCGTTTTTTGACTCAGAAATCATTGCTTTTATAGTTGCATAAGCACATACTCTATCGTCTTGACCATATCCACCTATCATACTAGAATCTAATCCTATATATCTAGGTTTAAATGCTGGTACAAATTGTATTTCACTTCTTGCAAAATCAACTTCTTTTATTCCATATTTATCAAATAGAAGTTTAAGAATATTTTCTTTTACATCATTTTTTTCTTTTTCTTCAGTTGTACTTTTCATACTTCCAAATAATATAGACATTTTTTCAGGATCTATAAATTCATTAGCATTAACCTTCATTTGATCTTTTGCTAAATGAGGAAGTAAATCGGACATAGTAAAACATGGATCGTTTTCATCTTCTCCAATAGTAATGTCTAATTTTTCACCTTTTGAATTATATACTATAGCATGCATAGCAAGTGGTATTGTAAGCCATTGATATTTTTTTATACCGCCGTAATATTGTGTTTTTAAAAGTGCTACCCCTTTATTTTCATAAAGTGGCATAGGTTTTAAATCAATCCTTGGACTATCTATATGAGCTCCAATTATATTTAATCCATTTATTAACTTATCTTTTCCTATTACTGCTGCATATAAAGATTTTTCATTATTAACAAAATACACTTTATCTGATAATTTTAATTCTTTAATTGTAGAGATATCAACAAATCCCTCTTTTTCAAGCATTTCCTTAACAAATTGCACTGATTTATATTCAGTTTTAGCTTTTCCTAAAAAATCTACATAACCAGAAATGTATTCATTCATATCTTTTATTTCTTCTTTTGATAAATTTTCATAAACATTTTTCTTTTCATATTTTAAACTCATATTATCGTACCACCTTTTCTTCTATTAAATATATTTTATACTAAATATATTTCTTTTTGCATTTTACAAACAGGTATACCACCAAATTTTGTTACTATAAACATTTCTTCAATTGATCCTCCATTAGGTATTGCAATTCTAGGTTCTATTGTGTATACACCATTTTCTAGTAACCCTGAATCAGATCTTCTATTTGACTTATTTGATAATATTGCTCCTACATCATGAACTTTAAGTCCTACAGGATGACCAGTTGAATGATTATAATTTGGATAACCATCCCTTAAAATTCTATTTCTTACAATATCATCTATTTCGTATCCTTTAACATCAGGTTTCATATGATCTAATGCATTTTCTATAGATTCAGTTAGAGATTTGAATACATTTCGTACACTTCTAGGTGCTTTTATTTCATTTCTTCTTAAAGCATATCCCATTCTTTGAATATCCGAATATATCTTTTCCCCATCTTCATATGTTGCACAAATTCCAAAATCAAAATATATAGTGTCACCCTTTTTTAATATTTTTTGACTTGGGATTGTATGACCACCTTTAGCAAGATTTATACCAGTTAAAACAATAGGACAATTTTCCCAAGCTAAAGAAAATGATATTATTGATTTACCTAAATATTGATTTGTAATGTTTTTAGTAAGTTCAATAATATGTTTTGCAATATCAATCTCGCTCATACCAATTGTTATTGTTTTAAATGTAGTTTCAAGTATTTTTTGTGTT
>Ga0123336_10005115_pt1 | contig 10505 bp, 10 predicted proteins | sample SSSSmetaG_FD_96466 | JGI IMG/M metagenome (GOLD analysis project Ga0123336, IMG submission 96466) | Glacier valley bacterial and archeal communities from Borup Fiord, Nunavut, Canada, to study Microbial Dark Matter (Phase II) - ​SSSS metaG | ecosystem: Environmental > Aquatic > Freshwater > Ice... | reverse complement strand
CCTCGGCGTGTTGCGGCGCCTGCCCACCTCCGTCGAGATCCTGGTGTTCATGCTGCCGCCAGGACCAGGTGGCCAGGATCTGTTCACCGACGTGCGCGAGCTCGTGGAGCGGGCCGGCGCGGCTTCGCCCCTGGTGCACACCGACGTGCTCGACGTCGATCGCGATCGCGCCCGCCTGGAAGTCGCAGCGCGTCGGTTTGGGGTCGCTGGCGACGATCTGGTCGAGGGTGTCGTGGTCGTTTCTGCCGGCCCTGATCGCACCAGATTCTTGCGGCCGAGCGATCTGGCCGAATACGAGAACCTCCCCGTCGACGAGCCACGCCGCCCGCGCCTGGTCAGCTGGAAAGGGGAGGGTGCGCTCCTCGAAGCCGTCGCCGCCGTCACCGAAGGCCCGCCGACGCCGATCTGCTTCACCACGGGGCACGGCGAGCCACGCATCGACTCCACCGCGCCAGGCGAGTACGGCGATTTCGCCGAGATGCTCAGGCGTGCGCACCATGCCGTACGCGCCATCGATCTCCTGTCGACCAAGACCATCCCCGACGACTGTGCCCTCGTCGTCGTCGCCGGCCCGCGCCAGCCCTTCGACGCCAGCGAAGCCAAGACGCTCGACACCATACGGCGCCTCTTGGTCCTGACCGGCCCCAACGTCGACGAGACCGTCACCGCGTTTGCGCCCACCGGCCTCGGCCCGGTGTTGCGGCCCTTCGGCATCACGCTGCGCGATGAAGTGGTGGTCGACGAGCCGCGCCTCGCCGCCAGCGTCCTCGGCTTCGCCGTCCGCGACGGCTATGCCGACCATCCAGCCGTCGCCAAGCTGCACGGCCATCCGTCGCTGTGGACCGACGTGCGCGGCCTCGACACCGACGGCGCCGCCTGGCTGGTCCGCACCAGCGACGCCGGTTGGGGGGAGACCGATCTCGCCGTCTGGAATGCCGAAGCCAAGCTTGCTTTCGACGCCAGTAAAGACCATCGTGGCCCAGTCACCGTCGCTGCCGCAGGAACATCCGGCCCCCGACGCGCCGTCGTCTACGGCTCCCATGCGCTCGCCGGCAGCCGCCAGATGCTGGCCTACAACCGCGAGCTGCTCCTCGGTGGAGTTGGCTGGCTCCTCGAGGAAAAGCCACGTCTCGGCATCGGCCCGCGCAACCCGGAGTCAGCGCGCGTCATGATGAGCGCCCAACAAGTCACGCACGGCTTCTGGCTGTGCGTGGTGCTGATGCCTCTTTTTGCCCTGCTGGTCGCCGTCGGAGTGGCCTGGCGGCGTCGAGCCTGAAGTGAGGTCGCTGCCGATCTTGGTCGCGCTCGCCGTCATCGCCGTGGCCGTCGTGCTCGTCGATCGACGCCCATCGACGCCAGATCAGCGACGGGAAGAGCGCCATCTGCTGCCTGGATTTTCCGCCGATGCGGTCACCGGGCTCGTGCTCGTGCGGCCACAGTCTGTCGTCACGCTGGCCCGCGACTCCGCCGGCTGGCAGCTCGACGGCCTGCAAGTCGATCTCGCCGCCGTCGATGCGCTCCTCGGCAGTGTGCAGTTCGCGAGCGTGCAGCGCTGGGTGGCCACCGGCCCAGGCCCGATTCGCCTCGAGCTGCGCCTTATCGGCAAAACGCCACACCGCCTGCGCATCGGCAGCGACGACGCCTCGGGACTCATGGTCTATGTCGCCGTCGACGATCGCGCCGAAGTTGCCGTGGTCGAAAAGCGCCTGCTGGCCCTCGCCGATGTGTCGGCCAGCGCCTTCATCTCGCGCACGCTCACCGTCGCTGATGCCGGTCGCGCCCGGAGGCTCACCGTCGGCGCATGGACCCTCGATCGCGAGGGAGCCCTCGGCGACGCGCGGTGGGCCGACGCCGACAAAGCCGCCGCCGCCTGGCACGCCATCGAGACTGCCCGCGCCGTGGAAGTCTTGCCCAGCGACGCCGCCACGCCGAACACCCTGGCTATCCTTCTCGACGGTCACCCAGAAGCAGCCCTCGGCGCTGCCTGCGGCGCCAACCGCACCGAGGTCCGCCGCGTCGACGGCGCACGGCTGTGCTTCGAGAATCACGCGCTCGCGCCGCTCCGCCATTCTGCCGACACGCTGGCCGATCCGCGCCTCTTCCCCGTCGCCCTCGACGACATCCAAGCTGCAACCTTCGCCAACCACGCGCTGCGGCACGAAAACGGCCGCTGGCTGCTCGGCAACACCCAGCTTGACGACCACAAAGTCCGCGCCTGGCTTTCGTCGCTGTTGCTGCTGAAACGCCCCGATGTAGACAGTGTCTACATCGTGACCCTCACCGCCCGCAACCGCACCGTCAGCGGGGCGGTCGGCTCACTCCCCGACCCACTCACCCTCGGCCGCTAGCCGACCGCGCGCAGCCGCGGCTCTTCCACGCCGTCGAGCCGGTCCTTCAGCCGAATGACCTCATCCCGACACCGTTCGATCAGCGCATCGAGGTCGCCGAGCGTCAGCCCCTTGGTCGGGATGGGCTTGCCCACCAGGATCTTCATCGTCGTGTACTCGTCGGAGAACAGCCACGTTCCCTTCGGCAGCGCGTCGAGCGTGCCCGAGATCCCGCACGGCAAGATGTCGCACTGGGTCTCGATCGCCAGCTGAAACGCGCCCTTCTTGAAGGGCTTCACCACGCCGTCATGGCTGCGCGTGCCCTCGGGAAAAAATAGCACCGACACCCCACCCCGGATGTACTCGCGCGCCTTTTCCATGCACTCGGCGACGGACTTCTTGTCGCCCCGCTTGAGCGGGATATACCCGGCGTGAAACATGAACCAACCCATGAACGGCACGAAAAAATTGGCGCGCTTCGAGATCCACTTGAAGTGAAGGTCGAGGCAAAACGCCATCATGATGTCGCCCATCCCCTGATGGTTGGAGATCATGACCACCGGCCGGTCGGTCGGCACGTTCTCGGGGTCATGAACCTCCGACGCCCAGCGATTGTTGAGCCGGAGGATCATCCGCCCCCAACGCTGCGCCCACCAGTGGCCAAAGCGGCGCCGGGGGTCGACGGGCGCCGTGGCAATGAACACCGGCAGCGCGCTCCAATACATCGCAGCCGTGCCGAGACCAATGCCCGACCACACCGAAAAAGAGCGAATGGCTTGTTTGACGTTCATGTGTTGCGACCTCTTGCAGCCAGTTCGGAGGAGCTAGTTCTTTTTGAGAGCGGCTTTCTTGGCGGCCTGGGCGGCTTCCAGGGTCTGGCCGGCGAGCGCCTTTTTCTCGAGGAGCTGGGCCTGCGACAGGAACTCGACGCCCTTGTCGTCCTTCATCTTGCCGAACACGATGAGGCCGTCGGAAGCCCCGAAGCCGGTCGGCGAGTTGACCATGAAGCTGCCTTCGATGTCGTACTGTTTACCGACGGTGAGCGCCGGTGGCTTGGCCTTCGGCAACAGATAGTCGACGACCATGAGCGCCTTTTCCTTCTTGGTCTCGGGCTTGTCGCCGAGGAAGAAGTGGGGCTGGTCGCACAGCTTGCAGGTCTGGCCCTTGGGGCAAACCGGGCACAGGTAGACCTCGAGGAGGTAGCCGCGGACCTTGACCTCTTTGTTGAGGGTGACGGCCCGCTGTTTGCGAACCCCGCGCACGGTGTAGGTGCCGTCGGGATATTTCTCGGGGATGTCCGAGGCTGCGAACGAAGGCGGCGGTGGCAGGTCGACCTTGATCGGCGGCAACGCCATCGACTCCGGCTCGGACATGCTGGCGCCCGAGCTGCCGCCCGTGCAACCACTGGTGATACCAGCGATCGCCACACACAACACCGCCGAAACCCTTGCCGACATGAACCCTCCAAGTGAGACCGCCGACCTCGCAGTCGCACCTGAGTATCACGGGGGCCGGCCATTTTCCACCTTTGGTGCCCGCAACCCTGGGAAAGAGACAGCCGAACGGCTACTTACGCAGGTACTCCGCAAACGCGTCCGACTCGACGTAGCTCTTGAGCGCCGACTGAAACGACCCAAAGCTCACGGATGCATGTAGACCTGCATGAGGCGTCCTGGTCAGGAGGCAGAGCAAAACGTACGCGCGGCCTCGACGGTGTCGAAGGTGCGCATGTGCTGGCCCGTGGCGAGCGACATCGCAGCGACCACCACGCGCCACAACGTCCGTTTGGTGATGATGGCGACGCCGTGTAAACGCGGGCGACGATCTCGATTCCAGGTCACGAACAACGCCCGGGCCTGCGCGTCATAGCCCGTCATCGGCAGCGCGTCGACGATGAGCCAAAGCTTGTCACCGACGTGCGTCTTGAGCGCAGCGTCGGCTTTCCCGAGCTCGGTCTCGAGCGACTCTTCGGTCAGGTGTCCTTCGAGGACGATCACCACGGAGGCATGCATCTCTTCCATTGTCGGCCATTGCCCGAAGCTCTGAAGCCCGCAGGGTGCTCTTTCCGTAGCGGGGCATGGGCGGTGCCATGCGGAGCGTCGGAGGTCCGGAACGCTATCAGGGTTCCGGGCTACAATGGCAGGCATGTTTCGCGTTCTCGTCGTGGTGGCTGCGCTGGCCGCGTGCAAACGCACGCCCGCGCCGACCGATGCCGGTCCGCTCACCGGCGCCACACGGGTGCAATGCGGGGCGTCTTGCCCTGATGCCGTCGGCACCGCGGTCGACGGTGGCGAGCTCTCGATCCACGCCGACGCCGAGCCCGGCATCCTCTGCGATCTGGTCGAGCACGACGCCTGGAGCCGCTGGATCGTCGAGAACCAGGTGCAAGAGACCTTGCTCTTCCAAGATCCGGCCACCGGCGCCATCGGGCCGCGGCTGGCCGCATCGCATGTCTTCAGCGACGACAAAACGCTGGTGCTCACGTTGCGGAATCGGGTCCACTGGCACGACGGCACCGCGTTTTCTTCGGCCGACGTGGCCTTCACCCTCGGCCTTGCCCGCGATCCGAAGATCGGCGCCGACCAGGCCGCCGATCTGGCGCCCATCGTCGCTGTCGAGACGCCGGACGCAGTCACCGTGCGGCTGCGCCTCGGCCGCCCGGCGCCCTATCTTCTGCAGGCGCTTTCGCACATCTCCATTCTGCCGGCGCATCTCTATCGCGGCCGCGATCTCCGCACCGCGCCTACCTCACGTGCCCCCGTCGGCACCGGGCCCTTTCGCTTTGTCGAATGGCTGCCCGGCCAGCGTATCGTCCTCGCCCGCCACGACGGCTATTGGGGCCCCCCTGCCCATCTGGCCAAGGTCACCTTCCGGTTCGTGCGCGACAAACAGGTGGCGCTCACCCTCTATGAACGCGGCGAGCTCGACGTCCTGCCGCGCCTGCCGACGCCACGCGTGGCCGACTCACTCGTCGCTGACCCACGCCGACACGGCGACACCATCCTGGCCTGGACCCCACGCGCCTATTACTACGTCGTCTGGAACACCCAGCGTCCAGCGCTCGCCAAGCCCGAGGTCCGAAGGGCCCTCGGCGCGCTCATCGACCGGGCCCGCTTCATGGCCGTCGCGTTTGGTGGTCGCGCCCAGCCGATCACCGGGCCCTATGTGCCAGGTACGCCGTCTTACGACCGCAGCATCGCTGCCATCGCTTACGATCCCGTCGCTGCCAAGGCCGCCCTGGCCGGCATCCACGATCTCAAGTTGACGTTCTTGGCCACCGCCGGCTCGCGCAGCGCCGAGCAACTTGCAACTCAGTTGCAAGAAGACTTTGGCCGCGCCGGGGTCCAGCTCGACATCCAGACGGTGGATTTCGCGACGCTGTTGAGTCGTCTGCGCAAGCACGACTTCGACGTCTCGGCCTTGCAGTGGACCATGTCGCTCGAGCAGGACAACTACAATATGTTCCATTCGTCCGAGGCAGATCACGGCCAAAACTACGGCGCTTTCTCGGACCCGGCGGTCGACCGCACGCTGGTCCAGATCCGCGCCACCACCGACGACAACGCCCGCCACGCGCTCGACCGCACGCTCCACCGTCAGATCCACGAAGCCCAGCCCTACGCGTTCGTCTGCTCGCCGGAAGCGGAGACGCTGGTGCGCGGCCGCATTCACGGCTTTCGACCGTCGGTGGATGGTTTTTCGCTGGCGTCAGCCTGGTCGACCCCGTGAGCCGGTGACCGTGTGACCGCTCGCTCCGCCTTGGCCCGCCTGGCGACGCTCATCGGCATCACCGTCGCCACCTTTCTCCTGCTCGAGCTGGCACCCGGCGATCCGGCCGACCTCCGCCTCGGCCGTGGATCCAACGTCGCTGCCGTTGCTGCGCTGCGCACCGAGCTCGGTCTCGACGGTGGCCACGACGCTGGCTCCGTCGCGCAACGCTATCTCACCTGGCTCGGACATTCGCTGCGCTTCGACTTTGGCCGCTCGTTCGTCGACGGCCGCGCCGTCCGGCAGCGACTGGCAGAAGCCCTGCCGACCACGCTCCTGCTCGGCTTTCTGGCGGCGCTGTTTGGCTGGGGGCTCGGCGTTCCACTCGGCTGTGCGCTGGCTCTGGCGCGCGATCGCAGCCGGCGCCTCGCGGACGTCGCGCTGTCCCTCGCCTATGCGCTGCCGACCGCGTCGTTGGCGTTGATCTTGTTGCGTGCCGGCGCACCGTATGGCGATCGCAACGTCACGCTTGTCGTCGCTGCTCTCTGCCTGGCCATGCCGCTGTGGGTGCGCATCGGGCGCCATCAGACCGCAGCGCTGAAGACCGCGCTCGCCTCCGATTGGGCTCGCACCGCGCGCGCCACCGGGGCGTCGGAGGCACAGGTGCTGGTGCGCCATGCCCTGCGCCACGCCCTGTTGCCGACGGTGACGCTGCTCACCTCGGAGCTGCCGGCGCTGTTGTCGGGCAGTGTCCTCGTCGAGCAGATCTTCGGTCTGCGTGGTCTCGGGACGCTCGGCATCGACGCCGTCCTGGCCCGCGACTATCCGGTGCTGCTCGGTCTCGGGACGCTGGGCGCGGTGCTCACCTTTGCCGGCACCGGGCTTGGCGAGGTGCTGGTGCGGTGGCTCGATCCGCGCGTGGCGGCATGAAGCGCGCGCTCCTGTGGATCCTCGCCATCCTCGCGCTGGCACTCGCACTCTGCCCCGAGCTCGTGGCCAGCGATCTGCCGCTCGCCTGCCGCGTCGACGGCAACTTGTATCTTTTTCCGTCGCTGACTCGGCCGGCCACGCTCGATCCCAGCGACCGCACCCGCGCCACCTTTTGGCTCGGCACACCCATCCCGCACAGCCCGACGGCGCAGCGGTCAAACGGGATGACCGAGGTCCTTTCCCCACCCACGAGTCGCCATCTCCTCGGCACCGACGACCGCGGCCGCGACGTCGCTGCCCGTCTGGTCCACGGCACCCGCGTTGCCCTCGTGGTCGGCATCGGCTCGATGCTCGTGGCCGCGCTCTTGGGCCTGCTCGTCGGGCTCGGCGCCGCACTCTCTCGTCCCGCCGACGCCATCCTCTCGCGCGTCATCGAGGTCGGGCTCAGTTTCCCGACGCTGTTCCTGCTGCTGGTGCTGCAGGGCCTGCGCGGCAGCACCTCGCTGGCGGAGGTGACCTTGGCCATCGCGCTCACCCAGTGGCCCCATCTGGCGCGCCTGTGTCGCACCGAAGCCCGCCGTGCGCTTGCCGCGCCCCACGTCGAGGCCGCGCGAGCCATCGGGGCGTCGCCGCTGCGCATTGCCGTCTTCCATCTACTGCCTTTCACGCTCAGCCCACTCTCGGTCGCGCTGGCCTTTGGCGTCGCCCAGGCCGTCCTCCTCGAGAGCGGCCTCAGCCTCCTGGGTCTCGGCGCACCGCCACCGACGCCGAGCTGGGGCGAGCTCTTGCAACAAGCCCAGGCGGCCGGCCTCCCCGCTTGGCTCTTGTGGCCACCGACGCTGGCCATTGGTCTGGTGGTTCTCCTGGCCAACCAGCTCGGCCGGCGTTTGCGTCCCAAAGGCGTCAGCGGATGGAGTCTCTGAACCTCGTCAGGTCGCGTCGTCTTCTTCGCGCTATTCGACGGCCTGGTACGAGTCGTACACGCTCTTCTGCGCCGCTGACGGCTTCAACGACGTGCCGACCACTTTGCTGCCCTTCTTCATCTCGCGCGAGCCGCCGCCGTTCTTGACCTCGGCCTTGGTGGCACGCAGCTCGTTGACGAAGTCGCCGACGGCTTGCGCGGCGGGCGGGGTCTCGCTGGTGACGGGCTTATCGGCCACCGCCAAAAAGATGGAGTCGAGCAGGCGCTCGCGATAGGCGGCAAAGAGCTGCGGATCGGCGAACACGTCCACCGACGTGACCCGGCCATTGACCGCAGCGACGAGGCCAATGAGCTGGCCCGCTTCCGGCAGCGCCGCCAGCTTCGGCGCGATGGCGTCGCGGAACGGCTGCGTCGCCGCCTTGCCCTCGGCGCCAGTGGCCAACGAGCGATAGGTTCCCGTCGCGTTCTGGACCTTGAGTGCCTGGTTCTTTTTGGCGACCGCGTCCCAGACTTGCTGCTGGTTGCCGGCGTACTTGGCCTTCATCCGCACACTGGAGTCGACGAAACCGCCCGTAGAGGTGAACTGCACCTTGCCACTCCAGCGCCCGTGCTCGACGCAAAACACCGGCACGACCAGATCGGCGTGCGGCTGGATGATGGTGTCCTCACCGATCACGCGGTCTTGCTGGCCGCCCAAGATCACCTCACCGGCCAACAGCAACAGCGGCCGGTCGCTCTTGTTGCCGACGTTGACCGAGTTGACCGTGCCGCCATTTTTCTGTTCCTCGACAGCGACGGAGTTGGTCTTGAGCCCCTCGGCGAGCGTCAGATAGTGCACGCCTGGCGCGCCCGGCTTTTCGGACAAGACTACCGGAAAGATCGACAGGTTCTTGTGGCTGATGGGCGCGAGCAGGCGCTGCCCGGGGGCGAGATCGAAGGCGTTGGCAGCGAAAGCTGGGCTGCTGGCGACGAGAAACGAAACTGCGACTGCGGTCGCAAACGAGGCAGGACGGGTAGCGCGCATGGAACCTCCAAGGGCCCCAACGCGCCATCTTTGCGAACGATCTCCCGATCAGTCCCTGAGCTCGGCGGGTAACAGCAACAGATCGTCGGCGTCGAGCTGGAGATCGAGATCGGTCAACGCCTCCTCGACCGTTCGATGGACGGCGTCGAAGCCCGCGGCAGATGGCACTGGCAACACGGCCCGCATCACGGGCGAAAATCGCTCTTCCAAAAGACTCCGACTGCGCATGCCCCATCCCTCAGCAACCTCTGTGCCGTGAGCTGAAACCGCAGCAGCGATGTACAATCAGCAACTTACGATGAGTGGTCGGACCGTCAGGCTGTTGCAGTAGCCGGCGAAATCAGTTGGTGCGCTGATTGGCGCTCACGCCCACGAGGCCATTGGGCGCGCCTATCGCGGCCCCATTTCCGCCGTTGCCGGCCGCGCCGAGGTTGAAGGTGGGCGCACTCGAGAAGATGGGCGTCGACGACCCCGCGCTTTCGACACAGACCGACGGTCCACCCGGACCGCCGCTGGATGGGCCGCCCTGGCTGCCCGCGCCGCCTGGGCCGCCGGCCGTCGCCGTGCTGGCGCCGCCGGGTGCACCGGGGTCGCCGCCGCCAGCGCCCTTCGCGCCGACGCCGCCCGTGCCGCCGCTACCGCTCGACAGCGTGACGTGGTCGAGGGTGGGGCTGGCGTTGAATAGGAACACTGCGAACGAGCCACCGCCACCGCCGGCGACCGTTCCACCGAGTCCAGGGCAACCGCCCGCACCACCGCCGGAGCCAGGACCGAACGTCACCGAAGTGTTGCAGGTGCAGCCACCCGGTCCGCTGTAGCCGCCGCCACCGCCGCCGGAGCCAGGATTGCCGTCCGCGCCCACCACGCCTGGGGGTGCGTGGTACCCCGACGCGTCGAACGTACCCACGTTGACCGTCGGCATGGCCGTGGCCGCAGCCGGATCGCCCACACCGCCAGGTCCGCCCGCGCTGTTGATCCCGCCCTTGCTACCGGCCTTCGGCCCTCCCGCTGACGGAACCGCAGTGCCTTTGCCGCACGGGTTTCCCGTCCCACCGACGCTGCCGCAGGCGAGGCTGCCACCTGTGCCGGGGGCACAGGTGTCGCTGTTGACCGCGACACAGCAGGTCGAGATTGTCTGGCCCGCACCAGTGCCGCCATTGGCCGTCGACGGTGTGGCGGGTTTGTTCGGCGAGGTGCCGGCAGTGCCCGCGCTTCCGTTGCCGCCTTTGATGGAGCTGTAGCGGATGGTGAGGCTGGTGCCGTTGAGCACGAACATGCCGTACGACGACACACCGTTGCCGCCCGCCGACGCAGCGACGACGTCGACGCGCTCCCAGGTCGTGGCGCGGGTGTGGGCGCCGAGCTGGACGGCGGTGCTGGCGCCGTTCAAGAGTGGGTGGGCGATGGCGGCGGTGCGTGTCAGCTTTGGCTGGCGTCGTAGCCGCCGTATACCGAGATGCCGGCAATGATCATGAGCGTGCTGTTCTCGACGAGGTTTCCCTTCGAGACCAAAATCTGGTGTTTGTTGTTGGTGCCAGCGACGGTAAATGCGGCGCCGAGAGTGGCGAGCGGCTTGCCCGGTGTGCCGATGTTG